>VFSW01012619.1_pt1 | contig 11787 bp, 5 predicted proteins | sample 5358111 | NCBI WGS metagenome assembly VFSW01 (sample SAMN11554181, study PRJNA540505) | mine drainage metagenome | isolation source: sediment from site ElyBrook_90M | place: USA: Ely Copper Mine, Vershire, VT | collected 2017 | reverse complement strand
CCGCAATCCTCGCTTCGGAGTTTGAAATGAAAATATCGGCTGATCCTGGGGGCACAGACACAAACACAACTCTCTCCAAAGGAGATCATCGACCTTATCGGCATTATCAGACGAAACTTCTGAGAAATGCGATGCTTTCTTATTACTTTCTTGATTTTACGCCAAATCGTTCCTCTTCCCGTAAAACCCTGTCAGACGTGCGATTCGTATCTTAGGCCAGTCCTCCGCTCTTGCTTAGGACTCACCGCAAAGCAGCGGCTTCCTCTTTCTGTGGCGATGATGTTAGACGGATCCTGCCGCGGTTTGGCCGCACATTGACAGACGCTTGTGAACGTTGTACAAGGGCTCGCATCGAGTAAACGCGCAAAGCGGAGTGCGCTGCCAATTTCCACGCGTTCCTACAACGTGCTCTCGGTCAAAGGATCACCATGAAAACGATTGCAATCGCTCTACTGCTGGTGGCGTCGGGCATCTGCTGGGCGCAGCCCCAGGCGGACTGTAAGCCTTCCTCGTTGAATATCCCCGGAGCCCCGTATCCGTGCGTCTTTCCCGATCATCGTGCCACGTTCCGCGTCTCGGCCCCGGACGCCCAGAAGGTACGCATCCGCATCGGCGCCGGATTCGACATGACCAAGCAGGCCGACGGGCTCTGGTACGCTACCACCACGCCGCTGGTGGAAGGATTCCACTACTACATGCTCGACATTGACGGCTCGGCGGTGTCCGATCCGGCGACGGGCACATTCTTTGGCAGCGGAGAGTGGAGCAGCGCTATCGAAATCCCCGCTGCTGATGCCGATTTCTACAGCCACAAGGACGTGCCCCAGGGCGTGGTGCGGATCCAGTGGTACTACTCCACCGTGACACAGCAGTGGCGCCGCTGCTTCATCTACACGACTCCCGGTTACGACACCAACACCACCGAGCGCTATCCGGTCCTTTACCTGCTGCACGGCTGGGGAGAAAACGAGTTCGGCTGGACCTTCCAGGGCCACGTGGATCAGATCATGGACAATCTGCTGGCCGCTGGCAAGGTCAAGCCCATGATCATCGTGATGGACAACCTGAACGCGGTGAAACCGGGCGAGGACGGATCGCTCTACTTCGCGCGCAGCGTCATAACCCAGGCTGTTCCCCATCCCATTCCTCCCATGGGGCCGCCTCCGCCTGCGGCGGCCGGCAGCCAGCACCCGGCAACGCCTCCGCGGCGGCCCATGTTCCATCTCAGTACTACATTCTCCGACATGATGTTCACGGACTTGATTCCAATGGTGGAGAAGAACTACCGCGTGGCGCCGGGCCGGGATAACCGCGCCATGGCCGGCCTTTCTATGGGAGGCATGCAGACCTTCACCACCGGACTTGAGAATCTGGACAAGTTCGCTTACCTCGGCGGCTTCAGCGGCAACTGCGGCTCTTTCGGCGGCCCGTTCGACCCCAAGACATCGTGTGGAGGCGCATTCGCCGATCCCGCGGCCTTCAACGCCAAGGTCAAGGTGCTGTTCCTCTCCACCGGCTCTGTCGAAGGCCCACGGGTAAAGGAGTTCAGCGAAGCGCTGACCGCCGCCGGCATCCACAATGTCTACTTCGAGTCTCCCGGCACGGCCCACGAGTGGCTCTCCTGGCGCCGGGCTTTTGCCGACTTCGCTCCCATGCTGTTCCGATAGCGTCGTTGAAACAGAATTCCGAACGCCCGGCGGAGATCCAATCCTTGCCGGACGTTCGGTATTCCCCGGCTGAGGCACAGCGAAATCGCAGACATCAGGAGGACTCACTTTGCCGCGTTCCTTACGCTTCGCCCTGAAGCTCTCCCTCATATTGGCCGCGGTAACCAGCCTGGGCCTTTCCGGCGTGGCGCAAGGGCCGCTTCAGCTCACGTTCGACAAACCCGCCGCGGATTGGAATCACGCGCTGCCTGTCGGCAACGGCCGCATCGGCGCAATGATTTTTGGCGGCACAGAGGATGAGCGCATCCAGGTGAACGAAGACACGCTGTGGGGTGGCGGCCCGCACGACTACACCAACCCCGACGCCTACTCACATCTCGAGGAGATTCGCAACCTGATCTTCGCCGACAAGATCGCTGAAGCCGAGAAGGTCTCCGCCGCGGTGATGGGCGAGCCCAGACTGCTGATGCCCTATCAGCCCTTCTGCGACATTCACCTGCACTTTCCCGGCCACGAACTGGCGACTGAGTATCACCGCGATCTCAATCTCAATGACGCCGTGGCTGAAAACGTCTATACCGTGAACGGCGTTACCTTCCGTCGTGCAGTTTTTGCGTCCTTTCCTGATCAGGTTCTCGTTGTTCACCTCACCGCCAGTCAGCCCGGCCAGCTTACTTTGACCGTACAAATGGACTCTCCGCAGCCCGGAACGACGGTCGAATCCACCGCGGACGATACCCTCCAGCTCACCGGGCAAATACAGCCGCGCCAGAACCGTCCTTATTCCTGGACCGGTTCCTGGGATAAGCCCGGCATGCTGTTTGCCGGCGTACTCAAGGTCGTGCCCGAAGGTGGCACGGTCCATGCGGACGGCCAGAGTCTCGAAGTCTCCGCCGCCAATTCTGTCACCCTCCTCTTCAGTCCTGCCACCAGCTTCAAAGACTACCGCGATATTTCCGGTGACGCGCTCGCCGCCGCCCGCCCCTACCTCACGCGTGCCTCAACGCATTCTTACGACTCCCTGCTCAAGCGCCACTTGAATGACTTTCGGCCGCTGTTCTCGCGCGTGCAGCTTAGCCTCGGCACCGATCGCTCTGCCGATTCCATCGATCAGCGGATCAAAGACTTTGCCACCACTGACGATTCCAGCCTGCTCGCGCTCTACTTCGCGTTCGGCCGTTATTTGCTCATCTCCTCCTCGCGCCCCGGCGGACAGCCGGCCAACCTGCAGGGCATCTGGAACCAGGAACTGTCTCCTCCCTGGGCAAGCAAGTGGACGACCAACATCAACCTCGAAATGAACTACTGGCAGGCCGACACCGGCGACCTGTGGGAGACCGAGCAGCCGCTCTGGAGTCTGATCCGCGATCTCGAAGTCACCGGCGCCGAGACGGCCCGCGTGCACTACCATGCCAACGGCTGGGTCTTGCACCACAACACCGACCTGTGGCGCGCGACCGCGCCCGTGGACGGCCCCTGGGGACTTTGGCCCATGGGCAGTCTCTGGCTCGCCAACCAGATGTGGGACCATTACACTTTCTCGCTCGACCGCGCCTTCCTGCGCCAGGACGCCTACCCGGCGATGAAGGGCGCTGCGGAGTTTGCGCTGAGTTTTCTCGTTGAAGCTCCTCCCGGAACGCCGTTCGCCGGACGGCTGGTTACCAATCCCTCCACCTCGCCGGAAAACGCGTACCTGCTCAACGGCAAGCGCGCCAGCCTCACATACGCGGCGACGATGGACCTGGAACTCATCCGCGAGCTCTTTGAGAATTGCCGGCGCGCCGCCCACATTCTCGAGACTGACGCTGCCTTCAGCGCGAAGCTGGATGCGACACTCATACGCCTGCCGCCTCTGCAGATCGGCAAACGAGGCCAACTCCAGGAGTGGATCGAGGACTACCCGGAAACAGAGCCGCACCATCGCCACGTGTCGCACCTCTGGTCGCTCTATCCCGGACACGATATCGCGCTCGAGACCACACCCCAATTCGCAGCAGCCGCCGAAAAGACTCTCGAGATCCGCGGCGACGGCGGCACCGGCTGGTCCGAGGTGTGGCGTGCGGCTCTCTGGGCGCGCCTGCGCAACCCCGAGCACGCCTACAACAACCTGACGCTCCTCATCACCCAGAACACACTGCCCAATATGTTCGAGCTTTGTCCGCCGTTCCAGGTTGACGGGAACCTGGGCGGTCCGGCTGCGATTACCGAGATGCTCATCCAGAGCACGGACGGGGAAATCCGCATACTACCAGCCCTTCCGCAGCAGTGGACCACCGGAAGCCTCAGGGGCGTGCGCGTCCGCGGCGGCGCCCGCGTCTCGCTAGCTTGGGACAAGGGCCGCTTGGCCTCGCTGACCCTCGAGTCCGCCCGGGCCATCCATTATCGCGTCGATTACGGTGGGCAGTCTGTCGACCTCCGCTTGGCGCCGGGCAAACCTGTCTCGCTTGATGGGAAGCTGGAGCCAATCACAAAGCAGAGAAAGGGATCAGAAGCGGCCGCAGCAGACCATTGCACCCCGCAGGGCACAGGTGTCCTGTAGAGGCGCATTGAATGAGGGCTTTGAAACTTTAAGACCACCCAGTCGTCATCCTCCTCAGGAAGACATTTATGGCGGCATTTCATCCGGCGCGTGCCGGCCCGTACGAGAGAGATTCACGATAATGATCAGGAATCAGTGGTTTCGAGTGGCCGCAATGGCCGCAATGGTTACGGGGGCGGGGGCCGCACAGACGGTGACGGCTACGATCGACGCCACCCACACGGCCCAGCCGATCACAAAACTGATCTTCGGCGGATTCATGGAGCCGGCCACCACGCGTGTCTGGGCCGAGATGCTGACCGACCGCAAGTTCGTCAATGAGATCAACTCCAAGCCGCCGGTAGTGCCGCAGACGGGATTCTTCCGCCGCCGCGGGTCGTTGCCCCGCTGGATTCCCGTGGGCGCGGACGAGTTTGTGAACATGGACAAGTCGAACGCCTATGTGGGCGAGTGGAGCCCGATGATCCGGCTGGAATCAACCACACCACACGGCATCGGCGAGTCGGGGTTCTCACTGCGGGCACATCGGGATTACACGGGACGCGTCGTTCTGGCCGGAAATCCGGGAACGAACGCGGAAGTCAGCCTGATCTGGGGATCCGAGCCCGCCGACCGCCAGACGGTCAAGGTGCGCATCCTATCGAGTACGTACGAGAAATACCAACTCAAGTTCACGGCCGGAGGAGAAACCACGAAAGGCACCCTGCAGATCGTCGCCGCCGGCAACGGTTCGTTTCACATTGGAGCCGTTTCGCTGATGCCGGCGGACAATCTTTCGGGATTCAAGGCAGATGAGATCCGCGTGCTGAAGGAGCAGGGGATTGAAATCGCCCGGTGGCCGGGCGGGAATTTCGTTTCCGCGTATGACTGGCGCGACGGCATCGGCGACGCCGACAAACGGCCGCCGCGGCGCGAACTGGCCTGGGGCATGCTGGAGTCGAACGACATGGGCATCGACGACTTCATGACCTTCTGCAATCTGCTCGGAGCCGAACCATACATCGCGGTGAACACGGGCCTGGGCGATGCGCACTCCGCCGCGGAAGAAGTGGAGTACGTAAACGGCTTGGCCACCAGCCCAATGGGAAAATGGCGGGCCGCCAATGGCCACTCGGCGCCGTACGGGGTGAAGATCTGGGGCATCGGCAATGAGATGTATGGTCCGTGGCAGTGGGGTCATATCCCGATCGACCAGTACGAGGAGAAGCACAACATGGTGGTCGCGGCCATGCGCAAAGTCGATCCGTCGATAAAGGTGATTGCCTCCGGTGCCACGCCGGAAGAAATCTCGTGGACATGCATCGAGAACCGGCAGTTTGCGACCTTTCCCGGCCGCGAAAAGGTGGAGGACAAGGTCCCGTTTGCCTTTGGCTCCATATACGACTGGACCGGCGGACTCGTCGAACACTCGGCCGACTACATCGACTACCTGGGCGAGCACTTCTACGGTTATCCAAACTGGTACGTGGATGAGGCAACACAACAGTTTGTACCGGCCATCGACGATTCCCTGGCCGACAAGGTTCGCCGCATGCCGAACCGTGTGGAATTCAAGTTTGAGGCATGGGACGAGTACGTAAGGCGCATGCCGTACCTGAAGGACAAAGACATCAGATTCGCCTTCGACGAGTGGTCCCCGCGGTTCCACCCCATTTCCGCGGCGGATGGAACTCCTACGCCCGACGATCCGATGTTGAACCCCCTGACAGAGGCGCTTGTCTATCATGAATTCTTCAGGCACTCCGACAAGGTGGGGCTGGCGGTAGCCACCGGCGGCATGGGGATGATGGCCTTGGACCAATACGGCGACGCGATCGGACTGCGGACCGATGGGATGGTCATGAAGGTGCTGCACGACCACTTTGCCGGCGCGCTGCCGGTTGCCGTCAGCGGCGACTCCCCGCAACATACGATTAAGGGAACGGTGGCCGTTGATACTTCTGCGAGGCCCTCCGGCAGTCCCACCTGGCCGCTGGACGTGTTTGCGGCATTGAGCGACGATCGCAGCAAGCTGGTGGTTTCAGTGGTCAACCCCACTGAAACCACTCAGAACGGTAAGCTAACTGTGAACGGCGTCCGTGCTAACGGGCCCGTGCGGCTCTGGCAACTAACCGCGCCGGCTACGATCGGAACACCTCAACCCTCGCAGGGCCCCTTTGGATTTGGTCCGCCTGCGAAACTGGCCGAATCGACACTGGCGGGGGTGCCGGAAATGCTCACAGTACCCGCAGCCAGCGTGAGCGTCTTTGAGTTTCGGGCACTACGTTAACAGCTTAGACGAGCGGCAGGTATTGCGCCTGGCTGCCTGAGCATTTACTGGTCCCCGGCAGCCTGATCGACCCAACAATTGACCACGGTTCGAATTCAATCTGGAGAAAAGTATGAAAAACCGCGTGACGCGAATTCTCGAGTGCACTCTTGCGTGTATTGGAACACTCTTCTTTGGTTCAGTTCTGCAATCTGCACTCGCCCAGGATTCCGCTAACCTCCCCTACATGAATCCACAGCTTTCACCCGAGCAGCGCGCCACCGACCTGGTGCGCCGCATGACCCTTGCGGAAAAGGCCTCCGAGATGCAGAACAACTCCGCGGCCGTTTCTCGTCTCAACATTCCCGCGTACCAGTGGTGGAGCGAGGCCCTTCACGGAGTCATCAACGATGGCGTAACCGAGTATCCGGAGCCGATCGGTCTTGCCGCCACTTTTGATACGCCGGACATTCACACTATGGCCGGCCAGATTGGAATCGAAGGACGCATCAAGCACGTGCAGAACGTGCGCGAAGGGCACACCGGCATCATGGGAGGCCTGGATTTCTGGTCGCCCAATCTCAACATCTTCCGTGACCCCCGCTGGGGCCGCGGCCAGGAGACGTACGGCGAAGATCCGTTCCTCACTGGCCGCATGGGAGTTGCCTACGTCACCGGATTGCAGGGCAATGACCCCAGATACTACCTCGCCATTGCAACCCCGAAACACTATGCCGTTCACAGCGGACCGGAGCCGACGCGTCATTTCGCCGATGTGGACGTGAGCAAGCACGACGAAGTCGACACCTACGAGCCCGGATTCCGCGCTGCCATTGTGGAAGGCAAAGCCGGATCGGTCATGTGCGCGTACAACGCGATCAACGGCCAGCCGGCGTGCGCCAACCAGTACCTGCTTCAGGACCAGTTGCGCGGCAAGTGGGGTTTTCAAGGGTACGTGGTCTCGGACTGCGACGCGGTCCGGGACGTGGCCGCCAATCATCGTTACCGTTCCACGCAGGCGCAGGGCGTCGCCATCTCCGTCATCCGCGGCATGGATAACGAATGCGTTACCTTCACGTCACGGTTCGGCGATCCGGTCGACAAAGCTTACATCGATGCGGTTCAACAAGGGTACCTTCCTGAAAGCACTCTCGACACCGCGCTCATCCGCTTGTTCACTGCGCGGATCAAGCTCGGCATGTTCGACCCTCCCGACATGGTTCCCTACACAAAGATCGATGAGAAGGAACTCGACAGCACGGAACATCGCGCCCAGGCGCGTAAGCTCGCCAATGAGTCCATGGTCCTCTTGAAAAACGACGGGCTGCTTCCGCTCAAGCCTGAAGTCAGGAAGATCGCGGTCGTCGGCCCGCTTGCCGACCAGACCCGGCCGTTGCTCGGAAACTACGCCGGCCAACCGACGCATATCGTCTCTATCCTCGACGGACTCAAGGCCGAGTTCCCCAACGCAACCATCAACTTCGTCGCCGGAACGCAGTTCCTACGCACCGATGGGAACCCCGTGCCGGACGCTCTGCTGACAACTTCCGACGGCAAGCCCGGCCTCAAGGCCGACTACAACGAAGGCATGATGCGCGGGCGGCCGATGCCGGGCGCGAGCACCGCGCCGACCGTAAGCCGGACCGAAGCCAACGTCAAGCTCACCGACGGCAACTTGCCGGCTGAAATCGTCGCGAGAAAAACCTTTGGCGTGCAATGGTCGGGATTCCTCACCCCCACCGAATCGGGCGACTATAACCTCGGCATACGCTGCGAAGGATTTGGCAGGCTTACGGTTGACGGCAAGCAGGTAGCAGTGGCATTTGGCCGCGGCGGCGGACTCGCAGCGGGCGTCGGTCGCGTCCACCTCGAAAAGGGCCACAAGATTGCACTCAACGTCATGTACGGCAGCACCAACGGCAAGCCGCATGCAGAACTTATTTGGGCCAAGGCGAGCAACGCGCCTTCGCCGGAAGCGATTGCCGCCGCAAAAAATGCCGACGTAGTGATTGCCGTCGTTGGCATCACCAGTCAGCTTGAGGGCGAAGAGATGCCGGTCAGCGAGCCGGGTTTCCTCGGCGGAGACCGCACCAGCATCGATCTTCCCCAGCCGGAAGAAGACCTGGTTGAAGCCGTGGGCGCCACGGGCAAGCCTGTTGCCGTAGTTCTCATGAATGGCAGCGCTCTGGCTGTGAATTGGATCAGCCAGCATGCCAACGCGGTTCTTGAGGCATGGTATCCCGGCGAAGAAGGCGGCGCGGCTGTAGCTGAAACCCTGAGCGGAAAGAATAACCCCGCCGGCCGGCTGCCGGTCACGTTCTACACCGGCGTGAATCAGTTGCCGAACTTTGAAGACTATGGCATGGCGAACCGCACTTACAGGTACTTCGATGGCAAGCCGCTTTATTCGTTCGGCTACGGGCTTAGCTACTCAACGTTTAGTTACAGCGACCTAAGTATGCCTGCGCAGGCTGCTCCTGCCGGGCAGCCAGTTAGCGCCGATGTGACGGTCACGAACACCGGCAAGGTCGCGGGAGATGAAGTGGTCCAGCTCTATCTCAAGTTCCCGCCGGTAAAGGGTGCGCCCCGCATCGCTCTTCGCGGATTTGAGCGCATTCATCTCGATCCCGGAGCAAGCCGGAAGGTTCACTTCGAGTTGAAGCCACGCGATCTAGGCATGGTCACCGAGGACGGCAATCCCATCATCGCTCAAGGCGATTACACCATCAGTATCGGCGGAGGCCAGCCTGACACTGGAGCACCGGGAGTCAGTGGCAACTTCCACATTGAAGGCCAATATGCCCTGCCTGAATAGTGCTTGAACGCTACCGGCATCAGTCCAGCCAGCGGCGCCAAGAGCGGAGCGCATGCAAGTCTGCGCTCCGTCGCTCGAGCATGAACATGCGGAGATCACGGCCCGAACCGAAACTGCAACAAGGTAGGCTGAACAACGACGCTTGACAGAAATCGGCAGGCGGAAACCGCGTCAATTTCGGGGTCGTTCCCGCTTGGAACTCCCAGAAAGCGCCGGGAGCATCCCATGATCAGGTCAAGATGATCTTCCGAGCCTCCGCATCGGGATCATTCACCATCCGGCATTCGTTGTCCCAGATCATCGTCTTGTTTCGGTCAGGCTCGGTCGGCGCCCAGTTCAAGCCCGGCAGACTCGGGTTCCCGGTTGCGGCAAACGCCGCCCAGGATGCAGCCATCTTCTTCGCCAATGTTTGCACTTCGGGTGTGTTGCCCGTTCCTTGACCGCAGCGCTTGGTGTTATCGAAGCAGAATTGAAGATCGGCAGTGTGCCATGCGCCGGGAAGACCGTCGAGGATCGGAGTCTGCCAGGTGAAGTAGTACGTATAGGCTGGAGCGGCCCTGAGTTCGTGTTTCAATCCGGCCATCTTTACGACGTTGTTGCGCATGGCCAGGCCGTTCAGCCCGAAGCTGCCGCTGCACATGTAGGAGAGGGTCTGAATCTTCTTCTGCGGATAAGCCTTCTTCAGCGCAGCGATGACGGAAGTGGCCTTCTCGCTTCCGTAGGTTTTGGTGAGACTGGCACGCCACTCTTCTTCTGTCGGGTGGCTGGACATACGGTTCCCTTCTTCCGTAACCGAGCCGATCAGTATGGGCACGTTCTTCGAGATCTCCGGAGCAGCATCGAAAAACGAGCGCATGTTGATCACCTTGCCGTCAACGCACGGCGACCAACCTACTCGCGGCTTGCCTGTCGCAAAAGGGCCCATCATGGGCGGCCCATGTGGATTGATTTTGGCGACCGCTGCGTTGCCGGCGGCCACCAGTTTGCTCCAATCCTGTTTCTGCAGCGACTCGATGTCGTTTGGCGCCAGGCTCAGATCTTTCATCACCAGCCGGGAAACCTCCATTTGCTGCTCTCTGCTTGGTGAGTTGCCGCCGCCCGATTGTGCCGCGGCCCGGTGGAAGAGCCCCGCAGCCGATGGCATCCCCATCAGCGTCGTTACCTTCGATCCGCCGCCGGATTGGCCGTAGATCATCACCCGATCCGGATCGCCGCCAAAGTTCTCAATATTGTCGCGAATCCAGCGCAGCGCCGCCACCAGGTCGGTCATGCCGACGTTTGCGGACTCTTCATAAGCAGAGCCTCCGATCTCCGAAACATCGAAGAACCCAAGTACATTGAGACGATGATTAACGGACACCTGCACGACGTTGTGGTGCCGAGCCATTTGCGCGCCCTCATGCGAGGGCAGTTCGTAGGAGGATCCGAAGCTGTACCCGCCGCCGTGAATGTAAAACATCACGGGGCGTCTGCCTGTCAGGCTGGGCGTCCAAATGTTCAGCTTGAGCATGTCCTCGCTCTGCCAGCCGTCATCCCAATCCTGGATGAAGGTCTGCTCGGGGCTGGTCCAGGTGTGCAGGTTTTGCGGGCAATTGGCCCCATAGACCAGCGCTGGGTATTCATCCGTCCATGGCTGGGGCGGCTTGGCCGGAAGCCACCGGTTCGCGCCGGCCGTCGTCTGGCCATAAGGAACGCCCTTGAATGTGAGAACGCCGCCGTCGACAAATCCCCGCACCTTGCCGTACTGCGTCTTCGCCACCGCTCTGCGCGGTGTTGAGCAGTTTCCGGGTTCCTGGCGGGCCGCTGTCTTAATGCTGTCAGAAGCGAGTGCGGATTGACCAGCGGCAAGGCTCACGCCCGCTGTAGCGCAAAGAAACAGCGCCTCGCGACGGGTAACAACGATTCGGTCTTGAGATTCGGACATGAAATGCCTTCCTTTGGATTCTGCATCGAAAATCAAGCATGAGCTTCCGATTTGGTTCGTAGGATCGCCTTCTGATTTGAAAACGTTTCCAGGCCAGCAACATAATCTCAGGATTCAACGTCTGTCAATGCATTGTCGTTACAGTCGCAAGCTGATCGAAGGACTACGTTTCGATGACATCATCTTTGGATGGGTTTCGACGGAATTTTGGTCCGGGCGCCTGAGGACAATCTTCGCAGATGGCGGGTTCGCGTCAGTTCAGGCCAGTGATGCTGGGTGGCATGCGTCTCGCAGGCAGATGATAACGTCTTCTTGAATAACCGGCAAATCTGTTGCGGGACGAAACTTTTTCTTCAGGCGCGTGAGGTAGACGGCTTTTTCAACTTGATTGTGTGAAGCTACCATTGGTGTGCGAAGGTCATTGGAAATGAAAACGTTTCGCAAATCCGCGGTGTTGGGGATCAGTCTCTTGGCACCGCTGTACTTTTTCGCGCAGGCGCCGGCGGGGCGCCATGCTCCACCGGACGCAGCCGCGGCCGCTGCTCCTCGTACGATTGCGCCGTTCTTCAGGCCAGCCAGGTCGCAGCCGAAGAC
>VFSW01012618.1_pt1 | contig 11787 bp, 12 predicted proteins | sample 5358111 | NCBI WGS metagenome assembly VFSW01 (sample SAMN11554181, study PRJNA540505) | mine drainage metagenome | isolation source: sediment from site ElyBrook_90M | place: USA: Ely Copper Mine, Vershire, VT | collected 2017 | reverse complement strand
GCTCTGGGGGGCGGGGGGGTCCGGCTCGTCCACGCAGGCGCCGCAGCCGGTGGTGCAGCACGCGAGCAGCAAGGGCAGGAGCCAGCGCACGGGCCAGCTTCGTACGCCATCGGCGCGGCGGCCGCAAATCCCGCTTCAGTCGGAAGGGTATCCGTCAGGGACCGACGCGCCCGCGTCGACCGGCGGCGGCGGAAGGCAGAACAGCGGGACGACCGCATTGTAGAAGGTCCCGAAGTCCGACGTCAGGCAGATGGTGGGCACCCCGACGCCCGCGTCGGGCGCGGTGCAGGTCGCGGCCGCGGCGAAGGTGGCGCAGCCCATGGCGTCCACGGAGCTGCTGCATCCCTGCAGCTCGGACAGCGATGCGGCGTCGCTCACCGGGCAGTTGACCTCGCACGCGGCGAGCTCGCACCCCTGGAGAGCCTGCACCGCGTGCGCGCAGCCCAGCGCCCCACCGCCCGCATCGAGCGTGCTCCGGACGTTGACCTCGATGCAGCCCGCGACGTTGGCCGTCACGAAGCCGCCGTGCTCGACGATGGGGCCGTACTCGGCGGCCGATTCCGGCGAGACGATGCAGCTGGCGCATTCGGGGTTGGCCTGGCGGAACGAGTCGCAGTCGGCCTTGCTGGCGGAGGCTGCCAGGCAGGCCAGGTAGAACCCTTTCACGAGATCGGTCGTGCCGACGCACGCCGTCGGCCGCACGTCGGCCGGGTGGTACATCGGGTGGTAGGTGGTGACGTCGCCGGGCATGCACGCGCCGGCCTCGGGCGCCCCGCCACCCCCGGCGTCGGCCGCGGCGTCGACGGCCGCGTCGGGCACACCGCCCTCCAGCGACACGCCCTCGGTAGCCACGGTCACCGGGGCGCACGCCACGCCGATCGCTCCGGCGCAGACGAGAGAGACCCACGACGACGACCGCACCAGGCGGACCGGGAGAGCGAAAGGTGACATACCAAGCCTGCAGAAAGACAAGTGCAAAGCAGTATGCCACGGGCGGGTCTGCGCCGCGACTTGTCGGCCGAGGAAGCTCGACCGGCTCAACCGTCAGACCGTCATGCGGGCGCAGAGGCGCGCGAGGCTGCCGCAGCCTGCAGCACCACCAGCGTGCCAGCAGCAGCAATGAGGTCTTGCCGAGCAGCTCGGCAAGATCATGCAGCCTCGACAGCTCCATGCCCGCGGGGCCGAGGCCCCGGATGGCGCCTTCCACGTGCAGCTCGGCGATCCGCGGCGAGACGGCCGTGCCCTCGTACGTCGTGACGCTCGCGGCAAGCACGCCCACGGCCGCCCGCGCATGATCGAGGCGGGCGAAGGGCACGCGCGCGATGGCCCTCGCGGCTTCGCACGCCAGCGCCACCGCGGCGCAGCTCATCGCCACGAGATCGAAGCGGCGGAAGATCAGGGTCATCGCGTCGGCGCTCTGGGGCATGGGCACGACGGAGAAGACGACGGGCGCGGTGAGGGCACCGAGGACCAGCAGTCCGCCGAGCCAGATCGCCACGGCGAGGCCCGAGGCGATGGCGGCGGCGGTTCGGATCGCCTGCTTCATACGTGCATCCGTACGCCGTGCTCGGGGTCGAGCGTGCCGATCTCCAGCGCCGCGCGCGTCGATCGGAGCACGCGCGGCGCGCGCCCCTCGAGGCTCAGCGACAGCTCGGCGTGCGCGATCTTCGAGTTGAGGCAGTGGATCGTGGCGCCATCGGGGTTCGTGTAGAACAGGCCCACGAAGTCGTCGGTCTGCTCCCACATCTCGCCCCGCACCGCCACGCGCTTGCCCGCGCCCCGGAACTGCCAGCGGCGCGCGCTGAGCTTGCCCTCGTTGTGCATCACGGAGGTCAGGTCCGTCAGCGGGTACGTGGTGCCCCGGTGGCGGACCATCAGCGTGGTGCGAAGCGGCAGCAGCACGCCCGCGACCCGCACGCTGGCGGCGGCCCCCTCGAAGACCACGTCGGCGCCGTCGTCCCAGCAGTTGCACTGCCCCCACACGTAAAGCTCCGAGTGCCGCCCCCAGTTGTGTCCGATCATCCCCGGCCACGCCTGCAGATCCCAGCGCTCGCCGTCGACCACGACGTGACCCGTGACGAGCGCATCGGGGACGGGCGTGAGGGTCTTCTGCGAGGGGATGGGGCCCGTGTACATCCAGCGCGAGGGGTAGAGGCGGTAGGGAGCCTGCCGGGGCTCTATCGTCAGATCGTAGGCGATGGACCGCCCGCCGCTCTCGACGCGGCCCCGCGCGGCACGGGACGACAGGGTGCAGCCGTCGACGCTGGCTCCGATGACGTGACGGTCGAAGCTCGCGCGCTCGAAGGGCACGCTCGTCTTCGTGGCCACGTGGCCTCGCGCGGTGCTGAACGCGACGGCCCATGCCTCGGCCACGGCCTTGCGCGGCGCGCGGTCCCCGGCCCACACGGTCCACTTGAGCCAGAGGGCGCGGCGGCTCCGGGGATCGTTGGCCTTGAGGAACCAGCTCTCGACGTGCCCGCGCGCCGAGCACGGGTCGTACTGCAGACCGGCCCAGGGCCCGTCGGGCAAGCGCGAAACGTCAGTCGACGGCGAGGCGGACGAGCGCCTCGCGGACCAGAGCCTCATCGACCGATCCTCCCTTGCCGTTCGCGTTGCCGTCCCGCTGCTCGTTCTGCATGCGCTGGAGCGCATCACGCGCCTCGCCGAGGCGCGCCCGGCCCACCGCCACCACGGCGGCCTCGCGCGTCTCGCGCCGCCACGAGGCCAGCTCGGCCAGGATCTGGGATCGTGCCCGCGGGTGCCCGAGGCGCGCCAGCGCGATGCGCGCGTGCCACGCGCAGCTCGAACCGTCCCCCGCGCCCCACGCGAAGAGGGACCGCAACAGCCGGCGACGCCCCCACGCGCGGCGCTCCAGGTGCGGGATGGCCTCGCGCAGCTCGAGCTCTCCGCACAGCTCCACGCACGCCTGCTCGTCCTCGAGCTCCGGCGGCTGACGGCGCTCGGCCACGACGTCGAGGATCACCTCCCGTCCCCGCGGTTCACCGGTTCGCGCGAGGTACAGCCCGGCCACGACCGCCACCGCCTCGTCGGCTCCCTCGACCAGCTCGCGGGCCCGCGCGAGCAGGCGCTCGTCGGTCCCGACGCCGCCGCGCTCGCCGAGCTGCTCCTCGGCCATGCGCATGGCGATGTAGCGGATGGCCTCGTCGTCGTCGTCGAGCGCGCGGAGCAGGGCCCGGGCCACCGCGGCCGGGTCGTCCTTCTCGACGCGGGCGTAGGCGATGACCGCCTGGTAGCGGACCTCGGGCCGCGGGTCGCGGAGGGCGCGCTCGAGGCGCTGCGCGGCGCGGACGTCACCGATCTCGCCGAGGGCGGAGAGGGCCATTTGCCGCACGTGCGCGTCGTCGTCCTCGACCGCGACGAGCAGCGTGGGCAGGGCGTCGCCCGCCCCCAGGTCGGCCAGCGCGGTGGCGGCCACCGCACGCACCGCCGCGGTGGGATCGCTCTTGAGGAGCTTCTCGATCGCGCCGATGGCGCGGGGACGCAGCTCGTCGGTGCCGCTCGCGTGCCTCACGACGTCGCGGATCGAGGACGCACGCGTCGCCGCCTTCTCGGACCCGAGGTCGCGAAAGCTCGCCTCGAGGTTGCGGGGGAGCGGCGAGGGCGAAAACACGAGAGCGGGTCTAGCACGGGTAGGCCGGCTCAGCGCTCCGCGGCCCGCCCCGCGATGAGCATGGCCGCGCTCGTGAGCGCGACCGCGACCGCCCCGACCACGAGCACGTGCGGCGCGCGCAGCATCGCCGCCACGCCCTGATCGAGCACGCCCCCCAGCGACACGCCGTCGCGCGGCCCCAGCCCCACGAACGCGAGCGCCGCTTCGCTCACGACGAGGGCCGCGCCCGCCGACCCGAGCTGCACGGGGACCACGCCGAGCAGGTGCGTCTCGAGGTGCAGTACGTGGATGCCGCCCCGGCCGCGTCCGAGGGCCGACGCGGCCTCGACGAACGCCGCGTCCCTGAGCACGCGCGTCTGGGCGAGCGCCAGGCGCGCGAAGGGAGCCCACGCCGTGAGGACGAAGACGGCCCCGATGTGCACGCGGGACGGCGTCCGCACCGCGCTCAGCACGGCCAGCGCCAGGATGAAGCTGGGGAAGGCCTGCAGCAGATCGCACGCGCGCTCGACGAAGCGCTCCGTGCGTCCCCGGGCCAGCGCGGCGGCGGCGCCCAGGGGCGTCCCCACCAGAAACCCCACGAGCGCCACCACGACCGCGAGGGCCACGCCTCGCAGCACCCCGGACGCCACCATCGCCGTCAGGTTCACGCCCGCCTCGCCGCACCCCATCGGTCGGGCGCTCGAGGGAGCGCACCATGCCTGCGCGGGATCGAGGCGCGCCGGATCGCCGGTGAGCTGCGCCGCGAGCCAGCTCGCGACGACGATCGCGGCCAGCGGCGCGAGGCTGCCGAAACGAGCCCGGCCCGCCCTCATGCGCGTGCCCTCGCGCGCGGGTCCACCGCCAGGTGCACCAGCGTCCCGAGGGCCTGAGCGGCCACGAACAGCAGCCCCGACGCCACGACCGCCCCCTCCAGCACCGGCAAGTCGCGCGTGGAATACGCCTCGAGCATGAGCGTGCCCAGGCCGCGGCGCTCGAACATGCGCTCGAGCACGACGGCCCCGCCGAGCAGGGCGCCGAGCTGGGTGGCGACCACCGTGACGATCGGACCGACGACCGTCGGCAGCGCGTGCAGGCACCACACCCGCAGCGGGCTGCCCCCCTTGGCGCTCGCCACCGACAGGAACGGCGCCCGCGCGACCTCGGCCAGCGCAGCCCGGGTGATGCGACCCACGTGGGCGCCCAGCGGGATCGCGAGCAGCCCTCCCGCGAAGAGCAGGCCCGCGAGCCCCGCGTCGGGATCGCCGGGCAGCGGCACCAGGCGCATCCTCGCGGCGAGCACCCACGTGAGCAGCGGAGCGAAGGCCACCAGAGGCGCGGCGGCGACCCCCACCAGGCCGCGCTCGATCCACGTCCGGGCTCGCCCCGGAAGCCAGGGCCCGCACGCCGCGATCGCAGCCGCCACGCCCAGGGCCGCACCCAGCGTCACGGCCACCAGCGCCAGCTCGCTCGTGGGCACGAGCGCCTGGCCCACCTGGGCCATCGCGGAGGTGCCGGGGCGACGGAACGAGTCGCCCAGGTCGAGCGTGGCCAGCCCCCGCAGAAAGCGTGCGTACTGGGTGAGCAGGGGCTGGTCGAGGTGGAGCGTGGCGCGCACCCTCGCGAGGTCCGCAGGGCTGGCCTCGTCGCCGAGCACCAGGCGGGCAGGATCGCCGGGCAGAAGGCGGAGCGCGAAGAAGACCAGCGAGGCCAGGGCGGCCACGACCGCGAGCCCCTCCACGGCCCTCGCGGCGAGGACACCCGAGAGTCGCGTCACCGCGCCGACGACAGCGGCGAGCGAGGAGCGCCGCTCAGCCGCCGCCCGGTCCGGCATCGGGCGCGCCCGCTTCCTGGATCGGGGGCACGATGGGCCCCTCGGGCATGCAGACGGGCGCCTCGGCGTCGGGGTAGGCACCCGCGTCGGGCCCGGGGGCCAGGATCCACGGGGTGACGGTGCACACCAGCCAGCCGTTTTCGTCATCGATGACGACCCCGTCGATGGAGGCCGGGCTGCTGCATTCGTACCCCTCGCCCGTCCGGCAGTCGGAGTTCTGGCCGCAGATCTTCATGCAGAGGGTGCGCTGGGTGCGCGAGGGCGCCGAGTAGCCGTCGTACGGGCAGCCCGGCACGGCCGAGTAGAGCATCACGCACGCTGCGCCGGCGGGGCAGGTGTTGGGGGCGCAGTTGAAGCTCGTGCAGTAGCCGTTGGGCTGGGAGTTGTCGCAGACCAGCGTGCCCTGCAGCGAGCAGTCGGTGTTCAGCGCGCAGTGGTCGCCCACGTTCGGCGTGCAGCCCATGAGGAGCATGGCCGCCGACAGGATCACGCCCGCGAAGGCCAGCAGGCAGTACAGGCGACCGGTCACGGGGGGGCAACCTACCGTCGCCACGGAACCTTGCGCAAGCTCGGGGTTTGACATCGCCCCGGCTGCTCCCTACGTTGCAGCCGGAAAACGGGGGACTCGCAACCCGGTAGCCCACCCACGCCATGGCCACTCACATCACTTCCGACTGCATCAACTGCGGCGCCTGCGAACCCGAGTGCCCGAACGAGGCCATCAGCGAGGGGGACGAGATCTACGTGATCGACCCCGAGCTGTGCACCGAGTGCGTGGGGTTCTACGACCACGAGGCCTGCCAGGCCGTCTGCCCGGTCGAGTGCTGCATCCCCGATCCCAACCACCGCGAGGAAGAGCAGATGCTGCTCGAGCGCGCGGTCAAGCTCCACCCCGACGACGCAGACCTGCAGAAGCGCGTCGCCGCGAACTCGTTCCCTTCCCGCTTCCGCAAGTGAAGCGAGCGGCCGGGCTCGCGGCAGGCCTGGCGCTACTGGCTGGTGTTGCCGGGTGCGGCGGAGGGCTGCCCCTGCTCCACCCGGCGCGGACGCTGCCGCAGGGCGACGTGCGCGCCTCGGCCGGCTTCAGCGGCAACGTCGCGGTGGGCGATCTCTCGAACGCCGTGGCGCAGGCGCAGGCCGAGCAGACCCCCAACCAGGCCGCCCCCACCGACGTCACGTACGCCAGGGGCGCCCTGGTCCTGGCCTCGGTCGCTCCGGGGCTCGCGCCGATCGCGGGCGCGCGCGTCGGCATCGGCTGGCAGTCCGAGGGCGGCATCGCGTACACCGGCCGCGCCGTCCGCATCGACGTCCGCCGCTCGTTCGTCCTGGGCGACCACTGGGATCTGTCGCTGGGCGCGGCCGGCTCGTCGGTGCTCTACGGCCACCAGTCCGGCGGGGTGCTGAACGACGTCTCCCTGGGCCAGATCCACGGCTGGGGCGCCGACGTCCCCCTGCTCGTGGGCTACCAGAGCGACTCCGATCTCTTCATGCTGTGGATGGGCGCGCGCGGCGGCTGGGAGCACGTCGACATCAGCGACGTCACGAGCGAGCCCAAGACCGTGACGCTCGGCATCCCGCCCGCGAGCCTGTCGGCCACGCGGTTCTGGGGCGGGGGCGTGCTTGGTTTCGCCGTGGGCTTCCGGCACGTGCACGTGGCCTTCGAGCTCGACGCGGCGTACCAGACGATCAGCGGTGGGTTCAACGGCACGAGCGGCGTGACGGTCGCGGGGGTCACTCTCGCGCCGGCGACGGCGCTGTGGTGGGACTTCTAGGCTGAGCCTTGGTCCTCGTCCGTCGTGAAAGAGAAGTGAAACAGGTGAGGGCGTTGGGTCGCGGGTCAAGCGGGCTTCGTCGCTTGCGAAACGCGCTGGGTCGCGGGCCGAGCGAGCTTGGTAGCGGGCGAACGCATTGGGTAGCTCGTTGACACCCTAACGACCGGCCGCTACGCCCCACCATCCCCAGGGAGGCCTCATCCATGTCGCTCATGTACAGCTCGGTCCGCCAGTTCGCGAAGATGGTCCGCCAGATCGACGCGTGGCTCGAGAAGGCCGCGGCGCACGCCAAGACCAAGTCGTTCGATTCGGCCGTCCTGCTCCAGTCGCGCCTCGCGCCCGACCAGTACCCGCTGGTCCGTCAGGTCCAGTCCGCGTGCGACTCGGCGAAGCTCGGCGTCGCGCGCCTCGCCGGCAAGGAGGCGCCCAAGCACCCCGACACCGAGCAGACCCTCGACGAGCTGCGCGCCCGCATCAAGTCGTGCGCCGAGTACCTCGACACCATCAAGGAGGCTGACCTCGCCGGCGCCGAGACCCGCCACGTCACCCTGCCGTGGCTCGAGGGAAAGTACATTCTCGGCAGCGATTACCTCGTCGAGATGGCCCTGCCGAACTTCTACTTCCACGTCGCGCACACCTACGCCATCTTGCGCCACAACGGCATCGACCTCGGCAAGCGCGATTACATCGGCATGATGACCACGCACGACGGGAAGTAGACGACTAGCGCGCCGCGGCCCGGCGCCTCCATCCGAGCACCGCGACCCCGGCGGCGAAGGCCCACATCCCCTCGCCGTCCCATCCCGGCGGCGCCTCGCGACACCCGCATCCGCCCGAGCTGCCCGAGGGGCTCGAACCGTTCGCGGCTCCCCCGTCGGCGCCGCCTCCGCTCGATCCGCCGCTGCCCGATCCTCCTCCGGATCCTCCTCCCGACCCGCTCCCTCCTCCGCTACCGCCCGAAGAGCCGCCCGACGAGCCACCGCCGTCGCCGCCCGCTCCTCCGTCCGTCCCGCCACCCGGCTCCACCCCCGGCGGAGGAACGCCGTTCGGTGAACGCAGGATGATGGCGGAGAGCGCGGGGACGCTCAGCGGGCCCGCGGGAACGGTCTGCGTGTACGTGAGGGTCTGGGACGCCTGGGCCACGGGGTTGTCGGTGACGGCTCCGCCCCCCGACCACTGCGCCTGCACCATCGCGGTCGGCACGGTGTAGCTCAGCGCCGAGCTCGACGAGTTCACGAGGATGGTCCCGGCGACCTCCTGCCTCGCGTAGAGCCCGCCGGACTGTCCTCCGGTGCCCGCCACGCGCAGCTGCTCGATGTCGGCCGGGGGCTCGGCGACGTAGCCGCCCAGATCGATCTCGTAGTCGGGATACCAGTACAGACCCGGCAGCAGCACGATGTAGCTCGTGCTGTTGCGGATGAGCAGGTACGTCCCGATGATCATGCTCCGCTGCGCGGCCGGCATCTGCGTGATGTCCGACGAGCTGTCGGCCGACCAGACCTTGCCCACCCCCGTCACGTACTTGCAGATGCGCGTGACCGAGAGGCTCCAGTTGGCGGAGCTGGTCATCACGTTCTGCCAGTTCTCGGTGAACACGCCGTCGGTCCCCTGCAGGAAGACCGGCTCGTCCTGGCCGTCCATGTTGTCGGCGTTCGGGATGACCAGGTAGCGCGGGTGGGTGGAGGTCTTCGCGAACGCCGCGGAGAGCGCCTGGTAGTACGCCAGGGCCTTCGGCATCCACCACGTGTCCAGATCCGCTTCCGTCGACCCGCCCGCGAACGGCGCCCACCAGCCCGACGGCGAGTAGTTGTACCAAGGCGCAAACGCCACATCGAGGAAGAACCCCGTCGACTTCGTCGTGGGGAACGTCGCCCAGCTCAGCAGCGTCGCCTCCATGTACGCCTGCCACTGGGCGGAGCTGACGTCCATGAGCCACGAGGGATCGGGGTACGACACGCGCGTGCTGGACGAGATGGTCGTCGACGAGTGCTGGTAGAGGGTCTCGCGCGTGACGTTGTTGGCGGCCACCCACGGCGTGAACGTGTCGGTGTCTTCCTGCCCGTACGTGTTCGGCCCGGTGATGTTGCCGACGGGGTTCGTCTGGTCGGCGCCATTGAGGTCGTAGGCCGTGTGATACGTGAAATGCAGGAAGTTCGCGTTGAGCGCGCGGAAGGAATCGATCTGCGACTGGAACAGCTTCTGCGTCCCCACGTAGTGCGTGACCACCCACTGCATGAGCGCCATCGAGTACGCCGGGCCGCCCGTCGCTCCGTCGGGGACGAGCTGATCGTTCCAGGCGAACACGTAGCGACGGGACGAGGGCAGCGGCTGCGCGAGGCCCGACGGCTGGCTGGGTGATGGCGTCAGCGGATAGGAGACGCCAGCCGGGAAGGAGCCCGCCGTCGCGACGTTCGTCGAGAGCAGCCCGAGTGCGACACCAGCGCCGAAGGTCCATCCCCGCATGCCTCGAGCATACGATGCGTTCGGCTGCGGCACTCGAAGGTAGTTTTGATACGCTCGCCCCGATGTCGGCAGAGCCCGTGACGTGACTACCGTCGCCCGCCTCTCGTGGATCGCAGCGCTCGCCGCTGCGTACGTGATCACCGCCCGCCTCGGCCTGAAGCTCGACGCGGTCGCGGGGTTCGCCACCCTGGTGTGGCCTCCGACCGGAATTGCGCTCGCGGCGCTGCTGCTGGGAGGGCGATGGCTCTGGCCGGGGGTCTTCCTCGGAGCCCTCGTGGTCAACGCGTGGGCGGGTGCGTCGCCGCTCGCCGCCGCAGCCATCGCCGGGGGAAACACGCTCGAGGCCGTGCTCGGGGCGTTCGCGCTGACGCGGCTGGGATGCGATCCGCGCCTGGAGCGCGTCACCGACATCGCCTCGCTCATCGTCGCAGCCGCGCTCGGCAGCACCCTGGTGAGCGCGACGGTCGGCGTGGCGACCCTGTACGCGTCGGGGGTCGTGACGGGCGCCGGGCTCGCCGTCGCGTGGCGTGCCTGGTGGGTCGGCGACGCCATCGGCGACCTGATCGTCGCGCCGCTGCTGCTCGTGTGGTGGACGCCGCCGCGCCTGCCCGCGCCGCGCGCACGCATCGTCGAAGGGGCGGCCGTGTGCGTGCTGTCTCTGGCGTGCAGCTTCGCCGTGTTCGGCGGGAAGCTCGCGATGGGTATCCACCTGCTGTTCGCCCCGCTCGTGTGGGCCGCGGTCCGGCTCCGGCAGCGCGGGTCCTCCCTCGCCATCCTCATCATCTCCGCGAGCGCGATCGCGGGCACCGCCGCCGGCCACGGCCCCTTCACGCACGCCGAGCTGCACAACGGGCTGCTCGAGCTGCAGTCGTTCATGGGCCTCGTCACCGCCGTCACCCTGCTGCTGGGCGCCGCCGTCGCCGAGCGCGATCACGCGCGGCGCGTGGCGGTCGAGGCGCTGCAGGGGCGCGACGACTTCCTGTCGATCGCGAGCCACGAGCTGCGGACCCCGCTGGGGGCGCTGGGGCTGCAGCTCGGCACGATGCGGCACCTGCTCGCCAAGGGCGGGACGCTCTCGAGCGATCGCATCGAGCGCGCCGAGCGACAGACCGATCGGCTGGCGCACCTGGTCACCACCCTGCTCGACGTCTCCCGCGTCGAGTCCGGACAGCTCCGCGTCCACCCCGAGCCCATGGATCTCGCCGAGCTCGTGCGCGACGTCGTCGACCGTTCGGCCGAGGAGGCGAACACGGCCCGGTGCGAGGTGCGCGTCTCGGCCACGATGCCGGTCCACGGCGCGTGGGATCGCCTGCGCCTCGAGCAGGTCCTGAGCAACCTGCTGTCCAATGCGTTCCGCCACGCCGCCGGCAGCCCCATCGACGTGAACGTCACCGCGGACGACCAGGTCGCGCGCCTCGAAGTGCGCGACCACGGCCCGGGAGTCGCCCAGGACCAGCTGGAAGCGCTCTTCGGACGCTACCGGCGCGGCAACGCCGAGCGGGAGCGAGGCGGGCTGGGCCTCGGGCTGTACATCTCCCGCCACGTGGTCGAGGCGCACAGCGGAACACTCACGGCGCGCGGCAAGCTCGGCGAGGGATGCGTGTTCACGGTCGCCCTTCCCCTTCGTGGAAGCTATTCTCGTCAGGATGGTCCCCGGTGAGCGCTCCCGAGGCCCGGTGCTGCTGGTCGACGACGACGACGAGTTCCGGCATGCGCTGACCGAGGCCCTGGAGGTCTGGGGTCACACGGTGGCCCAGGCGGCCAACGGCAAGCAGGCGCTCGAGTGGCTGTCGGGCGGGGGGCGTCCGAGCGTGGTGCTCATGGACCTCTGGATGCCGACCATGGACGGGTGGCAGCTCCGCCACGCGCTCAAGAGCGAGGCGTTCGGCAAGCTACCCATCGTGGTGATGACGGCCGCGCGCACCCAGGACTCCGAGTTTCTCGACGTCGCCGAGGTCGTCGAGAAGCCGTTCGCCCTGATGCACCTGCTCACGGTGCTCGAGCGGCACGTGGCGCGGTGAGTTCCGGCGGGGGCGCCAGGTTGCCGAGGGCCTTGGACTTGTCGCAGATCCGTGCGAGCCGTGTCGCTCCGCACGCCGTCAGGTAGAAGA
>VFSW01012617.1_pt1 | contig 11789 bp, 12 predicted proteins | sample 5358111 | NCBI WGS metagenome assembly VFSW01 (sample SAMN11554181, study PRJNA540505) | mine drainage metagenome | isolation source: sediment from site ElyBrook_90M | place: USA: Ely Copper Mine, Vershire, VT | collected 2017 | reverse complement strand
ACAGGGCAATAGTCTCGGCGTGCCATGGAAACATGGCATTAAAAAGAGGAGCACTCAGCGCGCAAGCGAGTGCTCCTGTTCAGCACAAATATCAGGATGTCTCTTCATGCGACCTTGATGTCTACCGGCTTTCTCTGGACTTCCTTTGGCAGTGTCATTTCCAGCACACCCTTGTCCAAGCGTGCAGTCACATGATCGCGATTAATAGTGGTTGGAAGGTCAATCTTCCGATAAAGCTCCGCCGTAGACATTTCACTATAGGTGCGGGTGCCTTTGTCTTTTGTCTCTTCCTTGTGCTGTTCGCTCTTTCCGCGAATCACAATAGAGTTTGGATCGGCATCTACTTTCAAGTCTGCAGCAGAAAATCCAGGAACCTCCGCACGTAGCACAATCTTGTCGGCATATTCCGTCATCTCGATTGGCACTGCTTTCAGCATCTCGGCTTCGGCAGTCAGCCAATCGTCTAAATCGTGCCCCTCTCTCCATCCATTGGCTTGAAAAATGCTGTAAGCTCGCTGCGCGATCTGCTGGTACAGAGCATCGAAATCCCTGAAGATGTCGTGCGGGCGCGGCAGAGAAAGTAAGGACTTACTGGATGAAACAGGTTGGACAGTTACTGAGGTAGACATGGCTATTTCCCTTCATTCCAGAAATGGCGCATATAAGCGCAGCCTCATGGTAAGGAGCGCGCAGCAAATTGGCAGTGTCTTACATCACAGACTGATGTGATACCTTTGCGTGCTGGCAAAGCCTGATGAAGCACCGGGAAATGTACAGACAGCAAGCGATGCCCAATAAATTCCTATACATACTGACTTGTTAGACAACTGACATTCGAGATTTGTAGTGGCTCTGTAAGATGTTTGGGGGAGTGTTTGAACGTGGCGGAAGTTCCAGTTGTGTTGACGATTGCCGGATTTGATCCTTCATCAGGGGCCGGAGTGACGGCGGACCTGAAGACGATTGCCGCGCATGGCTTGTATGGTATGGCTTGCATTACCAGCTTGACGGTGCAATCGACGCAAGGGGTGCGGCGCAGTGAACCTGTGTCCCATCAGACGGTTACGGACACCCTGGACTATCTGGCGGAAGATGTTGAATTTGCTGCTATCAAGATTGGGATGCTGGCCAATGCGGAAATCGTTGAAGGTGTCGCTACATTCCTGTTTAGCCAAGGTGCGGCAAGACCTCCTGTGGTGCTGGATCCAGTGCTGAGTTCCAGTTCCGGTCGGGAGTTGCTGAGCCCGCCCGGCGTTGAGCATTTACGTGAGGTGCTGTTGAAGACGGTGGACTGGGTGACTCCGAATCTACAGGAGCTTGCAGGCCTGCTTGGTGAATCTGCGATAGAGCGCTGCCAAGTGGAAGAGGCCGCCGCGAGGTTGCAGGAGTTGGGCGCAGGACGGCTGAATGTGGTTGTGACCGGTGGGCATCTTGACGCCCCGGACGACTACTTGTTGACAGCGGACGGCCAGGGATTATGGCTCCGAGGCGATTGGGTGAAAACAAGCTCAACCCATGGTACCGGCTGCGCATTTTCTAGCGCTTTGGCCTGTCGTGTTGCGCTGGGGGATGGGCCTAATGCGGCGGCGCTGGTTGCAAAAAGTTATGTGGCGGAGGGGTTGCGAAGGGCTTATCCGGTGGGTGGACGGCAAGGCACAACAGGCCATGGGCCAATGCACCATCTGTGGCCACTGATCTGACGCTGCTATGCAGTTAGAGCAATTCGATGTAGGGACGGATGATGACAGAAATGAAGAGCGAAGTGAAGTTGATTGAGTGTCCAAGGGACGCATGGCAGGGGTTGCCCCATGCCATTCCCGCAGAGGTGAAGGCGGATTACCTTAGGATGCTGATTGGCGCTGGGTTCAGGCACATTGACGCGGTGAGTTTTGTCTCTCACAAGGCCGTGCCGCAAATGGCCGATTCGGAAAAGGTCCTTGCATTTGTCGACCCACCCGATGACGTTGAGATTATTGGGATAGTGGTGAATGCCAAGGGTGCAGAGCGTGCGATTGCGACTGGCGCTGTGAATACGCTGGGTTTCCCCTACTCGATTTCACCGACGTTCCTGCAACGCAACCAGAGCCAGACTCCGGAGGAGTCGCTTGATGCGCTGGATGTGATTGGAGAGGCTGCCTTCAAGGCAGGGCTGGATGTGGTGGCATACATCTCGATGGCGTTTGGCAATCCTTATGGCGATGCGTGGAGCATTGATGAGGTTGTGGATGCCTGTGACCTGCTGGTGGACTGTGGCGTGACGCAGATTTCCCTGGCGGACACAGTGGGGCTGGCGACTCCGAAACAGGTCGCGGACCTGGTTGCGGATGTGCTTACCGTACACGATGGCATGGAGATTGGCGTGCATCTGCATGCGAGGCCGGATCAGGTTGCGGGCAAGATTCAGGCTGCATATCAGGCAGGATGCAGGCGGTTTGACATGGCCATTGGCGGCCTTGGTGGTTGCCCGTTTGCGCAGGACGCGCTGGTGGGGAATGTTGCGACGGAACTGGCCATTGAAGAATTGCGGCGGCTGGGGGCAGAGTTGCCTCCGCTACAATCCCTCGACGGGTTGATTCGCATCAACGCCGGCATTGCCACCAGGTTCGGGTTGGCAACGCAGTGAGACAGGCCGGTTTCCGAGCACCGAAAATGCGCAGAGCGCGGGGTACATAGCTCGCTTGTTGGTGAGGCCAATTGCCATGACAGAGATGGTTGGATCAGGGAAAAGATTGAGTTACAGCATGAGGCGGGCAATGCGGCATCTATTGTTGGGCGGCATTGCGGCCCTGCTGACTCTGCTTGCCTTTCACCTGATTGACTCGCAGGACTTCAGGCACAGAATGAGCATGGCGTCGGCTTATTCGGCGCTGGCTGTTATAGCTGTTTCACTACTTCTGGGCCCCTGGAACGTGCTGCGCAATCGGCCGAACCCCGTCAGCTTTGACCTGCGGAGGGATATTGGCATATGGGCGGGGCTGCTGGCTCTGTTCCACACAGGCTTTGGCCTGACAGTGCATCTGCGCGGGCGCATGTGGATGTATTTCTTCAAGAGTCTGCACCCGCTAACGTTGCAGAATACCCGGTTCGGCTTTGCCAACTATACAGGTCTGGTGGCGGCACTTCTATTCCTGATGCTGTTGGTTATATCCAACGATATCTCTCTGCGCTCACTCGGCGTTTCCTATTGGAAGAGGTTGCAGCAGTTGAGCTATCTTGCTTTCATCCTTACAGTGATTCATGGCATCGCTTTCCAGTTGGTTGAGCATCGGCGGGCGCCGTGGCTGGTTGCATTCTGGCTGATCGTGATTGTGGCCGTGGCTGCACAGTTGGCTGGATTTGTGCGGACCAGATCGACGCCACAGGCCAGAAGCGTTGCCGGTGCGCCTTGATCCTTTGTTCCTCCTCAGGTAGATCCCGGGCGGAAGTATGATGAGCGTTGTGTGGGCGCGATACTTGGAAGAGAGATTTATACCAGCCAGCTTATTTTGTAAGTCACGTTCTGGCCGTTTGTCGAATAAAGACTTGTCCATTCACTGGATCAAAACAGGGTGCATTCATGAGCTACCAAACGCTGCTGACGCAGGAGGACAACGGAGTCCTGACCATTACGCTGAACCGTCCAGAGAGGCGTAATGCGCTCACGCCGCTGATGCAGGATGAATTGCTTCGCGCCTTTGATGCGGCTGAGGCCAGCGCTTGTGGCATAGTGGTGCTTGCCGGGGCGGGCAGCGCTTTCTGCTCCGGGCTCGACCTGGAGGTTCTCCAGACCCTCGCCAGTAAATCCTCAGAGGAGCATCATGCGGACGCGGTGCGTATCGCCAGGATGTTTCGCACACTCTATGACCTGCCCAAGCCCACCATCGCAATGGTCAACGGAGCGGCTATTGCCGGCGGCACAGGGCTTGCCACAATTTGCGACTTTACCCTGGCTGTGCCAGAGGCAAAGTTTGGCTACACCGAGGTGAGGATCGGGTTTGTGCCTGCGCTGGTGTCGGCGTTTCTCGCACTTCAGATTGGCGACCGCCAGGCCCGTGACCTGTTGCTGACCGGCCGCCTGTTCAGCGCGGATGAGGCGCACGCACTGGGCCTGGTGAATGAGGTGGTGCCTGCCGCCGAACTGGCTGGACGCACCAGGGAACTGGCGGACCTGCTGCTGCGGAACAGCCCAGCAAGTCTGTGCGCAACCAAGCAACTGCTCTCTTCGCAGGCCAAAGCGAAGCTGGACGCAGATATTGCGTTCGCATTGAAGGCCAACGCAGGAGCGCGACGCACCCCGGACTTTCTCGAAGGAGTGACCTCATTCCTTGAGAAACGCAAGCCGGTATGGAAGGTCTGACACCACTGCATGGTTTGCACTTAGACTGTATGCATGAGTAATGATGGACGGCAGATGCTGACAGGTGAGGCACAGGTGCGCGTGCGCTATGCTGAGACCGACCAGATGGGCGTGGTTTACCACGCAAACTACCTGGTGTGGTTTGAAGTGGGCCGCGTGGAGTTGATGCGGCAGATGGGTTTCGACTACAAACAGATGGAGATAGTGGACGACTGCCACATCGCAGTGGTGGAGGCAACCGCCCGCTGGAGGTCGCCAGCGAGATATGACGATGAGATCGTCATCCGCACATCCATCAAGGCGCTTCGCAGCTATATTCTGAAGTTTGCGTATGAAGTCATCCGGCGTTCAGACGGCAAACTGCTGTGCGAAGGCGAGACGACGCACGTGGTCTGCGATAGCCAGATGCAGAAGAAGACACTGCCTGAAAAGTACGTGGAGCGCTTCCGTGAATTAGGCAGCATCTAGTAGTTTTGTCTGCGTTCGGCAGGGCAAAACATGGCGGCAGCAATGAACGTGCCGGAAGAGAAGCGGAAAACTTAATTGGGAGATGGTATGACAACTAGAATTGCGTTGATTACGGGAGCGAACAAGGGACTTGGGTTGGAGACTGCACGGCAGCTTGGTCGGTTAGGGATGACGGTGCTGCTTGGCTCGCGCGATGCGAAGAAGGGTGAGGACGCTGCCGCGCAACTGAGGAGTGCAGATGGCGTCACAGCACACGCCATCAAGCTGGATGTGGACAACTATGCGGATCACCTCGCAGCGAAGGAGTTTATTGAGAGGCAGTTTGGCGTGCTCGACGTGCTGGTAAACAATGCCGGCATCCTGCTGGAGGACAAGAGCGGGAACATAACCAGCCGGCTGCCGATGGACATCGTGCGTCGCACCATGGAGACGAATTTCTTTTCAGTGGTTGCGCTCACGCAGACTCTGCTACCGCTGGTTCGCAGGAGCGACTCTGGCAGGATCGTTAATCTGTCGAGTAACCTGGGTTCGCTCGGGGCGCATACTGATCCAAACGCGGACATCTTCAACGTGAAGATGCTTGCCTACGACACCTCAAAGACTGCGCTGAACTCTTACACTATCCATCTTGCTCATGAGCTGAAGGACACGGCAATCAAGGTGAACTCCGCCCATCCGGGATGGGTGAAGACGGATATGGGTACTGAGATTGCGCCGATGGAGCCGGTGGATGGCGCCCGCACGTCTGTGATACTAGCCACACTCCCTGCGGATGGCCCCACTGGCGGCTTTTTTCATATGGACAAAAAGCTGCGTTGGTAGGAGATTATCTCGGGTATTGGCGGTGATTGGCCTGAATTCACCGCGATTTATGTGGAAGCATCATGTCTGCTGCTGCATTGCGGTGTCTCGTTCTGAGTGCAGCAAGGGAAGCCGCCAATACCTGCACTTTCACCGCTTCCAGCTCTATTACGGCATTGCACCTACTGGAGAAATGCCGTAGTCGTCGGGGGCATCCGGCAGACCATGACCTCAGCGTTGCTGTAGGGGCAGGTGAAGTCCGTGTGGGCTGTTCGTAGCAGCACTAGCCAGGTGATGCCGAAGGGTGCGAGACGGTTGATGCGTTGCTGGTCGGTCATGCTGCTCAGGCCCGTGTCAGCTGTATGCTGCGTCATCCAGTCCGGTGCAAGTTGCGGGAAGATGGCGGAAGCGCCGCCGTCCTTGGAGTAGTCGGCAAGGGAACTGCGTTCCGCCATGGCGCGAAAGCCCTGAGAGTCTTCATCCGGCATGGTGATGTAGTTCGCATCCAGGGCAAAAACTGCATCGGTGGGCGTATTGTGGCGAACCCAGATGAAGGCCTGCTTCCAGTAATTCTGCTGTGGCGAGGTGGTCTGACTTGAAATGTTTTGGCGTTGCCATGGCATTTCCAGGTGGGACAAGCTGGGATAGGTGGCACGCTGGGCGCTAAACATGATCGCGGCAACGGTTATGAAGCCCGCCGCCCATCGCCATGCAACCCGTTTGAGCCAATACTGACCAAGAATGCCGCCAAGCAGGACAAAGAAAACCAGATATATGATGTGAAAGGCTCGCAGAGGTTGCAGGCGCGCGACCAGATGCGAGTGGCTCCACGGATGGGAGAAAAGCAGAGAGACGGCGATGGAACTGAGCCCGGCTGCAATGCTCGCAGCGCAGAGTGCGAGTTGAGCTTCCATGCGCTGGCCACGCGACCGTGATCGCCGGAGCCAGGCCAGCATCATCAGCAACGGAGCTGCGAGTCCTGTCCACTCGTACCATTGCCATTGGGAGAGGTAGAAGAAAGTGCGTGTGAGTGCCGCCGCCACGTATGCGTTAGTTTCTGTCACGTTGCGCTGCGAGTATTGCAGGGCCATACCGGTGGTTATGGATGCAATGCAGAGGGCAGCGACCACGTTCCAGCGCTTTTCCTGTGAGGCCCACAGCATCAGCAGAAAGCCTGAGGCGTAGATGGCCATCAGCGGGTGGAATAGTGCAGCTATAGCCAGCGGAAGCAGGGTCGCCAGCCAGCGGCGATCAAGGCATCCGCAGATGGCCAGCAGGATATACGGCGTGGAGAAGGATCGACCCGTAACGTAAGGGTCCATCATGAAGAGGGACGTCCCGGCAACGGGGAGCGTAAGGCAGACGGTGACCAGCGTGATTGCGCCTAGTCGCGCAGCAGGGTTGATGAAGCAGCGCCGGGCAAGCTGCCAGCAACTGAAGATGAGCAGCCATGTAGTGGCCACCTGTACGCCGAAAAGGACATATTCGAGTGGTGTGTGAATCAGGCGTGTAAGTGTTGCCATGAATCCAGAGAAGATGGACAGCGCCGTATGCGCCGTCACAAACTGAGCATCCACAGGGTAAAGCATTGGATTCAGTGCTAGTTTGATTCCGGAGATGTAGATGCCAGCATCCTCGGCATAGGGATGGTAGCCGTGGATGAGAGTGGCCAACAGCGTGAAGATGGTGATCGTGAGTGTGGCAGAGTCATTAGAGACGGCTTTGGGTGAGGCGGCGCGGGCTGCCTTTTGCGTGGTGGACACGTCATTAGGCCCCAACTGCGCGGTTGCGCGGTCAGCGATCTCTACAGCGACAAAATCCAAACCTGATCCTCCGGCAACTTCGATTGCCATCCAATAGTCTACCTTTAGACGCACCGCAATCTATAAATGGGAACAGCGGCGGCATAGCCGGAAATGAGCCCCGGCGGCTATTTCTTGCCGAAGACGTCTCCAAGGCGGCGGATTTGAGCGCCCACGCCACGCAGCTTCTCTTCGATGCGTTCGTAGCCGCGGTCGATGTGGTAGACACGGTCGAGGATAGTCTCGCCGTCGGCGACCAGGGCGGCGAGCACCAGCGATGCCGAGGCGCGCAGGTCAGAGCACATTACGGCGGCTGACTGGAGCGGCGTCTTGCCGCGGACGGTTGCGGTGCGGCCATCGACGCGGATATTCGCGCCCATGCGGATCAACTCCTGCACATGCATAAAGCGGTTTTCAAAGATGTTCTCGGTGATGATGGAGGTGCCTTCGGCCTGTGTCGCGAGCGCCATGTACTGCGCCTGCATGTCTGTTGGGAAACCGGGATACTCCTCAGTGGAGATATCTGCCGCTTTGATGTTGCCTTCGCTGCGAACCCGTATGCTTTCCTTGCCAACGTCGCAACGCACGCCGCATTCCTGGAGCTTTGCGAGCAGTGCGCCCAGGTGAGTCGGATCGCAGCTATCCACGTTCAGATCTCCGCCGGAGATTGCGCCCGCAAGAAGAAATGTGCCGGCTTCGATGCGGTCCGGGTTGATGCGGTAACGCGCGCCATGCAGGCTGGTGACGCCCTGCACTTTGATGGTTGACGTGCCTGCGCCCTCAATCTTCGCGCCCATGGCGATCAGCAGAGCGGCCAGGTCGGTCACCTCAGGCTCTCGAGCGCAGTTCTCCATCAGGGATTCGCCGTCGGCCAGCACGGCAGCCATCAGCAGGTCTTCCGTGCCGGTGACAGTGATCTTGTCAAACACAAGATGGGCACCCCGCAGACGTGTGGTGTTCTCCGGTGCGCGGGCTTCCAGGTAGCCATGCTCCTGCGTAATTTTTGCGCCCATCTGTTCCAGGCCCTTAATGTGCAAGTCAATCGGACGGCCGCCAATGGCACATCCGCCAGGCATGGCGACGCGGGCGATGCCGGTGCGAGCAATGAGCGGCCCAAGCACAAGGGAACTTGCGCGCATCGTCTTAACGATTTCATATTTGGCGACGGGATCGGAGAGCACAGCGCACTTGATGCTGGTACGGTGCTGCGCCCGGCCATAGCCCAGTTCCACCTCTGCGCCCATGGAGGAGAGCAGCTTGCGCTCTGTCTCGATGTCACGCACCTGGGGAATATTCTCCAGGATCACTTCATCGGCGGTGAGGATGGCCGCGGCCATGCAGGGAAGCGCGGAATTCTTTGCGCCGCTTACTTTAATCGTGCCGAGCAGCGGGTTGCCGCCGCGAACTACAAACTTGTCCATGGATAGAGGGGTTCCTTCAAATCCAGTGTAAATGCGATGAGTATGTGGATGCTGGCCATGAGCCACGATGGATAACTTGCAAGGAAAAGGCGGAACGCGTTTACGTTCCGCCGATACAAGAAAAGGAAATTGCGTCGCCTGCAGCTCAGAAGGGCCCAGTCCAGGAGAGAACGAGAGATCTGAATTTACAGCTCCATCTTGGTGTCTTCGATGGCGAGGCGGACGTTGCCACTGGAGTTGGCGAGGCGGCGGACGGCTTCCGGCTTGTCGACCCCGGCCTTGAGCATGACCAGCGAAAGTGGGATGTTCTTGCCCGCTGACTTGATGGTCTGGACGGCGGTGGCGCGGTCTACAGCACAGGCCTGCATCAGCACGCGGATGCCGCGCTCCACCAGTTTCTCGTTCTTCATGTGTACGTTCACCATCAGGTTTTCATACACATAGCCAAGCCGCGTCATGGCGCCGGTGGTGATCATACCAAGGATCTGCTTCTGTGCTGATCCTGCCTTCATGCGTGTTGAGCCGGAGATAACCTCAGGGCCTACCTCGGCAACGATGGTAATGTCCGCCGCCTCTGAAAGCGCCGTATTTGGGTTGCAGGTGACCGCTGCCGTTTGCGCTCCGCGCGCCTTGGCGTACTGGACGGCGCCAACCACGTAGGGTGTACGTCCGCTGGCGGAGACGCCGATGATGATGTCTTTGCGCGTGGGTCGCCTGCGTGCGATATCCCGCTGGCCCAGTTCCGGCGAGTCCTCGTTCACGTCAGCAGCCGAAGCAAGCGCCTTCGGGCCACCGGCCATGATGTATTGCACCAATTGCGGTGAAGTTGAGTAGGTGGGCGGACATTCAGATGCATCAAGAGCGGCAATGCGTCCGCTGGAGCCTGCGCCAACGTAGATCAGACGGCCACCGTCGCGAAGGCAGCGCGCCACCTTATCAATCACCAGGGCGATTTCAGGAAGCGCCTTCTTGACTGCGGCGGCGATCTTCGCATCCTCATGGTTGATGATGCGGGCAATCTCCAGTGCAGACTTTGTGTCAAAGCCCTGCGAGTTTTCGTTCGGGCTTTCCGTGATGAGTTGAAAATCATTAAGAGAACCGCTGCCGTTCTTGTGGGCTGCTTTGATCTCAGTCATATTAGTCGTTGCGGTTGATGACATTGCGTTGGGACTCCATTGCCTATAATTCTAGCTCTTGGGCGCAACTTTTGCTTGTGTAGTTTAGAGTGTGAGCCCAGCCATTCCCACGCTGAAAGAAGCATGGCGAAAGGGGAGGGCAGCAGCTTGTAATCAGCATAGTCTGACCGTGGTATCTTGCCGTGGAATTCGAGTACTCTTCAGATGAGACTCGCAGCGACTTTTGCCGATGGGTACCGTCTAAATATCAAGGTTTAATCTGGTTCTGTTTCCAGGCTCTTGTAAGGAGAAGATGCATGCGAGCGACACGTATCGTGATTGGACTTCTGCCCATGGCAGCCCTGGCCCTGCTGGCCACCGCCTCCGGAGCGCAGGTTCAGTCCAGTGCCGCAAATTCTGCTGCTCCAGACGTGCCCCAATCTGCTGCCCAGACTACTGCCCAGAGCGCGCCCGCCCCCGTGCAGGTTTCGGTAGCCGCCAGGCCCGTGGTTCTTCCTGCGGGCACCAAAGTTCTGCTGGCCATGAAGAGTGCGGTCAATACCAAATCCGCACGCGTGGGTGACGGCGTCTACCTGGTTTCCACCTTTCACGTTGTGCTGGGAGATCGCGTCGTGATTCCTCCAGGCGTGTATGTGCAGGGAGTGATCGACGATGTGCAGCGGCATGTGAAGCTGAAAGGTAAGACGCAGTTCCACATGCATTTCACGTCGATGATCTTCCCCAACGGAAGCGTGGTCGTGATTCCCGGCGTAGTGAACAGCATTCCCGGCTCAGACAGCAACCAAGTGAAGGATGAGGGCGTCATCGAGCATAACAGCACGGTCGGAAAGGACCTGGGAACCATTGCTTCTACCACTGTGCCGGGAGCGGGGGTTGGCGCACTTGGCGGTCTTGCCACCGGGCGTCCTGGTACCGGCATCCTGGCAGGAGCGGGTGGTGGCTTGGTGATTGGAACAGCAATGGTCCTGTTTGGCCATAATGACGTCTCGCTGGAAGCAGGTGTTCCTGTGGAAATGGTGCTGCAGCGGCCTTTGGAACTGATGCAAACGCAGACTGCTACGGCCGGCCCCAACGGGCAGGCAACGGCCTATACACCATCGCCGGACCAGAAGCAGCCAATGAAGAAATCCTCCGGACCGGGTGTCTTCTGCCCCTCGGGACTGGGGTGCGACTGATGCCGACAGAGTTTGAAGGGCGGGAGACAGCAGAGCCTGTGCCCGTTGAAATTACCCCAGCCAAGGGGGCAATGCTTGCTTCCTGGATGCGCGACCTGATTGTATCGATCGCCGTGTCCGTCTTCATCATCATGTTTCTTTACCAGCCCGTTAAGGTGGAAGGAACCAGCATGTTGCCACGGCTTGCGGACCAGGAGCGGCTGTTCATCAACAAATTCTCCTACCGCATCGGAGACATTCATCGCGACGACGTGGTGGTGTTTTTCTATCCGAGGGACACGACCAAGAGCTACATCAAGCGCGTCATTGCTCTGCCAGGCGACGATCTGCGCATCTACCAGGGGAAGGTATTTGTGAATGGCAAGCAGATAACCGAGCCATATGTCCCGATGGTCTTTGAAGATGAGCGCTCCGAACCGGAGATGGTCGTTCCCCCCAACGAATACTGGGTGATGGGCGACCATCGCTCCGTCTCCAGCGACAGCCGTGACTTTGGCCCCGTCGATCGCAAGCTCATCTACGGCAAGGCCACCTTCGTCTACTGGCCGATCGAGAAGATGGGAACCGTCCGCTAGGTCCTGCGCGGACGGCGAACCGCGCTGCGCGCTTACTGCACTTTCATGTGGTAGGCCTGCCCGAGCAGCTTCCGG
>VFSW01012616.1_pt1 | contig 11789 bp, 7 predicted proteins | sample 5358111 | NCBI WGS metagenome assembly VFSW01 (sample SAMN11554181, study PRJNA540505) | mine drainage metagenome | isolation source: sediment from site ElyBrook_90M | place: USA: Ely Copper Mine, Vershire, VT | collected 2017 | reverse complement strand
TGCTGGCGCGGAAGTTGAAGAATATCCATGCGACCGGTGCGTGGACGGTGGCCAGCGCCAATCCCGGCTGCACGCTGCAACTCCTCAATGGCGCGAAGCGGCGCGGCATGCCTTTGCGCGTGGCGCATCCGGTCACGCTGCTGGCCGAGGCGTATCGGCGCGGCGAAGCGGGAGAATAGGGCAGCGCGTTCCTCTTGCCGGGCGGAAGGGAAAGGGCACGGGGGGCGCACATCGGTTACACTCCGGCGTTGCGATCGCCTCGCCACCACCACTGCTTCCGGCCTGTTCGCTCATGCCGTCAAGAAATGTTGCGCCTTTGCCAAGATCGGAAAAGCTGACACGGGACAAACTCCTTAACTTGAACCGTTGAATATGCTGCTGTTCGTTCATTCAGATACTTGAATATGCTTGGGCCTTGGGGTGCCGAATTTCGGGGTGGAAGAACCGCGAAGGCACGGGTTCAAGGAACGGAACGAACAACGGCCATGGATTCAATCAATGACAAACTGACTCAGGCACATATATGAAAAAACTGCTCACACTTACGGTTGTGCTTTCCGCGCTTGCGGTCGGATCCGCCCGCGCGGCCGATGGCAAGGCGCTCTACGAGAAGCATTGCGCCAAGTGTCACGGCGCGGACGGCAAGGGCGAAACCAAGATGGGCCAGAAGCTGGGCGCCAAGGATTACACTACGGCCAAGGTGCAGGAGGCTTTGAAAGACGAGGACGCAATCAAGGCGATCAAGGAAGGCTTCAAAGACAAGGAAGGCAAGACGTTGATGAAGCCCGTCGAAGATCTGAGCGCCGATGACATCAAGGCGCTGGTGGCGTACATGCGGTCGTTCAAGAAGTAACCGCCTGTTCAGGAAGCAGTCACCTGCTTCCTGGTTTTCCGACCCTCACGGTCCGGGAACCGGCTTCGGAGACGCCGAAGCCGGATTCGCGGTGGGGACTTTCCGCCTGCGGTCCGCTGACGGCCCGAGCTTGTCAGAGGACCGCCGAAGGTCGGGTCTTTCCCAAAGTTGCACCGAAGCGCCACTATGAACGCAGAAACGTCCAGGCCCTCCGCCCCGCGCCCGTCGCTGTTGCGCAACTGGCTTAGCTTGACCGGGCTGGTCATTGGTATTGGCAGCCTGTTCTCGTTCTTCCTGCTGTTCCTGCTGGATGCGCTGGCGACCTTCTCCAATCCGTACATCGGCATTCTGACTTACCTTGTCGCGCCAGGCTTCCTGATCCTCGGCTTGGGGTTGACGTTCATCGGCGCGCTGCGCGAGCGCCGTAAGCTGGGCCAAGCCCGCGGAGCAATTCCCCTGATGGTCGTGGACCTGTCCCGGCCGCGCGACCGGCGCATCATGGGTGTCTTCATCACCGGCAGCCTAGTGTTCCTGCTGCTGACGGCGATGGGCAGTTACCATACTTACCACTTTTCCGAATCGGTCCAATTCTGCGGCCAGACCTGCCATACGGTCATGAAACCAGAGTTGGTCACCTACGAGCACGGTCCGCACGCCCGGGTGTCCTGCACCGAATGCCACATCGGCAAGGGTGCCACATGGTTCGTCCGTTCCAAGCTTTCCGGCATCTACCAGCTCTACGCGACCACCTTCGACAAGTATCCGCGTCCGGTGCCGACGCCGATCAAGAACCTGCGCCCCGCCCAGGAAACCTGCGAGCAATGCCACTGGCCGAAGAAGTTCGTCGGCAAACTCGAGCGCACTTTCAACTACTTCCTCGGCGACGAAACCAACTCGCCTTACACCCTCAGCCTGCTGATGAACGTCGGCGGCGCCGATCCCACCCACGGCCCGGAAGGTGGCATTCACTGGCACATGAACGTCAAGAACAAGGTCGAGTACCTCGCCACTGACGAAGCGCGACAGAAGATTCCCTGGGTCCGCATCGTGGACCCGCAGGGCGTCGTCACCGAGTTCCGCACGAAGAATTTCACCAACGAGATCAGCCCGGACCAGGTACGCCGGATGGACTGCATGGATTGCCACAACCGCCCGGCCCACATGTACAAAACGCCCAGCGACGCGGTGAACCTCGCGATCAGCCTCAATGCGATCGACCGCACCCTGCCGTGGATCAAGACAAACGCGGTGTACGTGCTGACGCGCGAGTACCAGAACGAGACCGAAGCGACCGAGGGCATCGCAACCACCTTGGCCAATCGCTATCCCAGCGAGCGCGACACCCCGCGCCTCAAACAGGCGATCGCGGCGGTGCAAACCATTTACCGGGACAATTTCTTTCCGGAGATGAAGGCGAGTTGGAAGGTCTATCCCGACAACATCGGCCACAAGAACTGGCCCGGCTGTTTCCGCTGCCACGACGGCAAACACTTCGCCGCCGACGGCAAACGCTCGATCAAGGCCAGTGATTGCAAAACCTGCCACACCATTCTGGCGCAGGGCGCCGGCGCGGATCTGCTCAAGCTGACTTCGGGCGGCCAGGAGTTCAAACATCCGGGCGGCGACTACGACCCGAGTTGCACGGACTGCCACAGCGCCGACCAACAATGATCACCATTGGGATCAACCCTGAATCCCGGCGGTCACAACGGCGATCGGCCGCGACGTGCTCCGTGTCGGGCGGCGTGACGCGGATCGGCCTTATTGTCTTCTGCCTGGTGGTCGCCGCCGCGGGCTTGCTCGCCGAAGACATCAAAAACTCCGACTGTCTCCTCTGCCACGAAGACCAGACGCTCACCAAGACCAACGCCCAGGGCAAGGTGATCCCGTTGTTCATCGACACCAAGCGGTTTGCGGCTTCCGTCCACGCGTCCAACGCCTGCGTCAGTTGCCACAGCGACCTCACGTCCAGCCATCCGGATGACAACCTTCCGGCCAAGCCCGTCGGGTGCGTCAATTGTCATCCGGCCCAGCCCGGCCACGAGACGGCCGCCCAGGCGTACGCCACGAGCGTTCACGGCCTCAGTCGGAGGCAGGGCGCGTCCGCCGCGGCCGCGTGCAGTGACTGCCACGGCTCCCACTACATGGTGCCGGTCAAGAGCCTGGAGTCTCCGGTCTTCAAACTGAATCTCCCGGCGACCTGCGCCAAGTGCCACAGCAATCCCGGCCTGACCAAGACCTACGAGATCAAGTATCCGCTGGCCGCCTCGCAGTATCGGGACAGTATTCACGGCCGCGGACTCCTGAAGATGGGGTTGATCGTCGCGCCGTCGTGCAACGACTGTCACGGCGTGCATGACATCAAGCGCGGCGTCTATCCGAGTTCGCCGATCAACCGCGCCAACGTCGCCAAGACCTGCGGCAAATGCCATCTCGGCGTCGAGAAGACCTACGACCAGAGCGTTCACGGCCAGTTGAGCGCCAAGGGCGACCTTCGCGCGCCGGTCTGCACCGATTGCCACACCGCGCACCAAATCGCGAACCCGGAGGGCAACCACTTCAAGGAGATCTGCGACCAGCGGTGCGGCGAGTGCCATCGGGATCGTTTGGCGCATTACGAGGAAACCTACCACGGCAAGGCGATGAAGTTGGGCCAGCCCAACGTGGCCCCGGAGGTGGCCGCCTGCTACGATTGCCACGGGTATCACGACATCCTGCCGATCTCGGATCCGCGCTCCCATTTGTCCAAACAGAACATCGTGGCCACCTGTCGCAAGTGCCATGCGGGCGCCAACGCCAGTTTCACTGAATACGATCCCCACGCCGACCCGCTGGATCGCGAGCACTCCCCAGCCTTCTACTGGACGTTCGTGGGCATGACCGCGTTGCTGGTGGGCGTCTTCACCTTCTTCGGCGGACACACGTTTTTCTGGCTGTTCCGCTCCGGGTACCTCTACCTGCACGACTCCCGGAAATTCCGCGAGGCCAAGATCGGCACGCAACGGGGCGACGAGTGGTTCACGCGATTCAGCCCCTACGAGCGGTTCCTCCACATCCTGGTGGTCACCAGTTTTCTGCTGCTGGTCATCACCGGCATGCCGCTCAAGTTCTATTACACCGACTGGGCGAAATTCCTGTTCGGCCTGCTGGGCGGCACGCAGGTCGCGCGCACGCTCCACCACTTCGGGGCCGTCGTGACCTTGCTTTATTTCGCCTTGCACCTGGGCTCCGTCGGCGTCCTGACCTGGCAGCGGCGCTGCCAGCTCCGCGACCCCGCCTCCGGCCGGCTCAGCGTCCGGCGGATCCGGGACGTGCTCTTCGGACCGGACTCGATGATTCCCACCGTGCAGGACTGGAAGGACTTCGTGGCCCACCAGAAATGGTTCTTCGGCAAGGGGCCGAAGCCGCAGTTCGACCGCTGGACCTACTGGGAGAAATTCGACTACTTCGCCGTGTTCTGGGGCGTCTTCATCATTGGCTTCTCCGGCCTGATCATGTGGTTCCCGCAGTTCTTCACCCGTTTCCTGCCGGGCTGGATCATCAACATCGCCCTGATCGTGCATTCGGACGAGGCGCTGCTGGCCGCTGGTTTCATCTTCACCGTGCATTTCTTCAACACCCACTTCCGGCTGGAGAAGTTCCCGATGGACACCGTGATCTTTTCCGGCCGGGTCTCGAAGTCTGAACTGCTCCACGAACGCCGCCGTTGGTACGATCGTGTTGCCGCCGCCGGCCAACTCGATCAATTCCGCGTGCGCGACGAATGGGAGCGCTGGAAAGGCATCGCCCGCTCGTTTGGCTACCTGTTCTTCGGCGTCGGCGTCATCCTCTTGCTCCTGATCGCCTACGCGATGATCTCACGGTTGACCCATTGAATCGCGGCCCCCGGCGGCGCGCGTCAGCCGGCGGGCACTTGCGTCACGAGGACCTTGAGCGAGCCGGGCGCGGGATGCGCCGCCAGTTCCACCGCGGCCGGAGTCTGCTCCAGCGGGAAGCGGTCGGTGATCAACGGTCGCACGTCCAGCCGGCGCGAGAAGACCAGCCGCGCCACTTCCTTCTGAAGGGTAAAGTCGGCCGAGTAGCTGCCCAGAAGATCCTTCTCATCCACGCAGACGCCGGCCAGGTCCACCGAGGTCGGCGCCCCGCGGCGTGTATGGGCGAAGAGGAGGATCTGGCCGGCACCCCGGACCAGCGCCTGCGCCTCGCGCACGACTTCGTCCGAGGGCACCGCAATTACTGCGGCGTCCAGACCCCGCCCTGCGGTCAGCCGCTGGACTTCGTCCGCGAAGTCGGAGCGGCTGGCGTCCATCGCCCACCGCGCGCCGAACTGGCGGGCCAGCCGGAGGCGCGGGGGCAGCAAATCGCTGGCCAGCACGCGGGCGCCGCGCTGGGCGAGCAGGCGCGTGAACAGCAGGCCGACCGGCCCCTGCCCCGCCACCCATACCGTGTCCCCGCGCAGGAGCGTCAGCCGGTGGACGGCCTTGAGGATGGTGTTGACCGGCTCGAGCAGGGCCCCTTCTGCGAACGAGTTGCCCGGCGGGATGCGGACGACGCCCGGCAGGACGAAAGCCATCACCCGGACATATTCCGCATAGCCACCGCCGGCGGGATCGAAGCCGGCGGTGATGCCGGTGCGCTTGTATTGCGGGCATTGCGCGAAGGCGTGGTGGCGGCAGAAATGGCATTGGAGACACGGCACGTGATGGTGCAGTGCCACCCGGTCGCCGAGGCGGAAGCCGCGCACCCGCGCGCCGAGCCGGACCACGGTGCCGGCGGTTTCGTGCCCGAAGATGCGCGGCGGCGGCACGGTGCCGTACTGGATTTTTTTGATGTCCGTGGGGCACACCCCGCAGACGGCTACGCGCACCAGCAACTCCCCGGGACCGACGCGCGGGACGGGCACCGTTTCGAGGCGCAGGTCGTTGATGCCGCGATAGACCACCGCGCGCATCGTCTTGGGAATTGGGTCAGGCATGGAGTCGCTGGCCGGGGCGTTTGTTCGCGCGTGGTCCGCCGTCCGCGGCGTACTCCGGCTTACGGTTTCCGAGCGGAGGCGGATGTCTCCCCGTCGGTCGGCGGCAGCGCGTAGCCATTGAGCGGGAAACCCGGCGATTCGAGCCAGTTCGCCAGGCAGAGCAGCTCAAAGCCCGTCAGCCCCACCGGCGATTTGCGGACGAGCGTCAGGCGGTGCGCATCCGCCACCGTCACCTCGGTGATCGTGTTGCCGAGGCTGGTCGAGATGGCGTTGAACCAGAGGGCGCTGGCGCTCTTGGGAGACAGCCGCCGTTTCTCAAACACCAATTGGTACAGGTCGGCGAGGTTGCGCCAATCCCGGAGCCGCTCCTGGGTGATTTCCCAGTCGTAATAGACCAGGTTGGTGCGGCCAAGGATCTGCCCGAGCAATTCGCGGGGCGGCGGGTTCGTTGCCGGCATGTTGGCAAACAGGCTGCCGAAGATGAACTCGGCGCCGGCATCCCGCACCGGTTGGACGGAGGGCGCCACGAACGGCGCGTTCTGCCAAAAAAGCGCGCCGGCGTTCGTCGCCATCCGGAGCGTTCCCGCGTTGTGCCGCTGGAGGTTTGGGTTGAACCGTGCCAGCAATCGCTCCCCGAGGGCGCGCGCCTGATTGGTGGCGTCCACGACCGGCACGGCCGCGAAGCTCTGGTAAGGGTTGTTCGCGCACGCCCAGAGAAACAACTGCTCCGGCGCCGGATCAAGCTGCACGCCGAGCGCCGCCGGATGCTTCTGCAACTCCCGACCGAAGCCCTGCATCGCGGTGAAGCTGATGAGCGGCTCCCGGACCAGGTTGGTGGGCACCTGCCAGGGCTGCGCCGTCCAATGGATCGCCTCGCGGCAGAGGAAATCAATCTTCGTCCGCAGGTTCTCCGCGCGGCCCGTGAGCGTCAGGTGCCAGGCGGGCAATTCCGCCGGCAGGGGGCGGCCCGGAATCGCCGGCAGGCGGGGCGCGTCCACCCACACGTCCAACCAGGGATCCGCTGGGCGGATCGGATTGCCATGCTCCAGGGCCGGATGGCCGTGCTGCATGATCCGCTGAAGCCATTCTGCCTGCAGGGGAAGCCGTTCCTGGCCGCAGCCGACGACCGTCCACGCGCCCCAGCGCACCCAGCGGACGACGCCGGTTGCTGGGCCGGTCTTCAACTGCCAGCCGTCGCCTTCCGCCGTGCGCAGCGGCTCGGCCCGGCGCCCGGTCCAGGCCTCCACCACTGCCTGGAGGTTCGTCTTCCAAAAGGCGGCGCGCGCCTCGGGCAGCCGCACGGCCAGCTCCCATTCCGCGAAGCGGTTGGTGTCGCCGGTGACTTCCACCACGGACTCGGCCGGCAGCAGGTCGCCGAGCAGTTCCTGGAAGACGGGCGCGTAGTCGTTCGTCGTGCCGGCGATGCGGTGCTGGAGCAACTGGAAAGGGGCCTGGGCGAGCTTGCGGAGCGTCTGCTGCTTGAGCGCCTGCGTGGCCGGCAGCGTCCCCATTTTCATCCACGGCGCGGCGGCGGGATCCTGCGCCAACTGGCGCGTCCCGAGAAAGTGAAACCGGACCAGCGACTCGGCGGACGGCGGCGCGGACGGTGGTTGGGCCGCGTGGTCCTGTTCCGCACAGACCGCGCCGGCGGCCAGACTCAACGCCAGCAACCAAGTCAGTTTGCTTCGCATATCCGCGCTCTTGAGTGCCAAAGGCCGGGCCGCTTAGCAATTCCAATAAGCGGTGGCCGGGGCGCGGCGAAGCGACTTGAACCGCGGCGCCGGCGCCCGCCTGCTCCCTGGCCCGGAACGCTCACCCGCCGAGGGAAATGGCGTTGGCCGGCGGCGTCCACGCAATCTTCGCTCCCTGCCACCTCGTCACCGGGGCGGGTGCCTCCTCCGCGGGCCGTCAGCCGAGATACGCTCTCATCATCCGCAGATAACGCCGGCAGGTTTCCTTCATGTCGCGGTCGCCGGGATTCTTGTCCTGCTCCAGCGAGGCGAAGCCGTCGAAGCCAACGCTTTTGAGTGCCACGACGATTGCCTGGAAGTCCATCACGCCGTCCCCGATGGGTGGAAAGCGCCGCATCCGCCCGTCGATGTCCCGCAGGTGCAGGTTCATCAGGTGCCGGCCGGCCTTGTGGACCGCCACCGGCGGATATTCGCGCTGCAATTGCGTCCAGCCGGTGTCCAGATTGTAGCCAAGCGCGGGGTCGCGAATCGCGTCCCACAGCCGGAGAAACGACGCGGCCTCCGGCACCAGGGTGTGCGTGTGCTGCTCGATGGTGAACCGCAGGCCGTGCGCCTTGGCCCGCGCCAGGCAGTCCTTCGTGGTTTCCACGTACGCGTTCCACACCCGTTCCCAATCGAAGCCGGCGGCGATGTCGATGTGGAATTTCTCGCCCGGCTTCGGCTGGGCGATCTCGTAGTAGCGCGGGAGGTAGTCGCCCGGTCCCTTCAATTCCCGGGCCCACGGCGCCACAATGTTGATGATGGGCGCGTCGAGCCGGCGCGCGATCCGGCAGCCGGCCGTGAAGTAATCCAGCGCCTGCTGCCGCTCGTCGGGTCGGGTGCTCGACAGGTCTTCGACCACCGGTTGGAAAATGACGAATTGCGAGACGCGCAGTCCGTATCGGTCCAGTTTCTGTTTGAGCCGGTCAATCCGGGCGTCGGTCCAAAAATCTTTGAGGTCTCTCCGCGCCGTCACGATTAACTCGATGCCGTCGAAGCCGAGGCCGCCGATGATGTCGATGGCCGGCTCCGGGTCGGCGGCGGGCGACAGGTCGTGGAAACACCAGCTCAGGCAGCCGACCTTGGGGCGGCCTGGGGCGCTGGCGGGACCGGGCGCGGCGGCCGTCATCCACGGCAGCGCCGCCGTCGCGAGCGCCGTGGCGCGGAGGAAATGCCGGCGGCTGAGATCGGGTTGCGGGTTCATCTTTCGTGGGGGGGGATGGCTTTGAGGAACACGCGTGAATTCCAACCTTGCGCCCGTCACCAGTCCCCGTTCACGCGGCTCGCTCCCTTCACGGCCACTTCGTAAAGCATCCGGGCGCCGGCCGCCGGGGCGCCGGCGACGTCCGCGGTGAAGCGCAATCCGTGCGCGTCCGCCCGGGCGGGCACTTCGGCCAGGCGCCGGCCGCCCGGGGCCAGCGCCCAGACGCGGTATTGCCGGGGCGATTCGAGTTGGAGGATGACCTCCGCCTTGCCAGCGCGCATCAGGTACGGCAGCCCGCCCCACGCCAGCAGTGTCTGGCGCGCGGCTTCGGCGTATTCGATGCCGGTGTTCTGCAGGTCGGTCAAATGCGTCACCAGCAGACGGCGGCTGCGGCGGATCGGCTGGTCGTCCAGCGCGCTGACCCACACGGTGGCGTCGCCGCCGGCGATGGAAATCCGCGCGCCACCTTTGGCCGCTTGAATGGTCTGCCCGGCCGGCGCGTAGCCGCCGGCGGTCCGCGGGGTGTCCAGCACGAGTTTGTCGCGCGGTCCGTCCATCGTGACTTCGCCGGTTTCGCTGCGGAAGAACTTCCGGGCGGGATCGGGAGCGGCGTCCGCTGGGAACAGCCTCCGCTCCTGCAGCGCCGCCACCAGCGGGGCATCCCCGACGGCGTATGGTTCCACCGCCAGCGCCTGCTTCGGATTGTAGGCGGTGGCGGGGGTTTGCCAGGCCAGCGGCACCACCACGGTCTGCGGCAGCGGCGTTTCCGGCGACGGCACGACCTGCGTGCCCACGCGCGTCACCCAGGCCAGCCAATGCCACTTGGGCGCCAGGGTGGGGATCTTCGCCGCGGGTTTCGCCAGGTCGGCCGGGGTCATCACCAGCGCCACACTGTGCGGGGCGGTTTGCAGGTCGCCGCGCAGGAAGAGGCAGAGCGAAGCCCGCTCCGCGGCCTGGCTGAGCGGATCGGAAGCCACGTCGAAGTAGCCCATCTTTGCCGGCGTGAACAGCGCCTCGCGGCTGTGGCTGTAAGCGAACCGCCAGATGCCGCCCCAGCCTTGGAGCGCGCCCATCGCGCCGGTCAGGATGCCGCCGACGCCGCGGAACCGGCCCGGCGCCGAGTAGTTGTATTCGGTGCAGGTGAACGGCTTGTCGAACAGCCGCGTGAAGGTGATGGCGCGTCCGCCGGCGGCGCCCTCGGCGATCGGGCTGCGGTTCGGGCACCGGCTCGGCAGGCGCCACGATCCCTGGAGAAACTGCGGGTGATCGACGTAGAAATGGTCGTCCACGTAGTCATAGACGGCGCGGGCCGACTGGTCGGTGGTGAAGCGCGTCCAGGAACTGGAGTTGCTGACCAGCGCCCGGCAGCCGAGATCGTCGCGCAGAAACGCCTTCATTTTCTCCACCATTTCGCGTTCGGTATCGGCGAGGAAGGCGATGCAATCGCGCGGCCGCGGGCCGTCGGCCTGGAGTCGTTCCGGCAACGCCACTGTCAGGAGTGCCGGATCTTCGTCCGCGTTCAACGCGCGGCCCCACGCGGCGGCCAGGGCCGGACGGTCCGGGTAGCGCCGGGCCAGCCAGCGGTTCCACGCCGCCTGCCATTCGGGGATGGTCCGGATGTCCTTGAAGAAGTTGCCGAAATCGCCTTCGTTGATCATGGCCAGCCAGGCCAGCGCCGGTTCGTCCGCGTAACGGCGCCGGGTGTAAGGATTGACGTGGCCGAGAAACGCGCGGGCGAATTGCTGCCAGTTCGCGAACGCGCCGGCGTGGACCGGCACCAGGATCTTGAAGGTGTCCATGGGGATTTGTCCGTCGCGTTCGATCCCCACCTCGCGCCAGGGCACCGGGCGGGAGACGTAGAGGTCGGTGGTCAGGTAGAGGCCGCGCTGGATCAGGGCCGCCGTCAGGTAGTCGAGCTGGTCCAGCTTCTCCGGATTCAACGTCGTGGTGGGCGTCTGCCCCTCCGTCAGGTCGCGCTCGTAGTGGTGAATCCGCACCGCGTTGTAGCCGAGCCGGGCCAGACGCTCGGCGAGACGATCCGCTTCGGCGTGGGGAAGATATTGCGCGCCGAAACAGAGATTCACCCCGTAGAACCGGCGCGGCTGGTCCGGCGAATCGGCGAAGGCGAACTGCCCGTCCGGCCGGGCGATCACGCGTCCGTGTTTGCCCGCCGGCGCTTCCGTCCAACCCAGCGCGGAAAAGTCCAGCGCCGAGCCTGGCTTGATCTCCAGCTCCGGGCGAAGCGGAATCCAATCGGCGCCGGCGCTGAGGACCACTGGCGGGGCCGTCGGCGCCGCCGTGCCCTCCGCCGCTTCGGCGGCGGGCGGCCGACCGAGCGCCAGCAGGCCGGCCAGCGCCACGACGCCGGCGAGGTCTGACCGGGGAGGAGTTTTTTTCGGCGGCGACGAGGAACGCAAGCGGACCGTCTTCATGATTTCGGCCAACTATGGACGCCTGACGCCGCGCGTCGAGAGGGAAGTTGGACGCGCCAGTCTTGCGTCCACGCCGCCGCCCGACCAAGTTGGCGCGCATGACTCATCCGACAGGCGCGCTGGACTATGACGTGGCGGTGATCGGCGGCGGCAGCGCCGGCTACGCGGCGGCGCGGACGGCCGCCGACGCCGGGCGGCGCGTGGTGGTGCTCGAAGGCGGCCCCGAGGTCGGCGGGCTGTGCATCCTGCGCGGCTGCATGCCCACCAAGGCGCTGCTCTACGCGGCGGAGGTGCTGCACCTGGCGCGGCAGAGCGGCACGTGGGGCGTGCGCGCCGGCGTTGTGGATTTCGACTGGAACGCCGTCCTGGCTCGCAAGGACCGGATGATCGCCAACTTCGCCGATTTCCGCGTCAAGCAACTGAACGACGGCCGCTTCACCTTCATCCGCGACCACGCCCGTTTCGCCGATCCCCACACTCTCGAACTGGCGGCGGGCGGGCGGCTCACGGCAAAGCAGTTCGTCATCGCCACCGGATCGGTCGTGGCCGAACCGCCGCTGCCGGCGCTGGCGGAGGCGGGCTACCTGACCAGTGA
>VFSW01012615.1_pt1 | contig 11789 bp, 17 predicted proteins | sample 5358111 | NCBI WGS metagenome assembly VFSW01 (sample SAMN11554181, study PRJNA540505) | mine drainage metagenome | isolation source: sediment from site ElyBrook_90M | place: USA: Ely Copper Mine, Vershire, VT | collected 2017 | reverse complement strand
CACAACACACCGGGCGTTGGTGGCAACGGCGGCGCCGGCGGGGCCGGCCTAGTTGTCATCACGGCGTGGTGAGCGTATGCCGCGCGAGGTCTACCAGTTCATCGTGAAGGTGCCGGCCAACACGTCACAGAACATTCCCCAGGTGTCGGACCTTGCCATGCCGGCGCGGATCGTGCGCCGCATCCAGGTGCGCATCCCGCCTGGGCCTCGCGGCCTGGCCGGGTTCCAGGTGGCCGCGTCCGGCACCCAGGTGATTCCGTGGACGCCGGGCGAGTGGGTCATTGGCGATGATGAGACGTTGACGTGGGACGTGGAAGGGTACATCGAATCGGGCGCCTGGCAGGTGATCATGTACAACGCCGGCCAGTACCTGCACGGCATGTGGTTTCGGTTCGAGGTCGACCCCATCAGCGTGGTGAGTGTCACGCCGGCCGGTTCGTCGCCACTCGACACGGCATCCATCCTGGGCGCGGCCGTGTCGGGCGCAGGATCGGCGTTGGCCGGTGGCGTCGGCGGACTGCCTGGCATCGCCATCACCCCGGCGCCGCTGCCGGTGCCGTCTGCCGGGCCTGGCGCCGGCACGCTGCCCACGGCTGTGACCACCGCCCAGACAGGCGCCGCTGGCACCGTCCCACCAGTTCCTGCGCCGGTGGCGGCCGACGTGGTGGACACGGCCGCCGGCACGCTGCCGCGCTGTGGATACGATCCCGCGGCCACGTTTCCAGGGTCGGACGTGCCGGTGCCGGCGGGCGCGCTGGGCGGGTGGTGTTTCTACCAGCCGGGCCATGCACAGACGGGGCTACCGTCCAACTGGAGCATGACCAACCCGGCGTTGCCCGGAGTGATCCCGTTGGTGCCGGTGGCGGCGCCGTACCCACCCGCCTACTGGCTGTCCCCCGCGGGCCTGCCGTTGACGGTGACGGCCGCGGGAATCACGTGGTACCTGGTGCGCGACGGTGGGACCGTGCCCACCCCGTGGTATTTCACCTATGCCCGAAACGGACCCATCCCCGGATCGGCCATGGACCCCACCCAGGCATCCGTCCTGGGCGTGCGAGTGCCGAGCGTGCCGAAGCCGGCAACGGGTGGCGCGTCGGGCGTTCCGCCTGTAGGCTATCTCGGTCCGCCGGTGAAGGCGGGTGCATGAGGTGGACGGAGCATGAGGACCCTGGCCGGACTCATCACGTGGGTCGAGCCGCACGTGGCACACTTCCTCGCGGTGGCGCTGGCGACGTTCGCCGGGGCGCAAGTCATCCTGGGCGGACAGTCCTACGACGTGACCACCCAGCATGGCGCGTTGGCCCTGGTGGTGGCCCTGGCGGCATCAATCTGGCGCGCATACGAGGCGAGTAGCCATGCTCCCGCCGCTGGGGCAGCCGGCACGCCGCCGGCGGTCCGCTAGTCATCGGCGCTGGGATGACGTGGTAGACGACGGTGGCGTGTCGCTGCCCCAGCGTCTGGAGCAGATCGAAGCGCGCATCGGCGTGCTGGAACGGCGGTGGGCGCTCATCGCGCTCCTGCTCGTGGTGGACACCCTGGTGTCCGCCGGCGGCCTGGTGTCGAACGTGCCCGGCCTGGCACACGCCATCGGCCTGTAGCGAGGTGCCATCGTGACCCCCTCCGCGTTCGCCGCGCTCATGCTGCCGTATGCGCGCCAGGTGCAGGCCGCGCGAGGGATTGACGCGTGGGCGGTCATCACCCAATGGGCGCTGGAGACCGGCAACGGGAGTAGTGCGCTGTTCCTGGGCGGCCACAATCCGGCTGGCATGACCGGACCCGACCCGCGCACGGGCGACACCACATTCAAGACGTACCCCAGCCTGCAGGCCGGGGTAACGGATTACATCGCGTTTCTCGGCCTGGGGTACTACACCGGAATCCTCGCCACGGCGGGGCAGCCCGTGCCGGCGGTCCTGGCGGCCATGGGGCAGTCGCTCTGGGACGCCGGCCACTACGGCACGCCGCCGGGCCAGTCGCTGCAGGATCTCTGGGCCAGCACCTACGCGGCGATCGCCGGACAGCCCGCCACCACCGAGAGCGCCACCAGCCTGTACAGCTCGCTGTGGGCCGGTATCGTCGGCCTGGAGCGAGCGGCATCCGCGGACTATGTGCCGGCACCCTGGGCGGCCGCCCAGGGCCTGTCGGGTGAGCACCTGGGAACCGTGCCATCGGTGGACCAGGGCGGGACCTACATGGTGCAGATGCTGCAGGGCGTGGCCGTATCGCTGCCGGGTTCCCACGTGTTCGCCAGTCCGTCCGTCATCCCTGCCGGCGCCACTGACCCGGCCATCGTGCTGGGGCCGGTGTACGTGGCCTTGGTCAACGTGGCCCGGGCTGCCGGCACAGGACTCCTGGGCGTGCCCTGGGCGGCCGCCCAGGGCCTGTCGGGTGAGCACTTTGGCCACCCGCCCGACCTGGATACCGGCGTGAGCTACCTCGAGGGGCAGGTGGATGCGCTCACCCGGTTCCTGTCGGGTGGCGTGCCGGCGCCGTTGCCCACCACGGTGCCACCGGCCGGCAGCGGATCGCCGCCGGTCACCGCACCGCCGGCGAGTGGTGGCGGCATCCCGCTGCCCCAGCCGCCCGCGTCCGGCGGGGCGGGCCAATCGGGCCTGGAGGCGGCATGGTCGAACCTGTTGGCACTCATCACGCAGACACTCCCCGCGGCGGCCGCCCGCGTGGACGCCGCCCTGTCCGGGCAGGGTGGCGGTGGACCGCGGCCGCCCACCCCACAGTAGCGAGGGACGCGCCATGCCCATGACCACGCCGGCCTGGGAGATTACTGGCCAGGCCGAGCAGATCAAGCCAACCCCCGACGGACGGGTTACGTCCGGCGTGACGGTGACATTCCGCACGGCGGCAGGCAACACCGGCACGGTGTTCATTCCAGACGCGCAGTACTCACCGGCCGCGGTGGCCCAGGCGGTGGGACAGCGCGCGGCCGCCATGGACGCGGTGTCGGGCCTGAAAGGCTAACCGGGCGACCCGCCATGGTGCTCGCCGTACCGCTCGCGGAGTGGGTCATCCCCGTTGCCATCATGCTCCTGCTCTACGCGGTGAGCTACCTCCTGGTGAAGCCGCTCACCTGGGCGCTGCAGCAGATTCCGGTGATCGGTGGCGCGGCCGCCGGGCCGGTGGCCGGCATGGGCGCCACGGTGGTCGGATGGGCGCGTGGGTGGCTCGACAGCGCAGCCGGCGGCATGCTGTCCGTGGCCCAGGCCACCATCGGCAACGCCTACAGCTTCCTCACCGGCGTGGTGGCCGCGGCCGAATGGCTGGTGTCCAGCGTGGCCGTGCTGGCATCCGACGCGGCCAGCGTGCCGGACCGCATCCTGGCGGCCGCCCAGGCGGCGCAGCACTACGCGGAGCAGCTCGCCGCCACCGGGTTGCGCACCACGGCCGCGGACCTGGCCACCGCGGAAACGAGGGCGGCCGCCCTGGTGCTGGGTGCGGAGGCATCGGCGGCCGCCTACGTGGACGCAAAGGCCGCGGACGTGGCGCGCCTGGCCGAGCAGGCGGCCGCATCGGTGCTGGCCACCAGTCGCGCGGACGTGGCGGCCGCGGAGGCATCGGCGGCCACGGCCGTGCGCGCGCTGGAGACCACCTGGGCACCGCAGATTGCCACGCTCCAGGACGTGGTGGGCGGCCTGGCCGGCACGTTGGCCGGGCTGGGCGTGGCATCGCTGGCGCTCGAGGTCACAAAGCTGGCCACCCAGGTGGACACCATCGCCCAGGATGCCTGTCCCGACGTGTGCGGGGCCATGAAGCCGCAGCTCCCTACGCTGCAGGGCCTGGCCGACGTGGGCCTGCTCCTGGCCGTGTTCGGGCTGGCCGAGCAGGCCATCGCGGATCCGCGCGGAACGGCCGGCGTGGTGCATGCGGCCGCCGGCGACCTGGTGACGCTCGGCAAGGACGTGGCCGGGCTCGTCGGGCTGCAGGTGTAGCCGGCCATGGCGGGCATCCCCGGCCTGGACGCCATCCTGGGCAACCCGGTGCTGGAGCAGATCATCACGTGGCAGGTGCTGGGGCAGCTCATCGGACCTGCCATGGCGCCATTTATCCAGGCGCTGTCCAACGCGGCCAACGGGGCGGACCAGGAGGTGCCGCTCTCGCCGGCAGACCTGGCCCTGGCGGTCATCCGCAACGTGATGCCCGAACAGGAGGCCGCGGCCATGGCGGCCATGTCCGGCATCAGTCCGGCCAACTTCCAGACACTCACCCTGTTGACGGGTGACGCGCCGGCGCCGGAGGCCATGGCGGAGGCGCTGCGCCGTGGGTTCGTGGACCAGGCGCGCTATGACCAGGGCATCCGCCAGGGCCGACTACGGGACGAGTGGGCCGGGCTCATGCAGCAGCTCGCCACCCGCGACCCATCGCCCGTGGACGCGCTCACCGCGCTCCTGAAGGGCCAGACGGACCAGGCCACCGCGCTGCAGCTCTACACCCGCTTCGGTGGCAACCCGGAGTATTTCGGACTCATGTTCGCCACCCAGGGCGCCAGCCCCTCGCCGGTGGAGCTGGGCGCGCTGGCCAACCGGGGCATCATCCCGTGGTCAGGGCGCGGACAGGACGTGGTGAGCTTCGAGCAGGGATTCTATGAAGGCCAGTGGCGGGACAAGTGGGCCGGACCGCTGCGGCGCCTGGCCGAGTACCTGCCACCGCCGCGGACCGTGACCACGCTGGTACGCGAGGGCGTGCTCACGGACGCGCAGGCGCTGGAGGCGTACAAGGCGCACGGCCTGTCCGACACCATGGCGGAGGCGTATCTCAAGTCGGCCAGCTCCCAGAAGGTGACGGCCACCAAAGAGCTGGGAATCAGCATCGTCCACAGCCTGTACGTGGACAAGCTCATTGATGGCGCCACCGCGTCCGGGTTCGTGGAATCGCTGGGGTACACCGCGACCGAAGCCGCCTACGTGCTGCACGTGTGGGACCTGGAGGACGTGGAGCGGTTCCTCCGCGCGGCGGTCACGCGCATCCATGCGCTCTACGTGGCCCACAAGATCGACCAGTCCACCGCGTCCACGGCGCTGCACGACCTGGACGTGCCGGCGGCCAACGTGGGCGAGTTGCTCAGCATCTGGAGTTACGAGCGGGCGGCCAACGTGCGCGTGCTGACCCCGGCGCAGGTGGCCAGCGCGCTCAAGTCCGAACTTATCACCCAGGCGGATGCCCAGTCGCGCCTTGAGGCGATGGGGTACCCTACCGCTGACGCGCTCCTGTTCCTGGAGATTGCGCTCAAAGAGCCGCTTGCGGCCACGCATGCCGTGGCGGGATAGGTGGAGGCGAGCATGGCGGAGACGCACGGCAAGGCGGTGGTGGAGGCGCTGCATCGCGCGCAGGCGGCGCATGAGGCCATCCATGCCACCCATCGCAAGCGGGTGGCCGAGCGGTCCGCCCTGGTGCCCGCCTACCGGGAAGGTGCCAGCCTGGCCACCCGTGCGCAACTGGGCGAGTTGCCCAGGGTGCCCCGTGCCTGACCAGGTGGAGACACCCGAACCGATCCGCCCGCGCCTGGTGGTGGAGTTCCTGGGGCCACACTCGGATCAGTGTCGGGTGACGTCCACCGGACTGTCGGTGGGGCAACGGCTCATCGCCGCGCGCCTGGTGGACCAGTGGGACCGCGACACACACCAGGCCGAGTTGGCCCAGACGCTGCAGCTCCAGGAGGCCATTCACACCCTGCCACGAAAGGAGCGCATGCCATGACGTTCACCGAAACCCCGTTCGGTCCGCCGCTCGTTGGCACCATCGGAGACGGCACGCGCCGATTTGCGGTGGACCCACCCTACCGCGAGGTGTTCCCACGCCTGGCCGCGGCAGACGTGGTGGTGCTCGCGCTGGCCGTGCAGCCGGACACGAGCACGGTCCCGCACGGCCATTTCTACCGCCTGTCGGGCTCGCCGGACGTGTACGTGCCGGCCAGCGTGGTGGCCGTGGACTATGTGGCCAGCCTGCCACCCGACAGCGGGCTGTCACCGGACGCCACGCTGCCTCCGGTGCCCACCAACCCGAATGTGCCAGCTCCGGTCCTGGCGTGGATCGTGGACCGCTTCCGGGCGACGAATCCAGGCATCGGACCCGACCTGGCGTCCACCATCTGCCAGGCGCTGGGTGCGAACGGCGCCAGTGCGCAAGAGCTGGTGGGAGGCATGTACGCGGGCCTGGTGGAATCGCCGGCCGTCAAGGGGCTCATCACCACGGCCACCGGCCTGCCGGTGTACGAGACGGAACCGGTCCCGGACGGCACGGTGCTGGCCAACGACGGCCTGGGCGCAGGCGGCATGGGCATCTACTTGCAGGGCGCCTGGGCCGACGCGCCGCAGCCGGTGCCCACCAATCCGCCGACGCTTGGCTACGCGGGGCACGAATCCGCCCAGGTGTCCGTCATCCAGACGGGCCAGGGTCCGCGGTGGCTCACGGTCATCGACCCCGGCACGGACCATGTGAACATCGGCGCGGCTGGGACCCTACTCACCTAGGGGTACCGCTTGACGGCCTCCGCGGCGGGTGGGATACTACATCTGTTGTAGCACCATCCACACCGTGGAGGCCGTCACCGTGTCCACCATCCAGAGCAGCACATGGGTCCGCACGTCGGACGGGTTCCGCACCGGCGATGCCTGTGGGACCCCGTACCTTGCCATAGGGCGTTGGCCGGGAGCGGCCGACGAGACCCTGTTTTTCCCCGGCACCAACGCCGGCGAGGCCGCGGCCGCCAGCGCGGAGACCATCCTCCGCATGATTGACGCGCTGCAGGCGCTGTACCGCCAGACGCTCCTCGCGGCCAGCACTCCCCATGCAGACGGCGACGGCGCAATCGTTCCCCACCGCAGTATCCGAACGCGTGGCGAGCTGCTCTCCCACCTGGTGGCGGACCATCACGAGAATCCCGACGCGGACGAGCTGACGGACGCCACGGCCGTGGCCCTGGAGTCACGCCACCGGTTCGACCACATGGCCGCGGGAGGCAGCGCCGGCGAGGGACTCTCGGCCCTGGACGCGGACCCCTTCGGCGTCCTGGATGGCGCCACCCCCGACGATGACCCCGACGATGACCCCGACGATGACGACGACCCGGACATGGCCCAGGCACGGGCCAACGCCGGACGCGTGTGACGTGGGCACCTGGCAGTCCGCGCGCTACCGGCCACCTCGCTTGGTGGCCGAGTGGCGCGCGCAGTTTCGTCCACCGCCCTGGAACGCCGGCACCACCCACGCACTGCCGGCACCGTTCGCGGAGCTGACCGCGTGCGGCAAGGCCGTGCCGGACGCCGCCCGGCGCGTGGGATACGGGGCTGTCACCTGCCCTGCGTGCAAGCGGACCGCGCCGTGATCGCGCTCAAGCTCATCCTTGGCCTATGGCTCCTGGTGGTGCAGGTACACCCCCTGACCATCACCCGCTGTCCCATCCGGTACCTGGACGGCGGACCGGTGGTGTCCGGTCCGTGCATCACCTGGCACGCTGCCGGCGAGCGGTAGCGCCATGCCCGATCCGATGGCCGCGGCCGTCTCCCAGCCGTTCGCGCAACGGCTGCAGGGTGACACCACGGCCGCCGATTACCAGCTCACCGAATCTGCCCGCATGCTGCACCCCACCGCGCGGTGGTGGTGGGGCGTGCGCTCCACGCGGGCCGGCAAGTACGCGGCCTGCTACCTATGCGGAATCATCATTGACGCCTGGACGTCCGCCGGGTTCCCCCCGGCACGCGTCCGGGATACTGTGCTGGAGCACCGCCACGCTGAGGTGGTGCGCCACGCCATGACCATGGCCATGCACGCCGGCGGACCCACCGCCGGCGACGGCAGCACCGAACGGAGGTCATCGTGACCGACACACGCACCGTGGACGTGGACGCGTCCGAGGACGAGGTCCAGGAAATGGGCCTGTCCACCGAGGTCCTGGGCCAGTGGGAATCCATGCTCATGGCCGTTCCCGAAGCCGGTGGCGACGAATCGGGCTACGAAGGCATCCTGGCCGCCATCGCGGTGGCCCAGGATCCGACCGAGCTGGACGCACCGTGGCGCTCGGAAGGACTGCAGCGGTACCGGGACACACCGCTTGTCATCACCGGAATCCGCCGCATGCCCAGCGACTACACCACCGGCCTTGGCTGGTACCTCATGCTCGAAGCGGTGGTGAAGGACACCGGCGAGAAGGTGGCCACCAGCGTGGGCAGCCTGGGCGTGGTGGCGCAACTGGTGCGCGCCTACAACCTGGACGCGCTGCCCCTCACCGTCACCCCTCGCCGCTCCAAGAAACCCAGCCGGCGCGGATACTACGCGTGGCACCTCGAGGTGTCGCGCTAGGGCATGGCCGGACCGATGTACTGCAACACCCCCGAGTGCGACCAGGTGGCCGTGGTGCTGCAGACCATGCTCGAGGACGGGGCCACGGCTGCCCTGTGCTTCGGCCACTACGTGGCGGTGTGCCGCGCCATCGTGGAGAGCATCGACCAGGCCGAACGGGACCAGGCGGCCACCGAAGCGGCCACCGCCCTGGGCCACGTCACCGCACCGGCGCCGGGCGGCGATGGTCCCACCGTCGTGCGCCGGGGCACCAGCCGCAGCCGGCAGGCATACGAAGCCCGCCGGCGGGCTGCAACAGCGCAGGGGCAGGACGGCACCACTACGGGGCCGTCCGACGATCCTGGGGCATCCGTGGCGGTCCTGGAGGGCGGTGGCGATGACGGCACGGCCCGGACCGCCGAGTAGCCCGTCCCGCAGGGGGCCACGGCTGGTGTTCGGAGAGACCACCCCGGCCATGGCGACAGCGATGGGTTGCCCGCACTGTAGGGGCAGGCGCACCGACCACCACTGGCACCGCGAACGGGACCCAGTGTCGGGCGTCATGCTCAGATTGGCCTGCCGGCATCCGTGCCACTTCTGCGAGGGCACGGGCATCCACCCGGCGCACTGGCGCTAACGCACGAAACGGCCGCCGAGTAGGCACGCTCGGCGGCCGTTTCTACACCGTGGAGGTCCGCGGACCGGACTCCCTGAGTGTACCCTCTCTGTCACCACGTGCCACCCCATCACGCCTGGAGGCAGCGGACACATGCCAGGACCCGAACGGCCGACCGTCAACCCGGCCGTGTTCTACGGTGCCATCCTGGGCGCCACCGTGGAGCACATGACCACCGCCCAGCTTTGGGAGACCATCCGCACCCAGGCCGATGCGATGGGTGCCGTGTTCCCCGCGGACGTGCTGCAACAGGTGAACCAGCTCCGCGCCAACGCCGCCCAGGTGGTAGCCGCGTCCGAACGGCTCACCGGCTCAAGCACGCCGACGGCCATTACGTCAGAGGTGCTGGGCCGGCCGATCTACGCGCGGCCGCTGGCGGACCAGGAGGCACGGCCGATGTACGAGGCGCGATTCCAGGTGGACACCCTGGGCCAGCATGGCGTGCAATCGTCCTGGTACCGGCTCACCTACGGATCGGACGTGCCGGACACAGTGGCCGGGCTCATGGAAGACGTGCGCATGTACGCGGCGGACTTTGCCGGTGCCTACGGCCAGGAGCTCATCGGAGTCGGTTCCCTCATGCTGAACGTGCTCTAGGCCGTGCCGGCCACCGTGGCGGTGCATTGGCTCAAGGAGAACGCCGTGGAGCGTTCGCCGCACCGTGTGCTTGTCGTGGACACCGAAACCCGCCCCGTGGGCGAGCTGGACCGCAACCACCAGGTGCTGCGCCTGTGGTCTGCGCGACTGTCGCGCCGGCACGGCATCGACCCGAAACAGCCCCGCGCCGAATGGTTCCGGGGCACAACCGCCGGCGAGCTGGCCGAGCTGGTGGACCGCCTGGCGCGGTCCGACCACGCACTGTGGCTGTTCACCCACAACCTCAACTTTGACCTGGCCGTGACCGCGCTCCCGGTGGCCCTGGTGGAGCGTGGCTGGCGCATGACGGATGGCGCGTTGACCACCGACAGCCCGTGGTGCCGCATGGCCCGCGGGACACGGCGCCTGGCCGTGGCCGATTCCTGGAGCTACCTGCCGTCCAGCGTGGAAACACTGGGCGAGCTGACCGGGCTCCCGAAGCTGGAGCTGCCAGAGTGGGCCGACGATGACGATGCCTGGTGGGCGAGGTGCGACCGTGACGTGGACATCGTGGCCCAGGCGCTCGACAGTCTCATGGAATGGTGGGACGCCGGACGCTACGGCAACTGGAGCATCACCGGTCCGTCCACCGGGTGGAACAGCTACCGTCATCGACTCGGCAGGCGTCAGATTCTCGTTGACCCCGACCCCGTGGCCCGCGAGCTGGAGGCCCGCGCCATCACCGGTGGCCGGCGCGACGTGTGGCGCCTGGGACGCATGCCGCGCGGCCTGTACGCGGACCTGGACATGGCCACGGCACACCTGGTGGTCATGTCCGAGCGACCATTGCCGGTCCGCCGGCTGCGCCGGTTCGAGTCCATGGCCCTGGATGACCACCACCTCGAGGCCGCGCGCATGGACGTGCTGGCCGAGTGTGAGCTGGACACTCAGGTACCCCGCTACCCCTGGGACAGCGGCCATGGTGTGTTCTACCCCGTGGGCCGGTTCCGCACCGTGCTGGCCGGTCCCGAGATACGGGAGGCCCGCCGGCGCGGCGAGCTGCGCGCCATCGGTCCGGGGTACGTGTACGTCCTGGCCGACCACATGACCGACTGGGCGCGCTGGGTGGCAAGCCTGCTCGCCGTGGAATCGCCTGGCGTCCCGCCGGCCGTGCGTCTCATGGCCAAGCACTGGAGCAGGTGCGTGCCAGGCAAGTGGGCCGGCCACACGTCGGAGGTGATCGACCGCACGCCGGACCCGCGGCCAGGCTGGCACGTGGAGCACGGCTGGGTGAGTGCCGGCCGCCGGCGGGCCGACTACCTCCGCATCGGCGGCGAGACGTGGACCATCGTGCGGGACATGTGGGCCGATGACGCGTTCCCCGCCATCCTGGCGTGGATACAGGCCCACACCCGCGTGGCCGTCAACCGCCTCCTGGACGCACTCGGACCCGCCGCCCTGTCCGTCAACACCGATGGGGTCCTGGTGGACGTGCGGACGCTCCAGGGCGAGGGCACCGATTGGTGGACGCCCCGTCCCAGGCCGGCCCGTGAGGCCCTGCGACTCCTGGCCGACTGGTGCACCGCCGCGGACCCGGTGGTGGCGCCGTTCACCGTCCGCGTCAAGGGCGCCTGGGATCGGCTCAAGGTGGTGTCGCCCCAACATGCCATCCTGGGCACGGAGCGTCGCCTGTCCGGCATCCCCAAGCGCGCCACCGCCCTGGGTGGCGGACGCTACCGGTTCACCCAGTGGCCCAAACTGCGGGTGCAGCTCCAGCGCGAGGGCGCCACGGGCTACACCACGCGCCAGTCCACCGCGGACCTGTCCCACGTGCCTCCCCCCGGTTGGCTCTGGGCCGACGGCACCGTGACGCCGGTCACCTGCCACCTGGACGATGCCGGAGACGTGCGGATCGAGCTTCCCAGCCTGCCCGGACTCGAGCTGACGGACCTGGCGCCGGCGCTCATGCAACACCCGCGCCTGCGCGGGCTGTTGCCCGTCTAGCAACGGACGTACACTCAGACCGGACATAAGGCCGCAAGGCCGAACGGAACGTGTAGCCCGCACCACGGGGCGTGAATCACCGGCCACGGGGCGACGGCCCTGGGACTGTCCACCTATAGTGGGAGAGGCGCCCGCAGCCTGTGGCCACAGGAGGCGGGCGTTTCGCTGCATGCCCCAGGACGGGAGATGCCGTCTACGGCGCCGCGTAGCCCGCTCTCGAGCGCCACGCCGTCCACCGTTGGCC
>VFSW01012614.1_pt1 | contig 11790 bp, 11 predicted proteins | sample 5358111 | NCBI WGS metagenome assembly VFSW01 (sample SAMN11554181, study PRJNA540505) | mine drainage metagenome | isolation source: sediment from site ElyBrook_90M | place: USA: Ely Copper Mine, Vershire, VT | collected 2017 | reverse complement strand
TCACCATGTACGCAGCTAGCTGGTGCCACGATTGTAGCGCGGCAAAAAAGTTTCTGGCCCAGCACAAGATTCCTTATACAGAAATTGACATTGAAACCACTCCCGGCGCAGCGGATGAAGTCATCGCGCACACCGGGAAACGCGCCATTCCACAGTTCGTCATCGACGGCGAGTGGGTGCAGCCCTACAAGCCAGGGCAGGGTTTTCTGTACGAGGAGATGGCCGCGCGATTCGGCGTCATCCACAAAGGCTAGGGAATCTCCGCAGCGCGACCTGACGCGTCTCCAGATATTTCTGCCGCCTGATTCTGATACCTTTTTGTTGAGGAGCTCCTGTGATCGACCGCTACACTCGGCCCGCGATGGGCCGCATCTGGAACGAAGAAAACAAGTACCGCACCTGGCTGACGGTTGAGACCGTGGCCTCGGAGACGCTGGCCGAGTTTGGCATCGTCCCCGCCGAGGCAGCGCGCGCGATTCGCGAACGCGGCGGCTTTGACCTCGCTCGGATTCAGCAAATTGAAGCCGAAGTGCGCCACGATGTCATCGCCTTTACGACGGCGGTCGCTGAAAAGATTGGCCCGGAAGCGCGCTGGCTACATTACGGCCTTACGTCGAACGATGTGGTGGATACCGCGCAATCGCTGCAGGTCAAAGAGGCCTCTGTCATTTTGCGCGCAGGCATTGTTCGGTTGATGGACGTCCTGCGGCGTCGTGCGATTGAATTTCAACACACCCCGACCATTGGACGCACCCACGGCGTGCACGCGGAGCCGACCACCTTTGGACTGAAGCTGCTGAACTGGTATGCGGAGATGCGCCGCAATCTAAAACGCTTTGATACTGCTGCGGAAGAGATGCGCATCGGCAAACTCTCCGGCGCTGTCGGTACCTTTGGCCACCTGAAGCCGGAGCACGAGGCAGCGATCTGTGAGCGACTTGGACTGACTCCGGCACCGATTGCGACGCAGGTAATTCAGCGCGACCGTCACGCCGCTTATATTTCCACGCTGGCATTGCTGGTGTCGACGCTCGACAAGATCGCGGTGGAGATTCGCCACCTGCAACGTACAGAAGTTCGCGAGGCGGAGGAATTTTTCTCCGAAAAACAAAAAGGTTCTTCCGCGATGCCGCACAAGCGGAATCCCATCACCTGCGAACAGATCAGCGGCCTGGCACGCGTGGTTCGCGGCAATGTGCAGCCTGCGCTGGAGAACATCGCCCTATGGCATGAGCGCGATATCTCGCACTCGTCGGTCGAACGCATCATTCTGCCCGATTCAACGATTCTTGCCGATTACCTGCTGGACAAGACTGCCACGCTGATGGAAAAACTTCTGGTCTATCCACATCGCATGTTGCGGAATCTGGAGTCTACGGGCGGTCTGATTTTTTCGGGCCAGTTGCTGCTCGACCTGGCCGAAGCTGGAATGCAGCGCGAGGACGCCTACCGTCTGGTGCAGCAGCACGCCATGCGCGCATGGAAAGAAGAACTGAACTTCCGCGAGCTGGTCGGCAAGGATGCGGAAATCACCAGCCGCCTGTCGCCAGAAAAATTACAGTGCGTCTTTGACCTGCAGCGTCAACTCGCCAACGTGGATGCAATCTTTGAGCGAGTGCTGGTGAATGAAGAAGAGGCCGTGGCAACACAGGTCTGAGCATTTTCTGTCGGGTGTTGATGTTGTGCAAAGCAGCCTACACTCCCACCCTAGCCGCAAAAAACACGGCTAGGATGGGGCACCCGGGACAAGTCTTCGTTTTGAAGGGGCGGGACTTTAGTCCCGCCGGAAGTACACACATTGCAATGCGGCTTTAGCCGCTGAGGGCTCGCATTCTCTCCATGCAAACTAAAACCATTACCGTTGCCATCACCGGAGCCAGCGGAGCCATGCTGGCCGCGGAGTTGCTACGGCAATTGCACGCGGACGCGCGCGTCGGTCGCGTTCACCTTATTCCCTCAGACGCTTCCTTGCGAGTCATGGCAGAGGAACTGAACCTGCAAGGCCGCAACGATCTTGTCGCGCGGTTGCTGGGCTTTCCCAGCGAAAAAAAAATTACGCTGCACGCGGCCACAGATATTGGCGCGCCCGTCGCCAGCGGCAGCTATCCCACCGATGGCATGATTGTGATTCCCTGCAGCATGGGTACGCTGGCTGGCATTGCCAACGGCATGGCCAGCAATCTGATTGAGCGCGCTGCGGATGTGTGCCTCAAAGAACGCCGGGCGCTGATTCTGTGCGTGCGCGAAACACCCTTCAACAAAATTCACCTGCGCAATATGAGTCTGGCCGCAGACGCAGGCGCAACCATTTTTCCTGTTATTCCCGCGTTCTACAACCATCCCGTTGATACGGCGGAGATGGGCCGCCAGTTTGTGTTTCGCGTATTGGCCCACATCGGCCTGTCTCAACTGAACGCCTATCAATGGCCCAGCGAGCCTGAAAAATCCTAGCAAGCCGGATGCCCAATCCTAGCCATGTTCTTGGCAGGGCGGGAAAGAAAAAAATCTAATAGCTAAATGTCCCGCCGCTCATCGCAGGCTGGCTCTGTAGAAATTTCACCGCATTCGGAGCTATTCTTCTCGCGCAGATTGCCGGAGCAGTGTGGCCACACCCCTCATAAAATTCCAGCACCGATTGCGGTATTTGCTGGTGCATGGCCTTACCCACCGATGGAGGAATCAGCGCGTCCTGCGCGCCCCAGGCGAGAAGTACCGGAGCATGAATCTGCTGCAGTTGTCCGTCCAGAGTCTCCGCGTCCGTTAATGCCGAATGAATTGTCCGTTGAATCACCCAGGAATTTTTATGGATGCGGCGAAGAATATCGCGCGCAAGAAACGCTGGAATCGGCGTGGGATGAACCACTAACAACGCCTGCAGCCGAGCAAGACTTGCTCGATCGGTTGGCATAAAAATTTCTGGACTCAGGGCAGTCGAAAATTTCAGACCTGCGCTGTCATCCAGCACCAGCCGCTGCACCAGCTCGGGATGCTTCAGCGTCAATTTCAGCGCGACCCACCCGCCCAGCGACCACCCCACAACATCTGCATGATGAATCTGCAGGACGTCAAGAAACTGCCGCACCATATCCGCCTGCTGCTGCACCGTGTAGGCAATGTCTGGCCGATCCGTGCTGCCACAGCCCAGCAGATCAATGGCATATACGCGAAAACCGTTGTGGACAAAGGTCGGAATCTCTGTTGCCCAGTCCTGCGCCTGCTCCCCGAGACCGTGGATGAGAAGCAGCGGCGTGCCGCGACCGCCTACAAAATAGTGAACCCTGTACGGGCCCACCTGCGCGTACTCGCTATGCACGCCATCCAGCGCAAACTGCAGCGCAATGCCCTGATCTACCACCCAGAGCGGGCGCAAATAAAAAATGATACCAACAAAAAAAATAATGACGAGGATGCCGAGCCCGAAGTATCGTGCGGCACGCCGCTGCAGGGACCAGGGAGTTGGCCGCCACACAGACGATGGCTCAGTTTTCGCAGACGGCTCCGACGGATCAGAAATATTTTTCATGGGGATGGCTTCAAGGAACACGCACAACAGGCCGCTCGGATCAATGCATATGGTGGCCGTACTCTTCATCAAAAACAACGCGAGCCATCTCGAAGCGCCCGCCATTGGGTTTGTCTTGCCCCTTCAAATGTCCAATGCCAAGCAGCGCCACAACGTGATAACTGAGCGGCAGCTTCAGCACCTCGCGCACCTTCTCCTGCTCAAAGCCTTCCATCGGCGCGGTGTCGTAACCCATCACCTCGGCCATCAGCATGATGTGAGTAAACGCAATCATCACCTGGCGGTTAAGCCACATGGGCATGTTGGGATGATGAGAAAGATACCCGGGAATGCTCTCGCGCGCCTGCTCCGAATAACTCTCGGACATGCCGCCCTCTTTGCCTAGCCGCAGCATCTCGTCCAGATCGCCATTGCGCCATCCATCCGCATCGCCGCAGGCGACGATCATTGCAGAGGCCTCCTCCACCTTGGCCTGATTAAAGCTGGCCAGACGAAGCCGCTTTTTTTGTTCGGGGCTACGTACCACGATGAACCGCCACGGCTGCATGTTGTAGCCGCTGGGCGCATGTAAACCCGCGTCAATCATTTTTTTCAAGTCTGCATCCGGAATCGGTGCGCCATCAAAGCTCGGGGTGGCTCTGCGTTCCAGAATCACCTGCGATAGAAGTTTTTCTTTGTCTGCGCTCATCGTTTGTCGATCACTCTCTTGCGAAACTATTGCGGAATTCGGACTGCTTCTTTCTACTGTAATGCAATGGTGCGCGGTTCTCCCTTCGTTGTCAGATGCTCAGTTTGCTCCGCCAGATGCTAGAACCGTGTACTCGTCCGACACGCATCACCTGGGGGCAAAACACTGCTAGTCTAGTACACAATGCCATCGGAAATGCAGGAGCGCTTTTGTTGGAGGATGGAAACACCGCGTGCACTCGCAGCGCGTGCTTGCCTTGCGCTGATTTTGTGCATCCCTGGCACCATGATATTTGGCCAGTCCACGGCAGCGCATACTCCGTTGTCCATGCAAGGGACGTCCCACCCACCGGCCACAACCCACAAAGCACACCATCACAAAAAAACACACCCTCGCGCACGTTCATTGGCCAAGGTCGCACCGGTTCCAGTCGCCGCACCTGTGCCTGTACCACCGGCGCCTGTATATCCGATTCCGCCGGGCCTGCAGCCAGCCGTGGTTCCAACCGTTACCTTCGTCGATAACCAACTGACGATTGACGCAAAAAATGCGAGCCTGATTCAGATTTTGCGAGAGGTAACGCGGCTGACGGGAATGAAGGTGATTGGGCTAACGTCGGACACACGCGTCTACGGGAAGTACGGGCCGGGGCCCGTCAGCGATACGGTACAAGGATTGTTGAATGGAGGGCCGTACTACTTCATCATCATCGGGGGCGACGCGCATCATCCGCCGACAGAGTTGGAATTCACAAGCTCCAACTGAGATGGAAGGTCAAAAAAAATTACACTGACGAATGCGCGTGGGAGCGCACAGCGACCGCTGCACGAGAATGCGACGCAACATGGTGGCGGAAAACGCGGAAGAGGAGTTGGCAAACTGCGTACGCAATCAGAACACCCAAGGCTAAAGCGGCAAGAGAAGCACAGACAAGCAACAACATCAGCATAACGACGATCTCCGTTTTCTTACTGCATACATCGACACAAAGTGAGCTTCAAACTTCTTTGCATTGAGCACTGCATGTTCGATACTAAAAATCCGCAGCGTCTCTAAAACTCTTCTAATGTGTTCTCAGAGTGTATCGGCAGGGAATAAGGTTGCCTTAGTATTAACTAAGGTACCCCAGCGTCGCTGCACCGAACGCGTTCCGAACCTCCCCGTCGCTTGACAGGACGCTCTCACCCCGGAATTCTTACAAGAATGGCCATTTCTCGAATTACCGTGCGCGGAGCACGCCAGCATAACCTGAAAAACGTCACCGTGGAGATTCCCCGCAACTCCTTCACCGTGGTGACGGGCCTCTCCGGCTCCGGCAAATCTTCGCTGGCCTTTGACACCATCTATGCCGAGGGCCAGCGGCGCTACGTCGAGACGCTTTCCGCCTACGCGCGCCAGTTTCTTGATCAAATGGAGCGGCCCGATGTTGACTCCATCGAGGGCCTCAGCCCGGCCATCTCCATTGAGCAGAAGACCACCAGCCGCAGCCCGCGTTCCACCGTCGGCACCATCACAGAAATCTACGATTATTTACGCCTTCTCTACGCCTCCGTGGGCGTACCCCATTGCCCCAAGTGCGGCCAGCCCATCTCGCGCCAGTCTGCGGAACAAATCGTTGACCGCGTCACTAAGCTCGGACACGGCGAACGCGTCACCATCTACGCGCCTCTGGTGCGTGGGCGCAAAGGAGAGTTTCGCGAGGAGTTGGAGAAGCTGGATCAACAAGGCTTCCGCGCCCGCATCGACGGCGAGATTCGCGACCTAACAGAAGAAATCCGACTGGAGAAGCGCAAGAATCACACGATTGAAGCCATCGTCGATCGCGTGATTGTGAAGCCCGGCCTGGAGCAGCGACTGGCGACCGCCGTTGCCAAAGCACTGCAGATGACCAACGGGCTGGTGCTGGTCGCCATTGCCGGAACCAACGGCGGCCCTGCGGATGAGCAGCTTTACTCCGCCGCCATGGCCTGCCCGGATTGCGGCATCAACGTGCCCAAGCTCGAGCCACGCAGCTTCTCCTTCAACAGCACCTACGGCGCGTGCCCGCATTGCAACGGTCTGGGTAGCATCTATGATTTTGATCCAGCCAAGGTGATCGTCGATTGGTCCAAGCCCCTGCTGGATGGTGGACTTGGCCCCGGCGGCAGCTCACAATATCTGCACAAGCTGATTCACCTGGCAGCGGAGCGCTACAAGATCAATTTGAAAACTCCGTTTGAAGAGCTATCGCCCAAGCACCAGATGTTGCTGCTGGTCGGCCCCGATCGCACCGAGAACGGACGCACCGGTTTTCACGGGATTCTGGCGTGGCTGCGCGATTCGCTGGAAGAAGCCAGCACCGACGGCTATCGGCAATGGCTGCTGCGGTATATGTCTGCCTCGCTGTGTCCGGAGTGTCACGGCAAGCGCCTGCGGCCTGAATCCCTCTCCGTGCGCGTCAATGGACAATCCATCGCTGACTTCACGTCGCTGCCACTGGCACAGGCTCTCGCTTCTGCCCAGGCCTTTCAATTTACCGAGCGCGAACATCTCATCGCCGACCGTTTGCAGCGAGAAATTATTGAGCGGCTGGAATTCTTGAATGCCGTCGGCCTCAGCTATCTGGCGCTCGACCGCAGTGCGGCCACGCTTTCTGGCGGCGAGGGCCAGCGCATTCGTCTGGCCACGCAAATTGGTTCCAAGCTGCGCGGCGTGCTCTACGTGCTGGACGAGCCTTCGATTGGCTTGCATCAACGCGATAACGACCGCCTGATCGCCGCATTGATCGCGCTGCGCGACTTAGGCAATACCGTGCTCGTCGTCGAGCATGATGAGGACACCATTCGCCGCGCAGATTATGTGCTCGATCTGGGCCCCGGCGCGGGTCGCCTGGGTGGCGAGGTAATTGCGCGTGGAACGCCGGATGAAATTATGGCCGAGCCTGCATCGCTGACCGGACAATATCTGGCGGGCAAGCTCGATGCAGTTCCGCGCACCACGCCGCGCCCGCTGACCGGCAAATGGATCACCGTGGAAGGCGCGCGCAGCCACAACCTGCACGACGTCACCGCGCGCTTCCCTCTCGGCGTGATGACGGTGGTTACGGGAGTCTCCGGCTCCGGCAAAAGCACGCTGGTCAACGACACGCTGTACCGCGCGCTGGCGCAAAATCTTTACGGCTCGCGCGAAGATCCCGGCGAGCATCGCAAGATTGAGGGCGCGGATCAAATCGACAAGGTGGTGCAGATTGATCAATCGCCGATTGGTCGCACACCGCGATCCAACCCGGCGACATACACCGGCGTCTTCACTGCAATTCGCGACCTGTTCGCCATGCTGCCGGAGTCGCGTGAGCGCGGCTATAAAGCCGGACGCTTTTCGTTTAACGTGCCCGGCGGTCGCTGCGAAACCTGTCAGGGCGATGGCCAGCGCCGCATTGAAATGAACTTCATGCCTGACGTCTACGTGCAGTGTGAGGTCTGCCTCGGTCGCCGCTACAATCAGGAAACCCTCGCGGTTAAATTCAAGGGCTACTCCATCGCCGACATTCTCGATCTGCCCATTGCCGACGCGCTGCCGGTGCTCGTTGATATTCCGCAGGCACGGCAAAAATTGGAAACGCTGGTCGATGTTGGCCTGGGCTACGTGCATCTGGGGCAATCTGCAACTACGCTCTCTGGCGGAGAAGCGCAGCGCATGAAGCTGGCCAAGGAGCTTTCCAAACGCCAGACGGGTCGCACGCTTTACCTGCTGGATGAACCCACCACCGGGCTGCATTTTGACGATGTGCGCAAGCTGCTGGAGGTGCTGCATCGGCTCACTGATCTGGGCAATACCATTATCATCATCGAACACAATCTGGATGTGATTCGCACCGCCGATTGGATTCTCGATCTTGGCCCCGAAGGCGGCGTCGGTGGCGGGACGATTGTTGCCGAAGGCATTCCGTTGCAGATCGCTGCTAGCGGAGCTTCTCATACAGGGAAATTATTAGCGCGTTATTTTGCGGGCGGCGTACCCGAAGCCGAACTTCTCGACATACCCGCCAGCAACGGCAGACCAGGCGCAAGGAACGCGAAAACCAAGCCCGCGCCAACGCCAGTAAAATCCACGTCGGTAACATCCAAGGGAAAAGCGAGCGCGAAGAAATCGCCCAGCAAAAAAAGTACGCGGAAGTCGGTGGCGTGATGAACGACCTCAACCTCAACGAGCCTGAAATTCTTCCGCCCCTGCCAGAGGACTCCGACTCCGCTGAGGCGGTGACTCAGAGTTCGCCATCTGCCAACGACGGCCCCGGCCTTGTCGATGCGCTGGCCTTTTTTGCTATCGCCATCTTCGTAATTCTCGCTATTCAAGGTGCAAGCGTGATGTTGGCGCGGCACTGGAAACTATTCGGTCACGACACGCTACAACAGATCGCGCAGCAATCTCGCTTCACGATTCCGGTGATGGGCCTGGGCTATGCGTGTGTCGCGGGCATCAGCATTTTGCTTTTTACTCGCGCCTGGGGGCGTCCGTTTCTCGAAGGTATTTGTTGGAACTTTGACGTGGCAAAGAAATATGCGGGGCGTTTGTTCCTCGTCGGAATTGTGCTGGCCGCGCTCATCCAGCTTGCCTCCAATTTTTTGCCAGTGCCGAAGGATTTGCCCGTCGATTCTTTCTTCCGCACGCCGCTCGACGCGTGGATGGTCGCGCTCTTTGGTTCCTTCGTCGCGCCAGCGTTTGAGGAGCTGGCCTTTCGCGGCTTTCTCTACCCAGCGCTGCGCCGCTGGACGGGGATGGTCGGAGCCGCCGTGCTCACCAGTCTTCCCTTCGCGCTGCTGCACGCGCAACAGGTGGGGCACGCGTTTTCTCCGCTGTTGATGGTGTTTATCGTCAGCCTCGCACTGACAGCCGTGCGTCAGCGTACTGGCTCGGTTGCCGCATCCGCGCTGGTGCACGCCACTTACAATCTTTCCATTTTTTTCGCAGTCTTTTACGCCAGCGGCGGCTTTCAACATCTGGAGCGCTTGCGCGAATAGCTGGGTGCAGCTTCTAGCTGTTAGCCCGTTAGCTTCTAGCCAAAGGCTTGGTGGCCCATGCAAGCCGCCTTCTGGCTTGAGTGGTATGAGAAATCGGGTGCCCCACATCTCGATTTTGAGATGTGGGCGTTGTCTGGACGACCAGTCCTCCAGATACAATTTGTTTAGATCATGACTGACAACCGCACTGCCCTTCTCAACCTCATCGCGCGCCTCTCCTTTCGACTGGGGGATTTCACTCTCTCCTCGGGCGCGCGCAGCGACTACTACATCGACTGCCGCACCACCACGCTGCACGCGGAAGGCGGACGCCTGGCCGGGCTGGTGTTCTACGATTTGATTCGCGAGAAAAATCTGCATCCTGCAGCCGTCGGCGGTCTCACAATGGGAGCCGATCCGCTGGTTTCGAACATCGCCTCCGCTAGCGCGTGGTACCACCTAGAACATCCGGACACACCGCTGGTCCACGGGTTCCTCGTCCGCAAAGCAGAAAAGGCGCACGGCACAGGTCGCCGCGTGGAAGGATTTTGCGAGCAAGAGGCGCGCGTCGTGATTGTCGATGACGTATGCACCACGGGCGGCTCGACCATCAACGCATTGCAGGCCGCGCGAGATGCAGGAATGAAAGTGGTGGGTGTACTCTGTATGGTGGATCGACAGGAAATGAATGGCCGCGCCGAAGTCGAGAAAGCCGCCGATGGCGCGCCTTTCTTCTCGCTCTTCACTGCCACAGATGTCCGCGCTGCGCACCTTGCCCAGCAAAAAGCTGGGGTGTAACCGTGTTTACTGTCGCCAAGCAAAATAAAGCCGTGCATCACGGTCTGGCAGGTGGTGACGGCGGCGACACGTACACCGGCATCAGTTACGGGGATGATCTACCCTGCCCCAACTGCGGCCTGCGCCACAGCATTTTTGAAACCAACGTGCTCTATGACATGTGTCGAATTCTCATCAAGCAGATGACGATGCAGGCGGTGGCGAATGCGATGATGATCGGCGTGCTGCGCGGCAACAATAACAGCTTTTACGCGGCATGTTCGCCCGCAGATGGAACTCCGGGACAGGTTGCATTTCGCAACGTCGTGCAAGGCATAAGATTTATTCGGTTTGCGCTGGCGGGAAATGTTCCTGACGCAGGTTCCACCTCCCGCGGTGGCGTTCGCGTATCCGCACAAATGATTCGTCAATGCACCGTTGCGGGGAACCCCATCGCGGGCCGATGCGCTGCTCCAAAACTCGTCCATTACGCTATTGCCCATGCGGTGCCGCGCCCGTGGTCCATGTCGGAAGTTCTCTATGATCCGCTGAACCAGAATCCACACTACGACCATTTCCAGACGGCACAATCGTGCCTGTCCTGTCGGCAGTTGCTTCCGCGCATGCTCTGCACGCAGGGAAACGCTCCGAGCCTCATCGAGTTTCGCGGATTCCTGCAAAATTTTTAGGGAATATCTTCGCTGAAGTGGGTTCAAAAAATAAGCGGTCAGAAGAAATTCTTCCGACCGCTTATTTTTTCTTGACGGGCTAGATGACACGCAGCAGAAGGAGAATGATCAGGATCAGAACAATGAGCCCGATGCCGCCGCTCGGATAATATCCCCATCCGCGACTATGCGGCCAACTGGGGATTGCCCCAAGAAATGCCAGTACAAGAATAATAAGAATGATGGTAATCATTTGCGTTCTCCGTTCCGCTTAAAATCTTTCTACCTCTTCACAGATGCGGCCTGTAAGCAAATGGGTAGCTCGCGTCGCATTTACTTCACAGAGAAACCCGCTCGGGCTGCAGCGCATCTATTTTATTAGGCGGTCTTTGTAGATTTGTTCGGGCGGAAACGCCTACAAATCGACAAGAATTGCGCCATTTGAGAGAGGGTGAGTGCAGAGGAGTTTTCGCGATTTCCTCCTCTCAATTCCGGCGAAGGAGAATCGCGTCAGCCGGAATCTCCCCCTCTTCTCGTACTTTCGATTCATTCCGCCAGGCCGCGGGTTTTTCTCATCCGTTCTGAGCCGTAATCATTTTCTGCCGAATCTGCTTCGGAATGCTAAAATCAAAGGCATACGCCATGCCTTTGAAAACGATTTTCCTCAATCCGCCCTCGTTTAAAAATTTCGACGGAGGCGCAAGTTCGCGCTGGCCGGCCACCCGTGAGATCGAGTCCTACTGGTATCCGGTTTGGCTGGCATACCCTGCCGGCTTGTTGGAAGGCTCTCGCCTGCTGGATGCGCCGCCGCATCACGTCTCGGCAGAAGAGACCATCGAAATCTGCAAGCAATATGAATTTCTCGTGCTGTTCACCAGCACGCCCGGCTGGACCGGCGACCACAAGCGGGCCGAGGCCATCAAAGAGGCCAACCCCGCCATCAAGATTGCGTTTGTCGGGCCGCCGGTAACCACCTCGCCGGATCGCGCGCTGAACGAATGCCCTGTTATCGACTTCGTCTGCCGCCGCGAGTTTGACTTTACCGTGGTCGAGTACGCCAACGGCAAACCGATCGAAGAGATTCTCGGACTCAGCTATCGCAAAGATGGCCAGCTCGTGCACAATCCTGATCGCCCGCCGATTGAAAATCTGGCT
>VFSW01012613.1_pt1 | contig 11790 bp, 10 predicted proteins | sample 5358111 | NCBI WGS metagenome assembly VFSW01 (sample SAMN11554181, study PRJNA540505) | mine drainage metagenome | isolation source: sediment from site ElyBrook_90M | place: USA: Ely Copper Mine, Vershire, VT | collected 2017 | reverse complement strand
AATTCGGTGTCGCGATCGAAGGGTATCTCAAATGTCGCGTGTTCAGCCTCAGCCAATTCGGCAACCGCCGCGCCGTAGGAGACTGAGGCAGTTTGCGCGACTGGCGCCGATTGGAGCCGGCCATTGGCCGCGTTCAAAAAGAGCTCAGTATATTGCGTGCGCGCGATCGGCCATTCGTTTTCGGCGCGCACAGTGGCGACGCCGTTTCGTTCGCGCACTTCAATCTGGACCTTCGGCCAGTTCTTGACTTCATTGTCGACGCCCTTGAGCACGTGATCGAAGAAATCGCGAAGGCGCCGCTTGTTTTCCGACACGTAGTAATGCGCCCATTTCTTCTGGCCGTGTGCAAGCAGGTATTTCTGTTTCGAGGCGATGTGCTTGAAGCCCTCGAACGTGCCGCGCGTGTGCAGGCCCTGGTCGGTCCAGCTCGCCACCACAAAAGCGGGCGTCGTGATTTTCGAGAAATCAGCCGCCTTCGAGCGCCAGAAATCGTCGTACAGCGGATGTTCCTTGGTCTCCGCCTCAAGATCTTCGATCTGGCCTCTCGCGGCACCCCATCGATTCCAGAGAGTCGGCCAAAAATGCGTATCTGGAATGCCGCCGTGTGTCGCGGTCTCCCGATAGGTATCGGTCCAGCCTTCCCAGGGGTTGATGGCGGCGAGATGTGGCGGATTGAGCTCAGCGACCCGCCACTGCATTTGTGCGAGGTACGAGACCCCCGATAACCCGACTTTTCCGTTGCTCCAGGGCTGCGTACCCGCCCATTCGACGGCGTCATAGAAATCCTGCGCCTCTTCCGGCGCCAAATAATGCGCGACGCCCTCGGAATACCAGGTACCCCGGATATCAATAACAATGACGGCATATCCGTTCGGAACCCAAAATACCGGATCGGGTGCCTCGAACGCCGTGTATTCGGACGTATCGCCCTCGTTCACGCCGGCATTGAGAAACCGCCGCGGATCGAACGGGACGTGCTTGCCATAAGGCGTCCAGGCGATGATCGGCGGAACCGGACGCTCGTCGGCGGGACGAAAGATATCCGCGTAAAGGGTGACGCCGTCCCGCATTCGGATCGCGACGTCGCGTTCGATAATCATCGCATGCTCGTTTTCGAGGATGCGGCGGTAAACCGGCGGTCTCCCGCCGCGTTCCTCGGGCGCACTGCGCGGTCCGCGGTAGCGATATTGATAGCTTTTCGTGGTCATTTTCACCCGTCTTGCCGCAAGCCGGCGCCGAGAGGTTCTGTTTCTCGCGCGGAGTAAGCACGGTTGGCAAGGCCTCACGGCCTCGCAACAGTCCATGTCCGGATCGGGGTCGGATGTACCGCGGTCAAATCATGACGCCTACTTTAGCCCTTACAACCGTACATCCGATCAGACTGCGTCGGCTTTGGCCTAACTCAGGGAGTTTTTTCCGGCGCCCAAAAGTGCAGTGCGACCTCGGCCGTCAGTTCGGCAAGCCGGCTTTCGCGAGACCCTCCGCAATCCGCTGGACGTCCTCTTCCCTCTTAAAAGGTTGCCGGCCGAAATGTTCGCTAAAGGAGTATTTTGGATTGATCTCCTGGAGTTCTTGCCACATGCGCCGAGCTTCATCGACTTCACCGAGATGACCAAGAGCGGACGCGAGTACGGCGCGGGTAAAATCCGTGCCGGGCACAAGCAAAATCCGCCGCCTGAGCAGAGCCGCCGCGGTCTCGTACTTGCCGGCAAGCAAATACGCCGTGCCGAGGAAGTGGAGATATTGCCTGCTCCCGGCGGGATCGAGACGCATGGCACGCTCGATCGCCGCAATCGCTTCCAGCGGCCGTCCCGAGTAGGTGTGAATACTGCCGAGACAGCTGTAGGCGAAAGCGTAATTCGGGTTGAAGGATAATGCGGTCTCTGCCTCGGACTTCGCGCGATCAAGATCCTTTTCGAAGATTGCGGCCCACGACGAGACGAGTCGCGCGAACGGCTCTTTCGGACTCGTTTCGATCGCCCTGTCCGCATACCGCCTGGCCAGCGGCAGCGAGCTATCAGGATCATCGCTCCACCGATTCTGGTAGTCGAGATTGTACGCCATACTCAGTCCGGTATAGGCCTGCGAATAGCCGGGATCGAGTTCGAGCGCTCTCATGAACAACCCGGTCGACTGTTCAAGCACCTCGCGGTTCTTGCTCTTCCCAATTCCCGCCGGCGCGCCAAGCAGCTCGCGGCCGCGAAGATAACAGTCGTAAGCGTCGATATTGGAGGTTCCGCCGTCGGTCTGCCGCGCGTTCTCGGCCGGGCTGAGAGTCACTCTCAGCGCCTGCACGATGCGGTTCGTGACGTCGTCCTGAACTTCAAAGATATCGGTTAGATCGCGGTCGTAGCGCTCGGCCCAGACATGCCCGCCGGTGGCGGCATCGACGAGCTGGGCGGTGATGCGCACACGCTGTCCGGCACGGCGGATCGAGCCTTCGAGCACCGATCGCACGGCGAGCTCGCGGCCGACGGTGCGGACGTCGACCGAGCGCCCCTTATAAGTGAAGCTCGAATTGCGCGCGATGACCGTCAGCCCGGCGATCTTCGACAGGTCGGTGATGATGTCATCGCTGATGCCGTCGGAGAAGTATTCCTGCTCCGGATCGCCGGACATGTTGGTGAACGGCAATACGGCGATCGATGGCCGGTCTTCGGGCTGCAACGGCGGCGCCGGCTGCACGGGCGTCGGCTGCATGGGTGCCGGCTGCATGGGCGCCGGCGGTACCGCGGCAGCATCAAGGCGGATGCTATAGGCCCGCACCGGCCGGGCAATGTTCTTGAGCTGGCGGTCGCCGAGGTCCTGATAGGCAAAATTCATTTTGCCGTCGATTTCATCGCGCACCTTGGCGGAAACGCAAATTCCGCCCGGTTCGGCGATGCCCTCGAGCCGCGCCGCGACGTTGATGCCGTCGCCGAAAATGCGCTCGCTGTCGTAGATGACATCGCCGAAGTTGATGCCGATACGAAACTGCATGCGGCGGGCCGGCTCCACGACGGTATTGCGTTCGGCCATCGTGCGCTGAATGGCGGCGGCGCATTCGACCGCGTTCACGACACTGGAAAACTCGGCCAATATGCCGTCGCCCGCAGTGTCGATGATCCGTCCGCCGAAGACGCCCACCATCGGCAGCACCACGGCCTGGTGAGCCTTCAGGTCGCTCACGGTGCGCGCTTCGTCGGCGCCCATCAGCGCGCTGTAACCGGCGATATCGGCGGCTAAGATCGCTGCGAGCCTGCGCGAATGGGTCTCCGCCATAGCGGTTCTCCGGGCCGAATTACCGGGGCAAAGCAAAACATGTGGTGCGCCGCAAAATGATTACTAGTCCTGCCGGCGGTGTTCCAACCCGGTCCAGGATTCACAACCAGCTTTTCATCTTTCTATTCGTCAACGGATCAATTGGATCAGGGCGGGAAAGCGGCGCTCGCGGGTGAAGACGTTCGCGGCGCGGCAAGGGGAGCCACCTGCGGCGAGCGCGGCCCCGCGCCGGCGGCGGTGACTCTTTTCCGCGGCCTCAAACGTCCTAATTTCAGGAGGCCGATCGAGCCTCACTGGCCCCCTCTCGCTAGGGAGTGAAACCTAAGGAGGATCATATGGCGGACATTTTACACAAAGTCGGAATCAAATCCTCGTCACTGAATGATGTTTATACGGCATTGACCGCGCGCGACGGCCTTTCCGGCTGGTGGACAACGGACACGCAAGGTGAAGGCAAGGTCGGCGGCGTGCTAAAATTCCGCTTTGGCAACGGCGGTTTCGATATGAAGGTGCTCGAACTTCAGCCTGCCAAGCACGTGCTCTGGCAAGTGGTCGACGGGCCGGAAGAATGGATCGGCACAAAAGTGAGTTTTGACCTTAAACAGCAAGGCGACTGGACCATCATCCTGTTCAAACATCAGGGTTGGAAGGAGCCGGTGGAGTTCATGCACCATTGCAGCACCAAGTGGGGCGTCTTTCTGCTGAGCTTAAAGTCGCTTCTCGAAACCGGCAAAGGTGCTCCCTGGCCGAACGAAATCAAGCTCGACAGTTGGGAATAGGGCCGCGCCGACCAGGGGAGAACAATCATGGCCGTGGTCGCGGTGCCGGACGATTCGCGGTGCGCCGCCAGCTTTGCGTTCGGTCTCAAAGACGATATGCCGATCACGTCGCTTGAGGGAGAGGCGGCTTGAGCGAAGACTCGTCCTCGCCGTCAACGGAGCGCCAGGTGCAGCTCCGGGCGCTCGCTGACAAGCTGCGGCCGGAGCTTCACCGCTACTGTGCGCGCCTGATGGGCTCGGTGATCGACGGCGAGGATGTGATGCAGGACACCTTCGCCCGGGCTTTCGTTGCACTCGACGAGCTGGACGAAACCACGCCGCTCCGCGCCTGGCTGTTCCGCATTGCTCACAACCGCGCGCTCGACCTGCTGCGCAGCCGCGCGGTCCGCGCCGCTGAACCGATCGAGGCGGCCCACGCGGTCGCCGATCCCGAAAGCCCAGATCCCGTGGAGTTGCTGATGCGGCGGGAAGCGGTGGAGACAGCGGTATCGCGGTTTACGCAGCTGCCGACCATGCAGCGCAGCGTGGTGATCCTCAAGGACGTGCTCGACCAATCTCTGGAAGAGATCGCCGCGATGCTCGATCTCACAGTCAACGTCGTGAAGGCTCACCTCGCCCGCGGCCGGGCCCGGCTCAAGGAAATCAACGCCCAGGCGCCGGCAAAATCCGCCCCGCGCCGGCCATCGCCCGCGGTGGCCCGCTATGTCGCCCTGTTTAACCGGCACGACTGGGATGGACTGCGCGCGATGCTGGCCGACGACGTGCGGCTCATGCAGGTAACGTATCCGCCGCGCGCCGGCGCCGCCGACGTCGGCAGGTTCTTCGGCTTCTATGCGGGCTTCGGCCCGGTACGGCTCGCCCCCGCCTGGCTCGATGGCCGCGAGGTGATCGCGGTCTACGACGGTCCTCAGGCGGCAAAGCCCAGCTACTTTATGTGGCTGGAGTGGACGGACGGCCGCATCAGCTTCATCCACGACTATCGATATGTCCGCTACGTCGTCGACGACGCGGAACTGATCCTGGCAGCTGACGCCGCGCCTTCCGGCGAGGGCACCGCCCGCGGGTGAGCCGCGCATCGCGCCTGCCGCTGCCGTTGCGGCGGCGCCGGCCTTCGACTTTCCTGCCGTGAAGCCGGCCGTGCCTTGAAAACTTCGGCGCCTGATGTTTCTGCAACGACTCGACCAAGTCTGCCGCCGTGGGCTTTAGATTAGTCGCTTTTTCAGTCCCCCTCTTCTGCTGTAGAAGAGTTCTAAATATCTTTTACTTTAGAATGGTAATAAAACATCTGACTAGAACGTCTCTAATATTGTAGATTTCTTTCAAAATACTTGACGCCCCTCGTAGCGCTGTCGCATGCATCGCTTCCGGTTATCGGCGGCGAGAGTGATGTCGAGGCCATCCTTCGAAGGTCTGACGCTTTGGTTGCTCAGCTGCGGCTGTGCTGCTGTGTTGGTCATGGCGGGCGCCAACTCTGCCGATGCCCAGGACGCCGGCGCGTTCCACGAGATCGAGACTAAATATATTTTCGGCAATATCACTGTCGGTTCGGCAATCGGAATTGAGGGTGAGAAAGCTTTCGAGCCGGACACGCAATTCGATTGGGGCAAGCGTGCCGGGCGCTACGGCGTAGCCCAAACCGAACTCGAATTTGAATACACGCCGACCCAGTATTTTCAGATCGAGGCGGGGCCGACTTTCTCCTACTACAATATTTATAGCGTGCCCGGCCTCGATAACCGCAACATGGCAGGCATCAACGGGTTCGAGGCTGATTTCAGATCGCTCCTCATCGACCGGGGCCCGACTCCTTTCGCGGTTACACTATCCATCGAACCGGAATGGCACAGCCTTGATGAAACCAGCGGCAATGCGGTGTCGAACTACGGTCTTGAAACCAAGCTTGAGGGCGATGCCGAGCTGATAAAAAATCGGCTGTTTCTCGGGTTCAATCTCCTCTACGAACCGGAGACAACGCTCGTTCCGTTGGCGGCTTCATTTAATGAATCAACTTTCGGTGTGTCGTCGGCGCTGGCATTCCAGATCTATCCCAGGGTCGTGATTGGAGCTGATCTTTGGTATTTGCGTCACTACGACGGGATTGCATTCAGCACCTTCACTGGAGATGCCGTCTACCTGGGGCCGACGTTTTACTGGCAGATCGCCCCCAAGGTGCTCATGAGCGCCGCTTGGGAGACACAGATTGCCGGACACGAGGTCGGCGTTGTTCCAGCTCTTGACCTTTCCGACTTCTCGCGGCAGCGGGCACGACTGCTTCTCGAATTCGAATTCTAAACCGCTACGATTTGGCATTTTAGGGAGTAGCAAAATGAGAGCGAGCTTTTCCTCCGCGAGATCGATGATGGTCGTATTTGTATTCGCAGCAGCAACGGCCTGCGCAACAGGCCCGACCTTTGCGCAAGAGACGGCCGCGGTTTCAATCGCGGTCAAGGGGCGGCAATTTCAGCCGGCCGAAATCCATGCGCCTGCCAATAAGCGTCTCGCGATCCGCGTGAAGAATCTCGACTCCGTGGCGATCGAGTTCGAGAGCGTGTCGCTTCGGGTTGAAAAGGTCATTGCCCCAGGGACTGAAGGTGTCGTCAATGTCCGCGCGCTATCGCCCGGCCGATACGAATTCTTCGACGACTTTCACCAGGAAACGCGCGGTACGCTGGTTGTGCAGTAAGCCAGCGATCTACTTCGCGGCCCGTTTAGCTTTAGCGCGGCGCTTCGGCTGCGCCGGCTTGACGGCGGATGTTTTGGCGGCCGCGACCGCGATCCGGTAATACGTCCATAAGATTCGAGCGGCGATAGCGCGCCAGGGCCGCCACCGTTCGGCCAGGGCCAACATCTCTTTGGCGGTCGGCCTGGCCGGTAACTTGAAGGCCAGCCTGACTGCTTCCTGTAACGCAAGATCGCCGGCCGGCCAGGCGTCGGCGTGGCCAAGGCAGGACAACAAATAGATGTCCGCGGTCCATGGCCCGATACCGTGGACGGCGGTAAGCGCCGCGTGCGCGTCTGCGGCGGCAATCTCGCCAAGCGCCGCGAGAGCGAGGTCGCCGCGTTTGACGGCGCGGGCGGTTTCCTTCAGCGCCCGGATTTTGGGTGCGGACAGTCCGAGCCGTGCCAGCCGCGCCGGACGCGCGCGCAGGATCGCTTCCGGGTCGAGCGGATCGAAAGCCGCGGCGAGCCGTCCCCAGATGGCATTGGCGCTCGCGGTCGAAAGCTGCTGCGCCACGACGATCGCAGCGAGGCCGGCAAACCCATCGGACCGCCGGCGTAGCGGTGGCCGTCCGGCTCTGGCGATGAGTGCAACGAATCGCGGATCGGCCTTGCCGAGCGCGGCAAGTGCGGCGTCAAGATCCGACTCGCTATGGATGCGTGACTGGGCCATTCGGTCCGGCTATTTCCGGGATCGACCTCAGAAAGGCCGATCATGCCGCCTACTTGTTTGAGCGACTGGCCGCACTGTCAACCCGGCCCGGCGTAAAACCGAACTGTCGATGTACACACATATCTTTCGTTTTGCGCCGAGCCCGAACGGCTATCTGCATCTGGGCCACGCCTATTCGGCGCTGCTTAATCACGACGTGGCGCGGGAAGCCGGCGGCCGGCTTCTCTTGCGCATGGAAGACATCGACGTTGCGCGCTGCCGGCCGGAATACGAGGCGGCGATCCACGAGGACCTGTCCTGGCTCGGCATCGTTTGGGACCAGAACGTACGGCGGCAGAGCGAGCACTTTGGCGACTATCAGGCCGCGCTCGCCAAGCTCGAAAACGACGGGCTCATTTATCCGAGCTTCGAAAGCCGGAGCGAGATCAATGCGCTGGTCGCCGAACGCGAACGAGAGCGTCGATGGCCGCGCGATCCCGACGGCGCGCCGCTTTATCCCGGCCGCGGGCGCAAGCTGTCGCGGGCCGAAGGCGAGCGCCGGCGCCGGGCTGGAGATCCGTTCGCGCTGCGGCTCGCGATGGATGCGGCCGTTGCGCGCGCCGGAGTTCTGACGTGGACCGAGACCGGTGCTGGTCCCCAAGGTCAATCCGGCCGGGTGACGGCGGCGCCGCAAGTCTGGGGCGACGTCGTGCTCGCCCGCAAGGAGGCGCCGGCCAGCTATCACCTCGCCGTCGTGATCGACGACGCCCTGCAGGGCGTGACCGATGTAATGCGCGGACAGGATTTGTTTTGGGCGACGGCTATTCACCGGCTGTTGCAGGCGCTGCTCGGCCTGCCGGAGCCGATCTATCACCACCACCGCCTCATCGTCGATGGCGCCGGCCGCAAACTGTCGAAGTCGACGCTGGCGACGAGCTTGCGGGAGCTGCGCGCCGGCGGCGCTACCGCGGTGGATATCAGGCGCATGGTGGGGCTCGGACGCTGAAGATTGGTTCGGTGCTTGTTTTGTTTGGTTCTCTGCCGTGGCATGGTGGGCTTGGCGGCAGGGGGCTGCCATGGCGCGATTGAAGGCCAAACGATCGAGCGGCAAACCGGCGCCGAGCCCTAAGCGGCGGCACGTGCGGCCGGCGCCGGGCGCGCGCGGCACCGAAGCCTCGCTGGCGGCGTACGCGCACGATATTCGCACCGCGCTCACCGGGATCTTGGCGCTCGGCGAGTTGCTGGCGAGCTCCAATCTCGGCGAGCGCGAGCGGCGCTGGGCTTCGGGTATCAAGAGCAGCGCCAAGCACCTTGCCTCGCTGACCACGCTGATGATCGATGCGGCCAAAGCCGATGCGACGGCGGTGACGTTGCAGCACGAAGCGTTTCGGCCGCGGCGCTTCATCGAGGATTTGGCGGAGTCGCTGGCGGCGCGCGCGGAGACCAAAGGCCTCGCCACCGAAGTGACGCTGGCCCCGACGTTGCCGGAGGTGCTGGTCGGCGACACGGTGCGGCTGCGGGCGGCGCTCGAAAATCTCATCGACAATGCGGTCAAGTTTACCGAACGCGGCGCGGTGCGGCTCGACGTGCGCAGCGTGCGGGTGGCGCGCGGACGCGTGCGCCTTCTCTTTACCGTCACCGACAGCGGCATTGGCCTCAAACCCGCCGAGATCAAACGTCTGTTTCGGCCATTCGTGCAGGCCAACGCCGAGATTGCGCGCCGCTATGGCGGCGCCGGGCTCGGGCTCGCGGTCGTCAAAGCGCTCGCCAAACTGATGGGCGGCGATCTGACCGTCACCAGCAAACCCGGCCGCGGCTCAAATTTCCGGTTCGCGGCTGTGCTCGCGGTGGCGCCAGCCGAGACGGCGGCAGAGGCGCGCTCGGAGCAGGCACCGACACGGGCGCCGGCGCGGCCGCTTGCGGTATTGTGCGCCGAAGACAACCCCTACGGCCGCGTCATCCTCAACACCATCCTGACCGAACTCGGTCACCGCGCCGATTTCATCGGCTCCGGCGAGGAAGCGGTCGCGGCGGTTGCCCGCGGCTACGACGCGGTGCTGATGGACGTGACGCTCCCCGGCATCGACGGCCTGGAAACGACGCGCCGCATCCGTGCGCTCGAAGGGTCCGCTCGCCGTGTCCCGATTATCGGCATATCGGGCCGCACCGAAACCGGCGACGAACGGGCGGCGCTCGCAGCCGGCATGAACATTTATCTGCGCAAGCCGCTGAGCCCGAGCGTGCTCAGCGCAGCGCTCGCTGCGGTTTCGCCGAACTAGCGCCAGCCGCCGAACCGCTAGTGGCCGCGCCTTCGACGATCCGCACCAGATCGGACATGATGCGGTTTAACTCAAAATCCTTCGGCGTATAGACCGCGGCGACGCCGGCGCTTTTGAGCGCGCTTTCGTCCTCCTTCGGAATGATGCCGCCGACGACGACCGGCACTTCGTCGAGGCCGGCTTCTTTCAGCCGCGTCATGACATCGGCCACCAGCGGCAGATGCGAGCCGGACAGGATCGACAGCCCCACCACGTGCGCCTTCTTCTCAACCGCCGCGGCCGCGATCGCTTCGGCGGTCAGGCGGATGCCCTCATAGACCACGTCCATGCCGGCGTCGCGGGCGCGCGCGGCGATCTGCTCGGCGCCGTTGGAATGGCCGTCGAGGCCGGGCTTGCCGACCAAAAATTTCAGCCGCCGGCCGAGCTTCTTCGACACCCGGTCGACTTCGGCGCGGATGTCGTCGAGCCCTTCGGCGTCGTTGCGCATGGCGGTGCCGACGCCGGTGGGGGCGCGGTATTCGCCGAACGCCGAGCGGAGCGCAAAGCCCCATTCGCCGGTGGTGACGCCGGCTTTGGCGCAATCGATCGACGGCGGCATGATGTTTAAGCCGCTCCGGGCCGCTTTGCGTAAGGCATCGAGCGCGGCGGCGACCGCTTTGGCGTCGCGGGCGGCGCGCCAGGCTTTGAGCCGTTCGATCTGGCCGGTTTCGGCTTCCTCGGAAACGGTCAGCACCGCGTCGGCGGCGTCAGCGAGCGGCGAAGCTTCGGTCTCGGTGAAGCGGTTGACGCCGACCACGATCTGCTCGCCGCGCTCGATCGCTTCGATCCGGCGCGAGTTCGATTCGACGAGCTGCTGTTTCAGATATCCGGATTCGACCGCAGCGACCGTGCCGCCCATCTCCCCGATCTGTTTCAGCTCCTCCTTCGCCGCCTGTTTCAGTTCCTCGACTTTCGCGGTCATTACCGGCGAGCCGTCGAACACGTCGCCATAGTCGAGGAGGTCGGTCTCGTAGGCGAGGATCTGCTGCATGCGGAGCGACCATTGCTGGTCCCACGGCCGCGGCAGCCCAAGCGCCTCGTTCCAGGCGGGGAGCTGCACCGCGCGGGCGCGGGCGTTCTTCGACAACGTCACCGCAAGCATCTCGATCAGAATGCGGGCGACGTTATTTTCGGGTTGTTGCTCGGTCAGTCCGAGCGAGTTGACCTGCACGCCGTAGCGGAACAGCCGCTGCTTCGCGTCGGTGACGCCGTAGCGTTCGCGGGTGATCTCGTCCCACAATTCGGTGAACGCGCGCATCTTGCAGACTTCGGTGACAAAGCGCAGCCCGGCATTGACGAAAAACGAAATGCGCCCGACCACCTCGCCGAATTGCTCCGGCGCGCATTCGCCCGAGGCTTTCACCGCATCAAGCACGCCGATCGCGGTGGCGAGCGCAAACGCCAGCTCCTGCACCGGCGTCGCGCCGGCCTCCTGCAGATGATACGAGCAGACGTTCATCGGATTCCACTTCGGCATTTCCTTGGTCGTGAACAGGATCACGTCCTTGGTCAGCCGCATCGACGGCGCCGGCGGAAACACGTAAGTGCCGCGCGACAGATATTCCTTGATGATGTCGTTCTGCGTCGTGCCGGTGAGCGTCTTGCGCGGCACGTTTTGCTCGTCGGCGAGCGCGACGTAGAGCGCGAGCAGCCACGCGGCGGTGGCGTTGATGGTCATCGAGGTGTTCATCTCGCCGAGCGGGATGGCCTCGAACAGCTTGCGCATGTCGCCGATATGTGAGACCGGGACGCCGACTTTGCCGACTTCGCCTTTGGCAAGCGGATGATCGCTGTCGTAGCCGGTCTGGGTCGGCAGATCGAAGGCGACCGAGAGACCGGTCTGTCCTTTGCTCAGATTCTTGCGGTAAAGCTCGTTCGACGCCTTTGCGGTCGAGTGTCCCGCATAGGTCCGGAATATCCAAGGCTTGGTACGCAATGTGTTACTGCGGCGCGGTTGCTCGCCCATCGGTGTTCCAGAATCTTGAACAACAAGTTCTTTGCACGCATTCCGGCGCCATCACTGTGACGCGGATTTTGTTGCGACGCAACACACGCGCTTTGC
>VFSW01012612.1_pt1 | contig 11790 bp, 13 predicted proteins | sample 5358111 | NCBI WGS metagenome assembly VFSW01 (sample SAMN11554181, study PRJNA540505) | mine drainage metagenome | isolation source: sediment from site ElyBrook_90M | place: USA: Ely Copper Mine, Vershire, VT | collected 2017 | reverse complement strand
GGCCGCGCTTGCCGGTGACGTTCTCACGATCGTCAAGCTGGCCGCGAAGACCAAGACGGGGACGGTCTCCGTCTCGGGGACGGTGCGCGAGCTTTTCGGCGCCAAGCCCGTCCCCGATCTGTCCGTCGACCTCGCCCTGGACCTGCCGGCTTTCCGGCTGGGGGACCTGCCGTTCTCCGCGGCGGGCCTGCCCCCGGCCTTCGCGGTTCCGGCCGGACGCCTGGACGGGACGGTCCGCGTCGCGGGCGACGACCTGCGCCTCGACAAGGTCGCGTTCTCGGCCAAGGGCGCCTCGATCCGCGTCGATGGGAGCGTCGCCGGCGCCCTGGCCGGAGACCCTCGTCCGGACGTGGCCGCGGACGCCGATCTCGACCTGCCGGCGCTGACCGACAAGGACCTCCCGTTTTCCGGCGTGCCTGCCGGACTGCGCATGCCGCCGTCGCATTGGACGGCGCAGGCCTCCTACTCGCCGCGCTTGGTCCGCGTGAAATCCCTGCGCCTGCGGACGGGGAAGAACGACGTGGAGGCGTCCGGCACGGTGACCGACCCCGCCGGCCGCGCCGCCTACGACCTGCTCTTCAAGTGCCGATCCTTCTCTCTCGAGGAACTCACGCAGCTGACGCCTCAGACGCGCGAACAGAAGCTCGCCGGCGCGGGCTTCTTCGCGCTCTCGATGACTGGAAGCGGCGCCAAGCCCGTCTACGCGGGCAAGCTCCAGTTCAAGGGCCTGGGCGCGACGGTCGCGGGGCTGCCGCTGGCGGACTTCGCCGGGACCGTCTCGTTCGACGCCAAGCGCGTGGACGTGCCGAACCTGACGGGCAAGGTCGCCGAAGGGACGCTGAAGATGGACCTGACCGTGAAGGACTACTCGTCGGCGCCGGAGGTCCAGCTCGAGGCCTCTCTCGACCGGTTCGACCTCGGCCGTTATCTGGCGGCCAAGAACAAGCTGGCGGCCGACCGCCGGGCGGCGCGGGCCGCCAAGCCCGCCTCGGGCGCGCCCGAGGAGAAGGAGAAGCCCGTCAGCACGCGCGGGCATCTTCTGATCGGCGCGCTGGTCCATCCGAACGCGACGGTGACGGACGTCAAGGTCGGCTGGGACTTGCGCGGCGTGGCGACCGATCTGCGCGGCCTCAACGGCGACGCGCGGCTCCACGTGGGCGGGGGAAAGATCAAGTCGGCGGGCGACATGGCCACGCAGTCGAAGCTCGTGAAGGTCCTGATCATGCCGCTGCTCGTCGTCCAAAAGATCGGAAGCATCGGCGGCATCCATCTCTTCCCCGACTTCAACGACATCACGCTCAACCAGATCGAGGGCGATTATCTCTTCAAGGACGGCGTCATGACTCTGCGCCAGTCGGAGATGGACTCGGACGCGGCGCATGTCTCGGCAAAGGGCAACATCGACCTCGCCGCCGAAGCGCTGGACCTCGTGGTCACGGCGCAGCTCGCGGCGATCGCTCCCATCGACGTCGCCGTGACCGGGCCGTTCGACAAGCCCAAGACGAAGGTCAACCTCGGCAAGTTCCTCGCCGAGCCCGCCAAGGAGCTGATCCAGGGCCTGCTCAACAAATAAGGCCGGGTCCCGCCCGCTTACTGGTCGGCGAAGAACTCGTTGATGGCGGCGGTGACTTTGAGGGCGACGCTCTTGGCGAGGTCGGCGAGGGACCGCCGCCGCGCCTCGCCCTCGCCGGTCGCGTCCGCGCGCTCGGTCACTTCGAAGGTCGAGAACGTCGCCCCCGTGCGTCCGTCCTGCAGGCCGACGGTGGCGGAGGCGCGCGAGCGCTTCCAGCGGCTGTCGCCGGCGTCCTGGGCCGTCACGTTCACCTGCGCGGTCGCCGTCAGGTCGGCCTTGTCGCCGGGCGCGCCGCTCTTGGCGGAGAGGCCGGCCGCGTTGAGCCCCGAGACGACCGCGGTCTGGACCTCGTCGGCGCCGTCGCCGGCCACGGACACGACCACGTTGAGCGCGGCGAGCGCGGCCGCGGCCTGGGAGCGCACGGCGCCGGAGTCGAAGTCCCCGGGCAGAGGGCCGCCGCCGAGCACGAGCGAGTCGGCGGCGAGGCCGTCGCGCGCCTTGGACAGGGCCAGAAGCTTCGCCGCGGCCTTCGCGCGGCCGAAGGAGTCGGAGGCTTGCGCGAACAGGGTCTTCTGCTGGGCGGCCTCCGAGTCGATCTCCGTCGCCTTCGCGTCGATCTCCATGAGCGCGTGGTCCTTGGGAAGGACCGCCAGCGCGTAGTAGCGGCCCACGGAGGAGTCCTTCCAGCGCGCGACGATGTCCACGCCGTCGAGGACCTTCTTCGTGGCGGTGCGGACCTTCTGGTCGACGTCATTGGAGTAGGAGTGCGAGGACTTGCCGTTGACGGTCGCGTTGGATTCGGACTCGTCGACCGTCGCGGTCGCGTCGACGCTCACGGAGAACACTTTGGCGACCTCGCCGCGGGCGCGCTCGGCGGCCGAGGACTCGTCGTCGGCGCTTCCGACGCCGAGGATGTTGGCGGCGCGCGGCCAGTCCGCGCTCTCTCCGTCGATCCACGCCGGCCGGCGCCCGCCGCCCGTGGCGCCGGCGGCGCCGCGGCGGTGCCCGGCGCAGGCGGCCAGCAGAAGGCCGCCGGCCGCGCACAGAAGGGGGATCGTCCGGAAGGGCTTGGTTCGGGTGGTCATAGTGCCGTCCTGTCGTGAAGATAGGCTCTCTCGCCTTTGCGGATCGTTACCGAGAAACTGCGGGTCAGGACCAGCTGGCCTTGAGCGTCGAGATAGCGGACGGCGACCTGGTGGTCGCCTGGGGGCAGGCGCAGGCGGGCGAGGCGGAACTGCGCGGGCAAGGTGCTCCAGGCGCGCGTGTCGGCGATCTCGGTGGCGGCGGCGATGCCGTGCGCCGCGCCGCGGCTGGCGAGCTTGCAGGCCTGGACCGCGAAATAACCTCCGGGCATCTGATCGCAGGCCTTGTCGGCGGCCTTGGCGGCGGTCTCGGCGAGGATGTACTTGATCGCCGCGCGCGCGACGGCGCGGGTCTTGATCCAGGCCTGCCGCTCCGCGAGGGCCTTCTGAGCGATCGCGGAGACGTCCTCGACGAGCTGGGTCGGGGCGGTGACGCTGTCGACGACGATCTCGGAGAGTTGGATGCGGTAGGGATCCTGGACGTAGGCGGGGTAGGCGACGGTGATCGAGTGGCCCAGGAAGCCGGCGCGGAGCGCGTTCTTGGCCGCTCCGGAGTTCTCCTCGCTGCTCGAGTTGATCGCGGCCAGGCCCTCGCCCCAGGCGACCTGGAAGGTGCGACCCTCCTTTCGGGGGGCGGTGCCGTTGGCGTGGATGAACACGAGTTCGCCGTTCGGGCCGCCGCCGAGGGGGGGAAGGTCGAAGCGCGGGGCGGCCTCGGAATACGCCGCCGCGTAGTTCTTGTAGGCCCGGTCGGCGGCCTGGAAGGAGATGCGCGCATCGTCGGGCTGTCCGCCGTCGCCGTAGAGCAGGCCGGAGAGATACTGCGCGAACGCGTCGTCCTTGTAGGCCGTGGACTTGCCGACGGTGTCGGCGTATTCCTGCAGAAGGATCGAAAGCTTCCGGACCTCGACGAGGGCGTCGTCCTTGCGGCCGAGGAAGAGGTAGTTCAGCGCGCGGTAGACGTTGACGAGCGCGCGTTCGAAGCGCTCGCCGGCGTAATCGACGGTGTTGTCGTTGAGCAGCAGCGTGCCGGCGGCCTGGTGGATGCTCTTCGTGTAGAGCTCGTCCATGTCCGACTCGGCCATCGCGAAATTCTGATCGCTGTCCTTGTATTTCCCGCCGTCGAACTGGACCGCGCCGAGGTCGAGATGGTACAGGACCCGGTTTTTCTTGCCGTAGGAGCCTTCCTTGGCGCCCAGGACGATGGCTTCCGCGCCGGGATAATCGCCGAGGGCGATCTTCGCGTCCACGGACTTGCGCAGCGCGCTCGACGGGCCCGAGCAGGCTCCGAACAGGACGGCGGCGAGGGGGAAAAGAACGGCCCCTCCTTTCACGGTCGAAAGGAGGGGCCGTTTGACGCCCATGGGATTAGAACGACGTCCGCGAGCGCGTCACGTACTTCTTGATTTTCTTCTCGCCGTTCCAGACGATCTGGTGCGTCCGCATGTTCACCATCTTGAGGTTGGTCTGGTAGAAGACCACGGCCTTGCCGCCCTCTTGGTCGACGATGGAGTTGACCTCGCCGTCGAGCATGAAGTTCGCCCCGGTCTCCTGTCCGTTGGCGTTGCGGGTGTCCTCGGACGAGTGCGTGTCCTGATCCGCGCGCTCGTCCCGGACCTCGCCTCGCTCGTTTTTCGAGGCGACGAAGTCCACCTTGCCCGAGTTGATCAGCGCGCGCTGAAGGTCCTCGACGAAGGTGTCGGTGGCGATGTGCTCCGAGGACCGGTTTCTCACCGTGCCCACGATCACCGTCGGGTTCTTCCCCAACGCGGACGACGCGTTCGCGACCCACGGCCGCGACAGGCAGTCGGCGATCATCTCTTCGGCCACCTGGCGCGAGTCCGTGTCGTTCCAGTGGCCGCTGACGTCCACGACCTGGCTGGAGTCCATCCGCGTCACCGAGGTGCCGCAGGCAGACAGCGCCAGGACCGCGCCGAGCGCGGCGATCGGAAGCTTCCGGTTCATGGGGTTAGTGCTTGGCCTGCTCGGCGTTGAGCTCGTCGAACGCCTTCTCGGCGTTGGCCTTCACGTAGTCGCGGACCTTGCTGTCGAGGTCCTTGGAGTCCGCGAGAGTCTGCTGGATCGTGGCCATGTCGAGCTTCACGAGCGAGTAGTAGACCGGGTTCTTGGGGTCCGAGCGGTCCACCCAATGGTCGACCGGCATGGAGCCGTGGAGCTGGAACTGCGCGAAGACCTTGTGCGTCTGGGTGACCATCTGCTCTTCGCTGGTCTTCGACAGGTCTCCGGCGCTGACCGAGCTCGCGTAGTCCTTGCCGAGAGACGTCACGTAGGAGTTCATGATCTTGGCGATCTCGACGCGGCCGCGGTCGTCGACGGCCGGGATCGCGAGCCCGATGTTGCGGACTCCCTGCAGGATGCCGACGCCGTAGAACACGGGCTTGCCGGCCTGGTCCTTGAAGGCGCCGTTGCCGCGGTTGACCCAGTCAGGGGCGTTGTTGACGATCGGGGAAGGCTTCACGCTGTGGCACGCGCCGAGCGTGAGCGCCGCGACGATCGCGAGAGCGTAATTTGAGAGGTTTTTCATACGGGAGATCCTCCTAAGATATCCTGATGCTGTCTGGGGGAAGTCTAACAGACCGTTGGAGCGCTGTCAAGAAAAGGCCGCGTGACTTTTGGCATACTCCGAAGCGCTGGAATCCCGCCTTTGAAGCGGGGCCTTTTTTGGTAGTATGCCCGCATGGCGACCACGGACGACCGCAACCTCGTGTGGCTGGACCTCGAGATGACGGGGCTGGAGCCCGAGAAGGACGTGATCCTAGAGATCGCGACCGTGGTCACGGACGGCGAACTCAACATCCTGGCGGAAGGCCCCTGCCTGGCCATCCACCAGAGCGACGAGGTCCTCGAGGACATGGACCCGTGGTGCGTGGACCAGCATGGGAAGTCGGGCCTGACCCAGCGCTGCCGGGAGTCGCGCTACAGCGTTCTGGACGCGCAGGTGCGCACCCTCGAGTTCCTGTCGCACTGGTGCGCGCCCGGGAAATCCCCGCTGTGCGGCAACACCATCGGCCAGGACCGGCGCTTCCTTGTTAAGTACATGCCGCGCCTGCACGACTTCTTCCACTACCGCTCGATCGACGTGTCTTCCATCAAAGAGCTGGTCCTGCGCTGGTACCCCGACTCGAAGTACACTTACTCCAAGAACAAGCAGCACCTCTCCTTGGAGGACGTTCGCGAGTCCATCGCGGAGCTCGTCCACTACCGGAAGACGGTCTTCAAGTAGAAAAGGGGTCAGGCGTTAACTTAATTTACTTATTGCTCGCCTGATTCCAAAGGCCGTCCGCAGGCATGAAGAATAAGTAAATTAAGTTAACGCCTGACCCCTTCATTACTCCGTTTCGGGCTTTAGTTTCCTTCGGATTTGCGGCTGTGGCCGCCGATGCCTTCGCAGCCGCACTCTTCGGGGTGAGGCATGCCTTCCTTCCATCCGTCCTTTTCGAGCTCCGACTTGACCCAGCAGGGGTAGCAGAGCATCAGGCGGTTGATGGGCTTGTTCTCGCCGCAGCGGCGGCAGAGGCCGCGCGAGGGGGGCTTTTTCTGCGACAGCTTGCGCAGATCGGTCTCTTCCTCCGGCTTTTCCTTGGCGGGGGTCTCGATCTGGGGGGATCCGATCACGAGCTCGTCGACGAGAGTTTCGGTCATGCTCCAACACCTCGATTGCAGTTTTTGCACCAGCCGCCGAGCTTTCCGGCGGCGGCTTTGCGGACCAGGCGCACGACGCTCTTGCAGCCGGGGCAGACGACGTCCATCCCGTTCGGCTCGAGCTTGGGGAAATCCTTCTCGAAGGCCTCGTGGGAGCCGAGGCGAGGCTGCAGCCATTGGCCCGGCTTCACGCGCCTTTCTCCTTCATCATCTTGACGATCTCGTTGGGGAGCCCGAAGTGCTCGGTCTCCTCGACCGTCTCGATCTCCTCGACGGTCTTCACGCCGTAGCGCTCGCGCGCCAGCGTCACGACTTCCTGGACCAAGACCGCGGGCGCGTACGCGCCCGAGGTCAGGCCCAGCGTCTTCACGCCCTCGAGCCACTCGTCCTTGATGTCGGACGCGCGCTCGATCAGGTACGAGCGGATGCCCTTCGAGCGGGCGACCTCGCAGAGACGGTTGGAGTTGGAGCTGTTCGGCGCGCCGAGCACGAGCAGAAGGTCGGCCTGCGGGACCATGGCCTTGACCGCGTTCTGCCGGTTCTGCGTGGCGTAGCAGATGTCGTCCTTCTTCGGCGGCATGAGCTTGGGAAAGCGGCGCTTGAGCACGGCCACGATCTCGCGCGTGTCGTCGAGCGACAGCGTGGTCTGCGTGAGATACGCGATCTTCTCCGGGGTCGGGACCTGCACGGTCTCGGCCTCCTTGACGTTGCCGACGACGATCATGTGTTCGGGCGCCTCGCCGAGGGTTCCGATCGTCTCGACATGGTCGCGGTGGCCGATCAGGATGATGGTGTAGTCGCGCTTGGCCAGCGCGATGGCCTCCAGGTGGACCTTGGTGACCAGCGGGCAGGTCGCGTCGATCTGCTTGAGCTTGCGGTCGCGGGCTTCCTTCACGACGTCCGGGCCCACGCCGTGGGCCGAGAAGATGAGCCACGAGCCCTCGGGAACCTCGGAGAGGTCCTCGACGAACACGGCGCCCTTCTTGCGCAGCTCGTCGACGACGAAGCGGTTGTGGATGATCTCGTGGCGGACGTAGACGGGCTTGCCGCACAGCTCGAGCGCCTTCTCGACGACGTCGATGGCGCGCACGACGCCGGCGCAGAAGCCGCGCACCTTCGCGAGGATCAGCGTGTCGATCTTGATCTTTGAGGGGGTCTGGGAGGTCATGGCGTCTCCTGTTGCGATGATCAGGCGTGAGCCTTGGTCTTGGCCGGCAGCCACGCGGCGATCCGCTCGGCGATCTTCGGGGCCGAGAGGCCGACGATGTCGTAGAGCAGGTGCGGCGCGCCGTGCTCGACGAACGAGTCGGGCAGTCCGAGGCGCAGGACCTCGACGCGTCCGGGGGCGAGCGCCTCCAGCACCGCGCTGCCGAAGCCGCCCTGGAGGACGTTGTCCTCGACGGTGACGAGGCGCGGGGTCTTGGCCGCGCACTCCTTCAGGAGCTCGACGTCGAGCGGCTTGACGAAGCGCATGTTGACGACGCCGCAGGAGATTCCGCGGTCCTCGAGCATCTGCGCGGCCTCGAGCGCGGGGTGGACGCGGTTGCCGATGGCGAGGATGGTCACGTCCGCGCCGTCCTTGAGCGTGACGCCCTTGCCGATGGGCAGGACCTTGGGCTCGGGGTCCAGCGCGACGCCGACGCCGGCGCCGCGCGGGTAGCGCAGGGAGATGGGCCCGTCGAAGCGGATGGCGGTGTGGAGCATGTGCTGGAGCTCGTTCTCGTCGGCCGGGGCGGCGACGGTCATGCCCGGGATCATGCGCAGATACGAGTAGTCGAAGACGCCGTGGTGCGTGGGGCCGTCCTCGCCCACCAGGCCGGCGCGGTCCAGGCAGAACACGACGGGCAGCTTCTGCAGGCACACGTCGTGCTCGATCTGGTCGTAGCCGCGCTGGAGGAAGGTCGAGTAGATGGCGACGACGGGCTTGTAGCCCTCGCAGGCGAGGCCCGCGGCGAAGGTCACGGCGTGCTCCTCGGCCAGGCCCACGTCGAAGTAGCGGGCGGGGAACTCGTCGCGGAAGGCGTCCATGCCGGTGCCTTCGGGCATGGCGGCGGTGATGCCGACGATGCGGGGGTCGTTTTTGGCCTCACGCACGACCGCTTTGCCGAAAACCGCCGTGTATGTGGGCGGCGGGGCCTTGGTCGTCGGCGTCTTGAGGAACTTCGCCGTCGCGACGTCGAACTTGCCCGGGCCGTGCCAGGTGTACTGGTCCTCCTCGGCGGGCGGGTAGCCCTTGCCCTTCTTGGTCACGCAGTGGACCAGGATGGGGCCCTTGAGCTTCTTGACGTGAGAGAAGACTTTGGCGAGCTGGACGACGTCGTGGCCGTCCACGGGGCCGAAGTAGGAGAAGCCCATCTCCTCGAACAGCATGCCGGGGAACAGAAGCACCTTGGCGCGCTTGGCGACGCGCAGGATGGACTCGCCCCAGAACTGGAAGCGGGCCAGGAACTTCTTGACCGAGTGCTCGGCGTTGCGGACGGCGCCGAGTGTGAGGAGCTTGGACAGGAACGCGCCGAGGGCGCCGACGCGGTTGGAGATGAACATCTGGTTGTCGTTGAGGACGACGATCAGGTCGGTCTGGACCTGGCCGGCGTTCTGGAGGCCCTCGTACGACTCGCCGCCGGTCATGCAGCCGTCGGAGACGATGGCGACGACCTTGGTCTTGTCGCCCTTCAGGTCGCGCGCGACGGCCATGCCGAGGGCGGCGGAGATCGCGGTCGAGGCGTGTCCGGCGCCGAAGGCGTCGTACTCGGACTCGGAGCGCTTCAGGAAGCCGTTCAAGCCGCCCTGCTGGCGGATGGTGTTCATCTTGTCGCGGCGGCCGGTGAGGACCTTGTGGCCGTAGGTCTGATGGCCGGTGTCCCAGACGAGCTTGTCCTTGGGGGTGTCGAAGACGTAGTGCAGGGCGACGGTGATGTCGGCCGAGCCGAGGCTGGAGGCGAGATGTCCGCCCAGCTTGGCGACGGTGTCCAGGATGAATCCGCGCATCTCGGACGCGACCTGGGGGAGCTGTTCGATCTTGAGCTTCTTGAGGTCGGCCGGCGAGTTGATGTTCTGGAGGAGTTCCATGGTGGTCACTTGTCCCGTGCGATGATGTAGTCGGCGAGTTCGTGCAGAGTGTCGGCCTTGCGTCCGAAGGATTTCAGGTGCGCGTGGGCTTCCTCGACGGTGGCGCGGGCTTTGGCGCGGGCGCCGTCGACGCCGTAGAGCGAGGCGTAGGTCAGCTTGTCGTTGTCGCGATCCGAGCCCTTCTTGCCCATCTTCTTCTTGTCTCCGACGACGTCGAGGACGTCGTCGGCGATCTGGAAGGCCAGGCCGATGCTCTCGCCGTAGGAGCCGAGGGCCTCGCGGGAGGACTTGGACGCGCCGGCGAGCACGGCTCCGGCGTCGAGGCTGGCGACGATGAGGGCGCCGGTCTTGCGGCGGTGGACGCCTTCGAGCATCTTGGCGGCGGCGTTCTTGGAGATCTTCTTGGAGGCGCCTTCGGCGGCGAGGTCTGCGACTTGTCCGCCCACCATTCCTTCCGCGCCGGCTCCGTAAGCGATCAAGCGGATCAGCTCCGCGGTCGCGCGGCCATTCAACTTCAGGTCGGCCGCGTTATCCGCCGCGGCCTCGAAGGCTTTGGTGAGCAAGCCGTCGCCGGCCAGAATAGCCATGGCTTCGCCAAAGACTTTGTGATTGGTCGGCTTGCCGCGGCGGAGATCGTCGTCGTCCATGGCGGGGAGATCGTCGTGGATGAGCGAATAGGTGTGGATCATTTCCAGCGCGGCCGCGGTCTTGAGAGCCTTTCGCGGAGAGAGGCCGCAGCACTCGGCCGCGGCGAGGACGAGCGTGGGGCGGAGGCGCTTGCCGCCGGCGAAGATGGAGTAGCGCATGGACTTGCGCAGAGTCTCGGGGAGATCGGGGGTCGAGGCGAGAAGCTTGTCGAGCGCTTCGTCCACCATCGCGGTGTTTTTGTCCATGGCCTTCGCGAGCGTTGAGTTCAAATCGTCTCCAAGTACGCCTTCAGGAATCGGGTCAAATTCTTCATGGCGCGGGCCGAGCGCATGCCGGTCTTGATGAGGCCGGGCAGGCTGGCGGCGTGCGTGAGGGCGTAGCGGGCCAAGGCCGCAGCGTCTTCGCCCTCGGGGGCGTCGGCGGGGATGGCCTCGTCGATCTCGTCGAGCACGACTCTCACGCCGATCACGGAGAGCTTGGGCTGGGCCCAGCGCCGGACGGCGGCGGTTTCCATGTCGCAGGCGACGGCGCGCTGTTCGGCGCCGAGCTTGCGCTTGGCGTCGGGGGCGAGGACGATGTTGGTGTGGAGCAGTTTCCCGAAATGGAAGCGGAGACCGAGATATTCAGCGGTCGCGCGAAGCGCGACGACGTAGTCCAGGTCGACGGCGGCGCCGTCGGCGACCAGGTCTCCGGTCTTGAGCTCGGGCTGCATGGCGCCGCACAGGCCGGCGCTGATGGCGAGGCCGAAGTCGCCGGCGACGAAGCCTTTCTCCAGAATGGCGGAGGTCTTGGGGGCGCCGATGCCGGTCTTAATCAGGACGATGCGGCGGCCGGCGATAGAGCCTTCGAAGCGGTTGGCGCCGGAGGGGTTCAGGCCGAGGCCCTTGGCGAGCGGCTGGGACTCCCATTTCGTGGCCGCCGTGATGAGGACGGGGGTCGTGGGGTGCTTGGCGCGGGACGTTTCGAGGGATTCTTCCATCAATAGGGACATCGCCGTCTATTATCCCATTTTTTGGACCGTTTTTAGAGGGGTTTTTGAGACGGTGGCGGGGGGATTACCGTTTGGGCAGACGGTGGAAGATGCCCGGGTCCCCGTCCGCGACCTGAAGCAGGCGCTCGGCCGCGCCGGAGGGCACTTTTCGACCTTGCTCCCAGGCTCGGACGGTGGAAGCGGTGACGTTGAGGACGGCGGCGAAGGCCGGCTGGCTCAGGTGGAATCGATCCTTGCGCAGGGCCGCGATCTTGGCTTTGCTCCAATGGGGGGCGGCTTTCGGGAGCTCGCGCGCGGTCGTGCGCAGCTTCTTCGCGCCGCGCGCGTGCGCGACGGCGTCCTGAAGACCCGCGATCAGTTCCTGGCCCATCTTGGTCTTCTTCATCTTGATCCTCCCTTCAACCGTGCGGCGAGCCCGCGCAGGATCGACTTCTCGTCGGGGGAGATGTCGGTCCGTTCGCCCTTATCGTACAGGTACAGCAAGTAAGTCGTCTCTCGAGCGGGCAAGTCCAGATAGATGACGCGGAATCAGCCCCGCTTTCCTTTCCCTCTGCCCGCGTCGCCGACGCGAATCTTCTGGAGCCCGCCGGTGCCGGGGATGAACTCCCCGGACTCCAGCCTTTCAAGAAGCTCGTCCTGTATCCGGCGAAGCGTCTCTGTGCCTTCTTTGTCGACGCGCTTGCTGAACGGCAAGGATTCGACAAAGAGTCGATGCATGCTACGGAGTATTATATGCTACCAAGTAGTATATGTCAATAGTAGGC
>VFSW01012611.1_pt1 | contig 11791 bp, 7 predicted proteins | sample 5358111 | NCBI WGS metagenome assembly VFSW01 (sample SAMN11554181, study PRJNA540505) | mine drainage metagenome | isolation source: sediment from site ElyBrook_90M | place: USA: Ely Copper Mine, Vershire, VT | collected 2017 | reverse complement strand
ACGGTTGCGATTCGCCTCGTGATCACAACTTGGCTTCAGAAGGGCAGGCGGTGGTCAAAGTAGGAGTAGGCAAGCGGTGATTAATGGGTCACAATCCTAGGCGGGGCGGGCCCACTCGATGGGGAGGCAGGCGAATTGAAGATTTCGCAAAAGGGATTGTATGCGCTGCAGGCGATCATGCCGCTGGCCCGGCGGCATGACCAGGGAGCGATCACGATCCGGGACATTGCGGCGGAGAGCGATTTGCCGGAGAAGTTTCTGGAGCTGATCCTGCTGGAGATGAAGAATGCGCGCATTGTGGACAGCGTGCGCGGGGCGCGAGGCGGGTACCGGCTGCGGCGCGATCCTGCCGAGCTTCCGCTGAGCGACATTATCCGGCTGATTGACGGGCCGCTGGCTCCGATGGGAGATGCCGAACAATTGCGTGGCTTGATCGCGAAAGACGCGGATCATCGGGCGCTGTATCAGGTGTTTCTCGAAGTGCGGGATGCCGCGGCGAAGATTCTGGAGAACACCACGATCGCGGATATTGTGGGCGGCGGGAAGAGGAAGAAAGGTGCGGCGGTAAAGAATGCTGCGATCGCGAGGAAGCGCTAGCAATCTCTGTAGAGGCCTGGTCGGCGAGTGCAGTCCCCCGATAACAACTGTTGGCGTTGGAGTAAGCGTAACGGAAAGAGGCGCGGAACTTTGATGCCTCGATCAACGTATCTTGGAAATATGGTTGGTGTTTACGGGTATGGGAGTGGCATTTGTGCGGCCTTGAGAGTCGTCGGAGGCGCGACGAAAGCGGGCGTAGCCCCAGCAGCTTCGAACCGCATGGGGCTGCTTTGGCTGCCTTTTCGGATGAAATGGGGCGTTCTCGCAGCCAACTATGCATCTAATGCTTTGAGAGGGAATCGAGTCGACGATGCGGACGCTTCTGGACATCTTCGCGCAAATCTTCCGCAATCTTTGGGCGCACAAGCTGCGCTCCTTTCTCACCATGTTCGGAATCGCGTGGGGTGTGGGTTCCTTACTGCTGCTGGTAGGAGTTGGCGAAGGCTTCCGCTCGGGCAATAAGAGACAACTGGCCGAGTTGGGCCAAGACATCATGTTTCTGTTCCCGGGCCGTGCGCCTTCGGTATCAGGCAACATGAGTTCCGCCCGTTCTTATCTGCTCACCTATCAGGACTACCTCGATATCCGGCAGGCCGGCCACGTCCGCAATGCCTGCCCAATCATTTCCCGCAACGATCTGCACGAGGTCAGCGAATTCGCCACCGGAAGTGGAGAGATTCTGGGCACGGAGCCACAACTGAACGAGATCAGTTATCTTCCCCTCAAGGAAGGCCGCTGGCTCAATGAATTGGACGGACTGCAGCGGCGAAATGTGATTGTGCTGGGGAACGAACTGCTGAAGGTGCTGTTTCCCGGCCGTCCTGCAGTCGGGGCCTTCGTCCTCCTGAACGGCATCCGCTTTGAAGTGGTTGGCAGCATGCCGCATCTGGGTCACGGCGACAACATGTGGCTTAACATGCGCGGCTATGTTCCGTTTCAGGTAATGGCCGCTAATTTCCCGATCAAGGGAGAAAATCATCAGAACTCCATTTCGTTCGTTGAGTATCAGCCTCTGGTGACTGCCGACCACTTGCTGGCACAGAAGGAAGTCCACCAAATCATCGGACGCAATCACCAGTTCGACGCCAACGATGAAAACGCCTTCGACGAGTGGGATTCGATCCAGGAATCAAAAATGATCGGAACCATCTTCGACGCGATGAACTGGTTCCTGGGAGCCGTGGGCATGGTCACGCTGGCCCTGGGCGCCATCGGCGTGATCAACATCATGCTGGTTGCGGTCAGCGAACGTACCCACGAGATCGGATTGCGCAAGGCGTTGGGCGCCACCAACCGCAACATCCTGTTTCATTTCTTTCTCGAGGGCTTGCTTCTCACCCTGGGCAGCGGAGTGCTCGGCATGTGTTTCGCCGGCGGATTGATGGCGATGATGGGCGGAATTCAGGGTCCGCAGGGTTTTGATCCACCCAAACTGGTCCCCATGTCGGCCATGGTGGCCATTTGCAGCCTGACTCTGGCCGGAGTTGTTGCCGGTCTCTATCCAGCTCGAAGGGCGGCCATGCTGCAGCCCGTGGAAGCGCTCCGGCAGGAGTGAGGCCAGAACGGAGGGCGGTGAGTGAGTTCGACACGGTTTTGAGAGATTTGGCTTTGGTCTTGAAAGGGCGTGGCTTCGGCCACGCCGTAAATGGTACTCAGTCAGCGCGGCTTTAGCCGCTCGGCGATCCGTTTTTCGAACTGGCTCACTACCCAACTGACCCCCTACCAACAACGCAACAGAACGTACGCAACAAAGCTAGAACAATATGTTTCGTGATCTGCTCCAGGAAGCCTATGCGGCCATGCGTCACAATGCCCGCCGTACCGCGCTCACGATGCTGGGTATGGGATGGGGCATCGCCACGGTCGTCATGCTGCTTGCCTATGGCGATGGTTTCGGCCAGGCCTGCGCCAACATCTTTGCGAATTTCGGGACCAAACTCGTCATCGTGGTTCCGGGTAAAACTTCCACCCAGGCCGGCGGCCAGAAATCCGGAGTGCAGATCCGCTTCACGCAGGAGGATGTCGACGCGCTCACAACCAATCCTCCCCAAATCACCCGCATCACTCCCAATGTCGAAAAACAAGCCAGCGTGCAATACGACAACCGTGATTTCACCTTCACCGCCAGCGGAAATGACCCGAATGTGTATTCCATTCGTTCGCTGAAACTGGGACAGGGCCGCTTTTACAACATGGAGGACCAGGTGCAGCGCGCTCGAGTCGCAGTCATCGGTTCGGAAGCCAAGGAGAAGTTGTTTTCCGGACGCAACGCGCTGGGCGAGCACATCCGGATCGACGGTCTCAGCTTCGAAGTCGTCGGCGTCTTGAGCGCCAAAATGCAGGAGGGAAACGACGACATCAACCGCACCGTCTATCTACCCTTCACCACCATGAGCGATCTGAAAGACACCAACTACCTGGACACCATCTGGTTCAACTTCGAGACTCCGGAGTTCGAGCGCATCGAACCCGCGGTGCGCACCCTCCTGTCGTCGCAGCACAAATTTAACGAGAGCGACCGTGAGGCAGTGCGAGTATTCAACCTCATGACGCAGCTCCATCAGTTCGAAATCATTACGCTCGGGCTGAAGATCCTGATGGGATTCATCGGCACCCTGACCATCGGCATCGGTGGGGTCGGGCTGATGAACATTATGCTGGTTTCAGTGACGCAGCGGACGCGAGAGATTGGTGTGCAGAAAGCCCTCGGCGCACCCAGGCATTACATCCTGCTGCAGTTCCTTGCCGAAGCCTTGACCATTACCTTTATCGGTGGTGTTTTTGGAGTGATCCTGGCTTACGCCGTCGCCCTCTGCGTGGGAAAGATTACGTTTTACAGCGCCTTCGCCAAGAACGGAGATGCCGGCGACATCCGGCTGATGATTGCTCCAGGAACACTGATTGCTTCCACTCTCATCCTGGGCGCAGTCGGGCTGATCAGCGGCATGATACCGGCTTTTCGTGCCTCCCGACTGAATCCCATCGAAGCTTTACGGCACGAGTAGTGTCGGGTCCTGGAATGGCACCGTTTCTGAGAACCGCCCGACCCTCCGGATCACCGTCGACAAACGCCATAGAACTCATGGACCGGTTGCCGAGACATGGCGAGATTCTTTCTCCAGCGACGCGGGCTCGGGTCCGCGGCAAATCGGGATCGCCTCCACAGACTGCTTTCCGAATAGACTCCTGAAACTCCTGCCAGATATGGAAAGTGCGCGATTTTCACAAGTTCGAATCGGAATTCGACTGGTCCGGTCGGTCCATCGGAACCCGTACATACGGGCGAAACTTCGCGTCTGGCGCGGGTCTTCAAGAAATGAAACACGAACCTGCACCAAATCCTGTCATGCCCCTGTGGACGGGCTGCACTCGATTGAAAATACATGTACTTACAAACCGGTATTTTTCGTTGACGGAAAATATAGAAGGAGTACAACAGGATCGTTCTTTGACAGCTTCTTAAGTTTTTCCGGTTGGCGCGGCGTCCGGGGCTCGAGCGGAGTCACTTTCCTGATCGCAAGGTTGGGAAGGAGGGCGAGCAAGGGTCTATAGCAAAGCGCTGGTCGAGGAGAATCGAGAAGAAATGTTGAAGGCAAGATAGAGTTCCGAGGCGTAGGGTAGGTTTATCCGGTTGGCGGTGAGCCCGGAGCCCAAGCGAAGATCGCGCGGAGTACCCCGCAAGGGCAGCTCCGAAAGCAGGTCGAGCGAGGGTCAAACGCGAGCTACTGGCCGAGACGAATGGACCCCACACCACCTCGGAAGTCTTATTTTTTTGTACTGTCATGCTGAGCGCAGTCGTGAGGAGAGCGAAGCGACCCTCGCGGCGCAGCCGAAGCATCCCTGCCTCCGGAAATTCTCCAGCCCAAGTCTCAAGCCTACTTCCCCGCATTCCCCGGTCCCCCCACAAAGTAAATCCGCGGAATCCTCTGCTCCAACGGCGGCTGAAGCCGCGAAGAACTTCGCCCATCACGACGCGGCTGGAGCCGTGTCCTTTCAAAAGAGTCTCTGCCCTTTCAAAACTGTTCCCGTCCTTGTCAGGACTTTCGTCCCTTCGTCATCCGCGCCGGCGCGCGCTAATCCACGTGTTCTCCTTCGGAGAAGCCGGGTTCGGCGGCGGGGAGGATGTCGGTGTCGCGGGCGATCCAGACGTAGAGCGTGGGCAAAAGGAAAATGCTCATGATGAGCGCCGCCATGAGGCCGCCGACGATGACGATGGCGAAGGGACGCTGCGAATCGGAGCCAATGGCGTGCGACATGGCTGCAGGCAGCAGGCCGAGCGTGGCGACCAGCATGGTCATCATGATCGGACGCAGCCTTAGGACGGCGCCTTCCACGGCGGCGTCTTCAACGGCGTAGCGGCGGACGCGGAGCTGGTTGATGTATTCCAACATGATGACGCCGGTTTGCACCGACACGCCAAACAGGGCAAGGAATCCGACGCCGGAAGAGACGCTGAAATTTGTGCCGGTGATTAAGAGCGCAAGCAGGCCTCCGACGGGCGCGATGGCGATGTTGGCCATGATCAGCATCGCCCACTTGAACGATTTGAACATGGTGTAGAGGATGATGAAGATGATCATGATGGTGATGGGCAGCACGATCAGCAAGCGGGCGTTGGCGCGTTTCTGGCTGGCATATTCGCCCTCCCACTTGAGGTGATAGCCGGTGGGCAGTTGCACTTGCTGGTTAACTTTTTTGATGGCCTCTTCGACGGTGCTGCCGAGGTCGCGGCCGCGGACGCTGTATTTTATGGCGATGTACCGCTCATTGCCTTCCCGATAAACTTCGGATGCGCCGTCGGCAACCTGGATCTTGCAGAGTTGCGCGAGTGACACGCGTTCTCCTGTGGGCGAGAGGAGGCGAATTTTCTCGATGGCTTCCTTGGTGTCGCGGTATTGGGGAAGGTAGCGCATGACCAGGTCATAGCGCGCTTCTTCCTGCAGCACTTGAGTGAGGGCGTTGCCACCGACCGCCGTTTGAATTGCGTCCTGCACGTCGGCGACGTTGATCTGGTAACGGGCGGCGGCGGCGCGATCAACGGTAACGTTGAGGTTGGGCTGCCCGAGGACGCGGAAGACTCCAAGATCTTCGACCCCGGGGATTTGGCGCATGACGGAGACGATCTCGTCTGCCTTTGCTTCCAGAGTCTTCAAATCGCCGCCGTAGATTTTGGTGGCGAGTTCACCTTTGACGCCGCTGACCGCCTCTTCCATGTTGTCTTCAATGGGCTGAGAGAAACCCCAGAGAACGCCCGGAATCTTGTCGAGTTCGCGCTGCATGGCGGCGATGAGTTCGTCTTTATCCTCGCGGAAGACAGGGCGCCATTCCTCTTTGGGTTTGAGGTCGACGAAGTATTCGGTATTGAAAAACCCAGTGGTATCGGTACCGTCGTCGGGTCGGCCGACCTGACTGGTACAGTCTGGAACTTCGGGAAAGGAGCAGAGCACGATGCGAGCTTGGTTGGCGACGCGGATGCCTTCGTCGGGGCCGGTGCTGGGGGCCAGCGTGCCGCGCACCCAGAGGGCGCCTTCGTCGAGGTGAGGAAGAAATTCGGAGCCGATGGCGCCGCCAAATCCGAGATAGCCGGCCACGGCCACGCCGAAAAGGCACACGCCGACGCTGACCGCACGATGACGAATCGCCCAGCGAACCGCGACGCGGTAACGTTCCGTCACGAAAGTCATCACCGGGTTGTGCCATTCCCGGGCGCCTCTGGCGAAGGCGAAACTGGCGAGGACGGGCGCAATTACGATGGAGAAGATGAGCGCGCCGAGAAGAGCGAAGGCGACCGTCCAGGCCATGGGCTGAAACAATCGGCCTTCCACACGCTGAAGCGTGAAGATGGGCAGGTAGGCGGTGATGATAATGGCGATGGCGTAGAAGACCGGGCGCTGGACTTCATGCGAGGCCTCGCTGATCCGTTCGGTCGCGGTTTGCGTGCCGTGGGTGAAGCCCATGTGGCGAACGATGTTTTCGATCATGACCACGGCGCCGTCGACCACCATGCCGAAATCCAGCGCCCCGAGAGACAAGAGATTGGCGGGGATCTGTTTCAGGTCGAGGCAGATGGAGGCGAACAACAAGGAGAATGGAATGGTGGTGGCGACGATGAGTCCGCCCCGGACATTGCCGAGGAACAAAAAGAGGATGATCGAGACCAGGATCATGCCTTCGGCCAGGTTATGCAACACGGTGTGACTGGTGAAATGGACCAGATCGCTGCGATCGATGAAAGGTTCGATCGTCACACCCTTCGGCAGGATGTGCTCGTTCATCTCCGTGATCTTCTCGTGGAGAGCTTTGAGGGCAGGATCGGCGGCGGCGCCTTTGCGCAACAGCACGATTCCGGAGACCACATCGTCGTTGTCGATAATTTTGCCATCTTCGCGGTGAAGGGCGCGGGCGAACTGGCCCAGCCGGATTTTCGGACCCTGGGAAACGACGGCAATGTCTTTCACGCGCAGGGGAGTGCCGCCCTTGGTGAGAATGACGGTCTGCTCGATGTCGTGAATATGATCGACCTGTCCAACTTCGCGGACATTGATCTGCTGCAGGCCCTCCTGAATGAAACTGCCGCCGGCGTTGGCATTGTTGCCGGTGAGTTGCTGTTCGACCTGGGCGAGGCTGAGGCCGTAGGCCACGAGTTTGTTGGGATCGACGCGAACCTGGTATTCGCGGGTGGGTCCGCCGAAGCTGGCGACGTCGACGATGTCGGGAACGGACTTGAGATTTTTTTCGACCACCCAGTCTTCGAGGGACTTCAATTCCATCGCATCATATTGCGGATTGCTGCTGTGCAGCGTGAAGAAATAAATCTGGCCGACGGGACTCCAGTCTGTGCCCATCTGGGGGATCACGCCGTTGGGCAGGGTAACCTGGCTCAGGCGCTCCAGCACGCGCTCGCGGTTCCAGGCGTTGTCGGTTCCGTCTTCGAAAACAAGCTTTAGGTCGGAAAGACCGAACAGAGAGAAAGACCGAAGGTGCACCACGCCGGGGATGCCGTTCATCACGGTTTCCAGAGGAATCGTGACTTGCTGTTCGATCTGTTCGGCGGAAATTCCCGGCCACTGGGTGATGATTTCGACGTAATTGTCGGCGACGTCGGGGTAGGCCTCGATCGGCAGATTATGGAAAGAGATGATGCCCCACACGAACAACACGAGCGCCAACCCGAGCACCAGCAGGCGGTTGCCCAGCGCGAAATCGACGACGCGGCGAATCATTTGTGGCTCCAGCTATCCCGGGGCCAAAGCCCCATCGAAAAAGCCCTTATCGCGGCGCTGAAAGCGCTGCACCACCCAAAAGCCCGCGCCCAAATCAACACCAGAGCCCCAGCTAGAACCGGCGGCGCCGGGCAAAACTTTCGTTCACTGTTCACGATCCAGCGGCTGTTTCCCATTTATCGGCAGCCTATTGCTCCACCGTATTTTGCAGATCGAGCGCGTTGGATACCACTTGATCGCCGGGCTTGATGCCCGAGACGATCTCCTGTTGTTTTTCGGGAAGCATGTTTCCGGTAACCACTTCCACGCGTTTGAAGTGAGCGTTGCCGAGCGGGGTGTAGACCCATTCGCGATCGTGCAGATGCAAAATGGCGCTGGCGGGAATGGCGGAGTGCGTTTCCTGCTGCTTGCCGAAGAATGTCGCGGTGACGAACATTCCAATGCGCAGCAGCCCGGGATTTTTAACCTCGAGGCGAACCTTGGCGGTGCGGAGGTTGGGATCGAGAACCGGCAAAATGTTGTCGACGCGGCCTTTAAAAGCCCGAGTGGGATAGGCGCTGATATGGATATCGGCGAAGTCGCCGACGCGCACCGCGTCGAGGTCATTCTCGAAAACATCGCAGATGATCCAGACGTAGGAGAGATCGGCGATGGTGAAGGGATTCGGGCCAGACAATCCCTGCACGCCCGCAGCGTTGGTGACTTGCTGATCGGTAATGACGCCGGAGATGGGCGCGGTGACGTCGACGATGGCCGAGGGATGATCCTTATCGACGTTGAGCAGACGCAATTGCTCGGTGGCGGCGTTGAGGTCGACCTTCGCGTCCTGCTCGCCGGCTTCGGCTTGTTCCAGGGCGCTCTTGGCGACTGCGCCTTTTTCATAGAGGATCTGCGCCCGCTCCAGTTGTATGCGGGCCAGCCGCTCATCGTTCACGGCTTTCAGATAGGTCTGGTAAGCGCCGGAAACATCGTTGCTTTGCACTCTCAGCAGCAACTGGCCCTTGGTAACAACGTCGCCGAGCCGGGCCTTGATTTCGACCACCCGTCCGGAGGCGAGGGAGACGACGGGGACGGCGCGGGCGATATCGGGCTGAATCACGCCGGTCACGTTGAGGGCGGAGACGGCTTTGTGCTCGACCGCTGTAACCAGGGGGAACTGGTCAGGATGGTCCACCTTGAAGTTGTTGGCGTCGAGGTCGGCCTGGACTACCGCCTTGGGCGGCGCTTCGGCGGCGGGGTCGGCTTTGCCGCTGTTGCAGGCGGCGAGGCCGACGGCAAGGATCGAGCAGAGAGCAATCAGCGGGATGCGATATCGAAGATGAATCCTCATGGGATGATGACCTCACGCCCCACGGCTTCATCCAACTGGGCTGCCGCCGTGAGATAAGCGCCGACCAGATTCACGTAACTCAACTCCACCGTGCGGTAATCGCTTTCGGCGTTGAAGAAGTCGAGCAGGGATGCGCCGCCGTGCTGGTAGGAGAATTGAATGGTGTCGCGGACGTGCACCGCCTGCGCCAGATACTTCTCTTTGTAGGGGCGCAAGAGGGCGAGATTGCTGCCGAGCGTGGCGTAGGCGGAATCGACGTCGCTGTAGACCTGGGCCTCGGCGGCGTCGCGCAGCCGCTGGCGGCGCGTGACGTCGATTTTCGTGCGAAGCTTCTCGCCCTGATTCCTGTCGAAGACGCGCAGGGGAATGCTGACACTGGCGCCCAGCGTGTTCAGGGCGTCGGGATTATTGAACGAGCCGTTGTGCGTGTACCAGATGGCGACGGTGGGATCGGTCGAGCCGTTGGCTTCGGCGAGCTGGTAGCTGGTTTCGGCCTGCTTCTCGGAGAGGACTGCGGCGCGCAGGTCGGGGCGCTCATTCAACGCGTCCTTGCGATAGTCGTCGAGCGAGAGAATGCTGTCGCTGAAATCGAAGGCTCCTTCTATGTCAAAGCTATCCACCGGCCGTCGGTCGTTCAGCAACGCGAGCAGGTTGATTTTGTTGGTGCGCAGACTGACCAGAGCGGTCTGCAGGTCGGACTCATATTGCAGGCGCTGGAGTTCGAGACGGTCGAGATCGATCTGCGCGATGTCGCCGGCATCGTAGCGGTCGCGGCTGACTTTCAGGATCTTGTCGTAGTAGTCCAGATTCTCCTGGGCAAGGCGGAGGACAGCTTTGGCCTGTAGAACGCCGACGAAGGCGGTGCGGAGATTGAACAGCAGCGTACGTTCCAGGTCGGACTGCTGCGCGACCCCGACGGCGGTACCCTCCTTGGCGGCCTCGAAGCGCAGGCCGCGCTTGTGGCGCCGCTCGAAGAGATAGCTCACGCTGGGAGAGACGAAGGTACCGGCGAACGGGGTCCACACGCCATGACTGGGGGCGATCTGGGTGCCGTCGGCGGAGAGGGTGAAATCAGGATTGGGGCGAAGGTTGGCCGTGATTTCCTGGGCCTTCAGTTCGTCGACGTTCAAGAATCCGGCGAGCAGGGTGGGATTATTGATTTTGAAATTCTCTTTAACGTTGTCCCAGGTCCAGACTTGGGGCGCACTTCCCGGCGTAGTTCGGGAGGCGGGCGGGGGCGCAGTCTGGGCGAGGAGACTGGCTGCGCCCAGAGCGAAGAGGATGGTCTGAGTAAGCGTCCTCAATTGCATAAGGTTCAACAGCACTCTCAAGTGCCTGGAGACTGTCGGGGAATACAACTCCCGATAGCGATTCCCTGCGAATGAAGGGCTTCGGAAAGCGGTGGTATGGCGCCGACGGGAGCGCGCAACCACTACTATCTCGTTTTCGAGCTAAGAATTTTGTAAAGATAAGCTAAAGAGTTCGCCGTCTTTCTTCTGCGAACCATCAGCGATTGGATGACTAGGCGAGGAACGAGGAGGGAGGAGCGCGACCGGAACGCGCAATGGCAGGCGCCGCCGGAAACGATAACCGCAGGGCAGGCAATGGCTGCCAACCCTCGACGCCGACGGTCAAGGAAATGATTGACCCGGTTTGTGCGGGCGGAGTTTGCCACTTCCCGGCGGACGGTTTGTCGTGGGCCGAGGCGCGGACGCTGCGCTTGCTGGCGGGCGACTCCTCCATTTCGGAGCGCATCGCGCGAAGGTCGTCGGTAGCAGAAACCACCGGGAAAAGAATGACCAAGAGGCAGCCCAAGGCCAGGAAGCACTGCAATGAAGTGGAATTGCGGGCAGTTCTGCGACGACGCCACAAGCCCCAGGCCGGAAGCGCGAGCAACAGCCAGAGCAGATTGAGCAACAATTCCATGAATGAAAGCTTTGAGGAGGAGGACGGCGAAACCGCCTCCGAGCCTTAGTTTTTCAGAAAACGGAAATCGAAGTCAATGTGACCTCCGTGTTGGGTTGAGCCCGGGGGACGGAGTCACGGGGAGACCCGTCAAGCTTTGCTCCACTGGACAGCCGGGGGCAGCTGTCCCCACATATTGCAAAGAGGGACCGGCCGAGCATTCTTATACAGACGGGGCTCACAGGGTCGAGAGAGAATTCTTGGAAAGCTCAGTCGCGGCGACGGAGGCTTGGTTTAAACCGAGGCTTCGGGGCGGGAGTGCGAAGGGGAAAGAGCAGGAGAAAGAGCAGGAGAAAGAAATGATTAAGGTTCGACCGATACGGTGGATGGCAGGATGGTTGATTCTGCTGGGGTTTGCGGTCGAGATGGCCGGATGCCAACTCGATGGCGTGAATGCGGGCGGCCAACAGGCTGGTGGCCAAACTGCTCCCTCCACGCCTCCGGCGCCGGCGCCGGGCGAGCCGGAGCTGGTGATTGAGAACGATTCGCAACTGCCGGATACGTTTCCACGCGGATCGTATGATATGCAGTTTCATGCGCATGGCGCGGTCTCAACGCTGCACTGGCGGGTGGAGAAGGGAGCCTTGCCGCCAGGAATCAAACTGGAGGATAACGGCTTGCTGCACGGGCAGGCGGAGCATAGGGGAGAATTTCAGTTTACGGTGTCGGTGACGGA
>VFSW01012610.1_pt1 | contig 11791 bp, 10 predicted proteins | sample 5358111 | NCBI WGS metagenome assembly VFSW01 (sample SAMN11554181, study PRJNA540505) | mine drainage metagenome | isolation source: sediment from site ElyBrook_90M | place: USA: Ely Copper Mine, Vershire, VT | collected 2017 | reverse complement strand
GCCGCCCTGAACCTCATGCTCGACCTGGGGTTCTCGCCCCGCGCCAGCAACCTAGGCGAGCAGCCACTGCATACGGCCGCCTATCACGGGAACGCCGAGGCGGTCCGCCTCTTGCTCGAGGCCGGCGCCGACGTCGATGCCCGCGACGACCGCTTCGACGGCACGCCGCTGGCTTTCGCCACCGTGGGCAGCGGCGAGCGAGCCGGACAGCCCGGCGCCTGGATCGAGACGGTCCGGCTGCTTGTCAATGCCGGCGCCTCCCGAGACGGTGTATGGGTGGCCGACAAGCCGCCCAGCGAGGAGGTCGTCGATGTTCTCGTGGGCTACGGCATCGGTCCGGAGGACGAGCAAGGACCCGGACCCGAAAGCCACGACGACCCGCCGTTATCAGCAGCGGCCGGAGGGATGGCCGAAGTGGCCCGACATCTAGAAAGGGCCTATCGCAGCGGCGACCTCGAGTTGCTCGGGTCCCTCTTGCACCCTGACGTTCGCTGGAGTGGCCAGTGCAACACCAGCGTCGAAGTGCTCGCGTGGTACAGGCGCCTCTTGACCCATGGCACTCAAGTCACGGTCGAGAGCGTCGAGGTGGACCGCGACGCGGTCGTGATGGGCATGAGGGTCGCCGGCCAAGCCGAAGGAGCGAAGCCGGCGCCCGCCGAACCCGTCGTCCAGGTTTTCACTGTCCGAAACGACATAATTGTCGAGATCCGGGGCTACCCCGATCGCCCAAGCGCCCTTGCCCGACCTTCGGGACGCTGACCCGTAAGGGTCGTTTCGCTCTCCCCGTTGACTGGTCAAGAGTCTCGGCGGCGCAAACAAGAGGTGTCAACGCCCCTTCACCGATCTTTTCACCAGCGTGAATGTCGAGGGCACGCCTTGTGCCTCGCCAAGACTCAAAGAGGCATGAAGGAGGGAATCCGGACCCCGACCCGATCGCTAACGCTCTGGGGTGCGGGTGGATGGCCCCGGATGCATCGCCGAGGCTCCGTCCGGCCCGGGCACTTCGACGACTGGATCCTCGCGATCGTCGAACTCTGTCCGTAGGGCACGTGACATCACAGCGTGCTGGAAATACAAGGCAGTGATATACGTCAATTCGAGGATCTCTTCATCGCTCAGCCGGTCCTGGAGCGCGCCGAACAGCGCGTCGGGGACTCGGCCGTGTTCGTATACCAGGCAGTCGGTGTAGGCGAGGACGAGTCGTTCCGTCTCGTCGTAGCACGAGGCCACCGGCCAGGTCGGGATCGACTGGATCTTGTCTTCCGCCACACCGAGATCCCGTAGTGACTTGCAGTGCTGGGAGAAGACGAACTGGCTCCCAGCCGCCCATCCGGCGCGGATCTGGCCCAGCTCGCGCAGGACAGGATCCAGTCGTCTTTTCGGGCTCTGGTACAGACCGAAACCGGCAACTGCGTGCTCGAGAACGTCGGGCACCAGCGCGAACACGGTCCACCAATCGCCGGGCGAACCCGTCCACGTGCCCGGTTCGGCAACTGGATCCCGCCCCTCGAAGAGGAATTCGTACATCGAGTGAACGATGGGCGCATCAGCCTCTGACTTGGGCACCTGACGAAGTCGGGGCATCGTTTCTCCGCTCAGGCGTCGACGCGGCCGACGACCGGGCCCGAATGGTGCGCCACATCACCATCACCGAGAACACGGGTCCAGCAGGCGAATTCGAGAAGGATCCCGTCTGGGTCCTGGAAGTAAACGGACCTCACGAAAACTCCCGGATGAACGCTGTCGCTGATGCCGAACTCGCTGTCGTCGTGGTTGGCAACCTCGGTGCAGTCCACCCCGGCGGCCTGGAGGCGGTCCCTGTACTCCTCGATCTTCTCCGGGGCGACAGCGAATGCGACATGGTTCATCGAGCCGATGGCGCTGGTGAGGTCACCTTTGTCGGGACGGGCGGCGGGCGCCGATATGCCCGGGACACCGTCTGGCGCCCCGGGGAACCAGAAGAAGGCCAGACAATCGCCTCCACCACAATCGAAGAAGAAATGCTGTCCCATTCCCTCAGGCAACTGGATGGTCTTGACCAGCCGCATCCCGAGCACGTTCGAATAAAAATCGACGGTGCGATCCATGTCACGACAAACGAGGGCCAAATGATGGACACCTCGGAACTCGAATGGCTTACTGTCCTCCATGCCAAAGCCCCCACTGAGAGACGTTTCCATCAGCTTAGATCCTGCGTCGCGGGTTGGCCGGGCGATGTGGCGGGGAGTGTACAGGTCCGGTGGTCAGCGCCGGCCCTTCAGGATCGTGACCGGATCCTCGGACCGTTTCTCAGGTATTGAAGAGCCATCGTTGCCCCACAGTATGAGTACCCAAGATCGGAATTCGGAGACTGCGCCATTCGGTGAGGTGGCTCGGCGCCCGTGATCAATTGTCCAAGCGAATGCTGACATCCGACGTCACACGGGGCAACGGTACAGTGACGCGAGGTCGGTGTTGTCGACAACCGTGGGCGGAAGGGCAACTCCCCAGCCGGCAATGGAGCATAGGAGACGACGTCGGTGACCGGCGAGTAAGCCGGAGTGCCCAACGACTCAAGTGTCTCGAGCGGGGCCTCTGAGATTCCGCCTATGCGGGGAGCGCGGATTCAGCGAAGGCGACGAACGCCAGAATGACGCGACCGGGCCGACCGTCCCACAGAAGCAGACACCCTGTCTCCGCTGGCGGGGATATGTAGAATCACCACCGGCATGTTCGGGCGCCCGCTCCCGAAGGTTGGGCCGGCGATCCCGGTCAACCGAGGCTGGAGCCCCTCGGTATCGAGAAGATAGGCCACTCCGGTGACGACGGCGAAGCGATAGTTGTCGCTCGGCTCCCCAAGTTCGAGACGAAAGGGAATCCGTGGCGCCACTCGGGTGACGGCGGCGACGCCCACATCTGTGGCCCGCACGGCGGCCCAACCACCGATGGTGGAGGAATCGGTCCCCACAAGAGTGAGGCCCGACGCTGTCGACCAACCGAATCCCACTGCCACCACCGCCACGCCGGCCAATGTGGCGAGGGAGGTCCCGGCTCTCCGCACCCGCCTGCCGAGCGAGGTGAGGTCGCCGCCGAAAGCTCGTCGCAGGACCGCGCGCGCTACTTCGGCGAGCGTCCACGCCAGAGTGAGCCACACCGCTGTCCCGACGGGGATCAGCAGCACATCCAAGTACCCGAAGTTGAGGACCTGTGCTTCCGGGATCGAGGCGATCGCACCGACCGCCCCGAGCGCCGCGACCAAGGACATGGTCGCCGCTCCGGCCAAGAGGTGTCGCCCCCTGACCACGGCGAACGCGGCGATTCCGGTCAGTAGAACGAGAGCGGTCACCGCCCACCAGTGGTCGCCGACGAACGTGTTGGCCACGTAGATGACGTTCGAGAAGGCGCCGTGGATCGGTGGCGCGTGCACCCACTTGGGCACGGGCTTGCTCGCCCCTCCCACGGCGCCGAGAGCTTGGCTGAAACCGATCTTGGCGCTCGGTTGGTGGGTCACCCGCCACAACAGGGTGAGGTTTCCGGGGTGGGTAGTGAGCTGCTGGACCACAGGGGCGATCCACGAGGCGATACCGGCAAGCGTTCCGGCCGCCAGCCAGCCGAAGCCCACCCCGTCGAGGCGGCGCCGGCAAGCCGTCACGCCCAGCACGGCGGCGGTCAGGCTGACACCGATGGCAGTGAAGGCGAAGACCTCGTGGCACTGCACCACGAGACTGGCGGAGACCACGGCCACCGGCCACCACCGGAGTCGTCCGCTGGCCACCGCCCAGCTCGACGCCAAGGTCGTGTAGAGCCAGATGACGCCCAACCATTGATTCCACATCACGTCGACGATCACGTCGCCGCGAACGGCGAACAGGAGGAGCACGGCGCCGGCGACGGTCACGGCTCCCCACCACCGCGCCGCCGACCACGCCGCCTCGATCGCCAGCGTCACTCCGATGACAGCGAAGATGACGGCTCCCCAAAGGGCGCCCTGCCCGGGGTCGAGGTGGACGGGTACGGCGAGCAACCAGTTCTCGAGCGGTCCCGGGCTATATACGGTTTGGGAACCCACGTGTAGGTCCACTTGATGGCCCACCAATGGACTGTCGTGCGAGAAGACCTGGTAGGAGCGAAGAGCGATGGCGGCATTGTCAAAGAGAGGTCGCCATCCCCGCACCATGTCGACGATGCCGAATATGACGAGGGGAAGCGAGGCCACGACGGCCAGCAAAAAGTGGAGTGCATCAGGCGGCCGACGAGGAACCGGCTCCTTCTTCGCCGCCCCGGTCGCCGTCTCAGCCTGATGGAGCAGGGGGGTCGCCGTCATCGTCGGACTCGCACCATACCTTGGCGAGCCCGACGCATGGAGGTGACTCAGGGCAAGGGCGCCGATTCGATCTCAAGGCGTGGCGGACAAAGGTCCCCACGTCGATGCCGCCGGTTCGTCCCGCCGCCGTAAGTCAGACATCTCGAGCCAGGCTGCCGAGGTCAACATCGGGATCTTCGAGTCGACTCACGTCCACGACGCGCGCGGCATGCCCGTCATCCGGGGCCGTAGAGTCAGGCGATGACCCCCGCCGACATTCCGACACTCACCGTCTACGGGGCGCCCTGGTGCCCGCACTGCAAGCGAGTGAAGAAGTTCCTGGCCGCCCATCGGACTCGCTACGAAAACGTTGACATCGATGAACATCCCGAGGCCATCGAACGACTCAAGGAGCTGCAAGGGGGAGGCCAGATCATCCCCACCGTCGTCTATGGGGACGGGACGTTCGAAGTGAACCCGAGCGATGAGGTCCTGGCCCGCCGTATCGGACTCACCCTCGAGGCCGATCGGTCCGCCTACGACCTCGTCATCGTCGGTGGCGGCCCCGCCGGGCTGGCGTCTGCCATCTATGCCGCTCGGGAGGGCATCGACGCCATCGTCGTCGACGCCAGTGCCCTCGGCGGGCAGGCCGGGATCAGCGACCGGATCGACAATTACCCGGGGTTCCCCGACGGCATCTCCGGGGCCGAATTGGCCGAGCGGTTCGTGGCCCAGGCCCGTCGCTACGGGGTCGAGCTCCTGTCGGCCGTGTCCGTCACCGGCCTGCAGCCGGATGGTGAGGACCTGGTGACGTCCCTCTCTTCCGGCCAGCAGCTCTCCTCCCACGCCGTCATAGTGGCGACGGGTTCGACATACCGGCGTCTCGAGGTTCCGGGCGAGGATGATCTCATCGGTGCCGGCGTCCATTTCTGCGCCACCTGCGACGGACAGTTCTACCGGGGGGCGGACGAGGTGGTCGTCATCGGAGGCGGCAACTCAGCACTGGAGGAGGGTCTCCACCTGTCCGAGTTCGCCCGCCGGGTGCGGGTCCTGACCCGCTCCGGCCTCACCGCCTCGCCGGTGCTCCAGGAGCGGGTCAGGTCCGATCCGCAGTTCGTGGTTCATACCGGCATGGACATCGTCGCGCTGGAGGGTGAGCGCGGCAGATTCTCCGCCGTCGTGGCCCGCGACGGCAACAGCGGTGAGACACACCGTTATCCGGCCGCCGCCGCCTTCGTGTTCATCGGACTGAAGCCCAACAACGAGTTCCTCGGTGACTCGGTCGCTCGTGACGCCGGCGGGTTCCTCACCACCTCGCCCACGATGGAAACATCCATGGCGGGCGTCTTCGCCGCCGGTGACGTACGCTCGGGCTCGACGAAACAACTTGGCTCCGCCGTAGGCGACGGCATCGCCGCCCTTCTCATGACCCGTCGCCATCTCGAGGCGCACCATCACAAGGCGGTCGCCTTGGTCGACGCGTGACGGATGAGAGGGCCTGATGGAGGCGCCGGTGACGGCCGGGTCGGGTCTTTTGCCGCTACGTGATCATCGTGGTCGATATCACCGCTGGTGGCGTCGCCTTGCATGCCAGTGTGGTTGAGCCGGCAGAGGAAAAACTCAGAAAGATAATGGCGTTGCCGGTTGTGAATGTCATCGTACCCGTCTTCTTCGCCGCCGATGTTCCGGTCGTGGTCGGGCTGGCCGGCACCGTCACGACAACGGCCTGACCGGTGACGAGGGTGATCGGACCAACGGTGATCGGCGTGTTCGTCACGTTCATCGTCTTCACCCGGGCGTCCGATGCATTGATGTCGATCATCCTCACCGTCGCCGTGACGGCGGTGGCTCCCTTCGACATGGCCTTGTCGACGGCCGATGCCGGAATCGTGACGCTCACCTGGAAGCCTGACATCGAGACCTCGGCGAACGGAGTGCTCACAGACGTCGGCGTGTTGCCCGTGACGGCCACGGGAAGGCTCGGCCGTCCCAGATAGGCGGATCGGCAGCTATAACTCGTGCTCGCATTGTGCGGATGCACGGCCCCGGCGGTCGAAGGCACGGCGGCGAGGATCAAGATGCCCATCGCACAGGTCATCACCGACACGCCGATACGTCACCAACGTGAAGTGAACATGATCGAAACCCCCATTTGGACGGACTTCGAGAGCATGGCCAGATCGTACCCTTCTGCCTTGGCCCGGCTCGGGGCACGATCAGTCGAGCGCGGTTAGCACCTCTCCGTTGATCTTGGTCGTCTCGTGAGCAGAGAGTGGCTCGCCTCCTTCGGCCTTGGCCACCTGGGCGGCGAAGTCCTCGACCGAATGGACGCCCCCCACGAGAACGTGGCGTAAGGCCTCACCACTGGCCTCGGGATCGTCGAGGGCCTTGACCGCCGGGTCTACGGCATGATCGGGCGAAACGGCCACGGCGTGCACCAGTGTCATCGCTTCCTGCCGACCGGTGGCCGTCGAGACGACCGGTGCCCGGTTCGGATTCTGCTGGTGGTCCCATTCGGCCAGCGCTTCGTCGTAGCCACCTTCGCCGGGGTGAATCTGGCGGGTGGTCGGCGCGTCGTCGGTCGGAACGTCACCGTGACCGTCGGCGGCCGAGGGGTCATCACCGTCTTCGGTGTGATGATGCCGTTTGGGATCGACGGGGACGGTGAGGGTGCCATCGGCGCTGCGGACAATTTCCATCGGGCGGTTTCTCCTAGCCTTAGCGAGCGAGCCTCAGACCGCCGAGCCTCCCGCGGCGCGGTTCAATCGAGGTGACATAACGGCGGTCTGAGCCTCGCTCGGGTCGCACGCCACCCGGTGAATTGAAGGTCGGGTCCGGGCCGGCCAAGCCGGCCCTCGGCGTCCACGTCGGTGCACTGGAGCGAACCGCTCGGGCGCGCGGGAAGGGAGGCAAGTGTGATCGCCTCCCCCTCCACGCAGCCACCGACGTAGCCTCCTCTGTCAACAGAAAACCCACGAGATCGGCCGCGCCAACGGCCGGGTGAGGAGGTCACTGTGGGGACCGTGTCCAGCCTACTGTCCGACCACGTCGAGCTGCGGTTGCGCTGCGTGGACCGCATCGGGATCGCCGGCTACATCTCCGACCTGGCCTATGAGGGTGGCCTCGTCCGCTTCCTGTTGCACCGGGCCTCTCTGGCCGGCGGGAGCATCCCCTCTCCGGCCCTCCTGGCCCAGAACCACGACCGGATGAAAGGCGACTTCGACCGCTTCGTGGCCCAGTCACATCTGCCCGTGGTGCGCTTCAGCCACGGCGACTCCAAGGAACTCATGGCCCGCCCCTATCAGCTTGCCGCGGCGGCCGAGGGACGAAGCGGTGTGGTGCTCGTGGGGAAGGCCCAGGAGCGCATGAAGGCGTGGGACGGGCACAAGGATCGCAGCTCCTCTCTCGCCACCCCCGGGCACCCGCACTTCTCCTTCACCCGCCAGTCCCGGGTCCCCGATCACTGGTACTTCTACCTGTTCGACGACCAGTGGGGACCGGCGTTCATCAAGCTCTCTTCCTATGCGCCCTACCCGCTGTGGATCATGGCCAACGGACACGAATGGACCAAGCGGCAGCTGGCCCAGCGCGGCATCGAGTTCTCCGAGCTCGACAACGGCCTGTGGCGGGTGGCCGATCCCGAGGCGGCCCGTCGGATCTCCGGCTCCCTCGGCGCTGGCCATCTCCGGGCCCTCATCGACCGCTGGCTGCCCAGCCTCCCGAGCCCGTTCATCGCCGCCGACAGGCGGGTCGGGTATGGCTGGTCGTTCTCGGTCCGCCAGCTCGAGCTGTCCGACACGGCCGTATTCGACCAGCCCCAGGCCGGCCGGGCCTGGTTCGAGGCCGCCATTCGTGACCACCTGGACCTCGGACGTCCCGACAACGTCTCTGTCGTCTTCGCCCGAGGTGTCCGCACCCGGGGCAAGAACCCGACGCCCGGTCGCTTCGCCACCCAGGTCGTCACCCGAGGGGCACAGCCCCGCATCGCCGTGCGCTACAAGTCAAGCGGCACGAAGGCCTACTTCAAGGAACAGCGCGCCCTCAGGGTGGAGACGACCATCAACAACGCAGTTGATTTCGACCTGAAGAAGACCCTGAACGCCGAGAACTGGCGGGCCCTGCGACGCACGGGGGACCAGATCAACGCCCGCTTCCTGGAGGCGCTGGGTGAGAACGAGCCGGGCCTCCCCGACGCGTCGACCCTCCAGGCGGTGGTGCTGCCTACCGTCCACGACGGCCAGCGGGCACCGGGCCTGCGCTTCGGCGACCCCCGCACCGTGGCCCTCTTCGGAGCTCTGTGCTCGTTCGACCACATCTGGACCGGACTCAACAACCCCTCTTTGCGCACGGTGATGCAAGCCCTCTTTGATCCCAACTACACGCCCGGACGAGCCACCTACGACCTGCGCCGTCTGCGTCTCAAGGGCTTCATCGAGCGCATCCCGGGCACACACCGCTACCGCGTCACGCCCTATGGGCGCCAGATGGCCACGTTCTTCACCAGGCTCGTCACCCGCGTCGTCGTTCCCACCCTGACCGACCTCGACTCGCTCAGTCGGCCGACCCGGCGCGAGCCCACCCCCGTCGCTGCCGCCTGGCGCGCCTACGACAACGAGGTTTGTGTCATCCTGCGTCAGTCTCAACTCGTCGCTTGAACCTCTCAACGCCGCTCCTGCTGGTGCGGAGCTGCTCCAAAACTTGCCTCAAACGCGTCGAACTGGCTCGTCAAGCAAATGGCTAGAAGGCGCCGGAACGGCGCCCGACGCCATTCTTACGCAGAGTTCAACGCCATATCCGACCTATGTGGACTTTCCGGAGAATCTGACCTACCAGGCGGCGCATTCGGACTTTCCAGGTGCCGATGTGGGGGGGGTGTCACGGCGGACGGGTCGACACGGCACAGGCGATGCACGTTCGCGCCGCCGGCCGTGCCGCCAGCCGCTCCGGTGGGATCGTCCCGCCGCAGCCGTCGCAGACCGAATACGTGCCTCTCGCCAGTCTCTCCCCGGCTCGGTCGAGTTCGCCGAGGTGGGCGCGCGCCTCATCGAGCAGGGAGGCGACCTGGGCCCGCTCGTAGGCGACGGTCGATCCCTCCGGATCGTGCTCGTCGTCCCCGTTCGTGTCGATGGAGGCGGACACGATCCCCTCGAAGTCGGCGGTCATGGCCTCGATCCGGCGGACCGTCCCTGCTCGTTCGTCGGACAGCGCGCGACGGATGGCCGACTCGTCCATGCCCTCATTCCTACCCGGCCGGACTGGCGGGGGGACCCGATCTTGGGTGAAATTGGTCGGTGACCCTCGCCATCGCCCACCGAGGTGACCCGATCGGCGAGCGGGAGAACACCCTGGCCGCGTTCTCAGCGGCCGTCCGTCATGGTGCCGACATGATCGAGCTCGATCTCCGTCGGACCGCTGACGGTGTGATCGTCGTCCTGCACGATGCCACCCTGGACCGGCTCTGGGGTGACCCCCGGCCCGTCGCCGATATCGATCTGGTCGCGCTCGGGCAGATCGGCGAGGACGGCATCGGGATCCCGACACTGCCGGAGGTTCTCGATGCCATCGACATCCCCCTGATGATCGATTTCACCGAGACCCAGGTCGTGGCCGGAGCCGTGGAGGCCGTGCGGGCCGCGCAGGCCATGGCCCGCTCGCTCTTCGTGACCTGGAATTTGGCCGCCCTGCTCGCCCTGCGGGCCCTCGCCCCCGACGCCCGGATCGGCCTGACCTGGACCGAACAAGAGCCTCCCGCAGCCAGTTTGTTGGAGGAGCTCGAGGTCGAATACTGGAACCCGATGTTCCGGCTCGTCACCCCTGAGCGGGTGGATGTCGTCCACGGGCTCGGTGTGAAAGTCTCCACCTGGACGGTGGACGAGCCCCGCCACATGGCGCGGGTGGCCCAGGCCGGGGTCGACGCCATCGTCAGCAACCGGATCGCCGACCTGCGGCAGTTCATCTCACGGGAGGTGCTGTGAACGAGAACATCCGTCCCTTCAGCATTGAGGTGGGCCAGACCCGGCTCGACGATCTCGCCGACCGCCTCCGTCGCACCCGCTGGCCCGAACGGGAGACCGTGGACGACTGGTCGCAGGGGATCCCCCTCGACTACGTCCGCGATGTCTGCCGGTACTGGGCAGAGGACTACCTCTGGCAGGACACCGAGGACCGTCTGAACGCCCTACCGCAATTCCAGACCGATCTCGACGGCCTGGCCATCCACTTTCTCCACGTCCGGTCGCCGCAGCGTGATGCCCTTCCCCTCGTGCTCACCCACGGTTGGCCCGGATCGATCGTCGAGTTCCTAAAGGTGATCGGGCCTCTCACCGACCCCGTGGCCCATGGCGCCGACGCCGCCGATGCTTTCCACGTCGTCTGCCCGTCGCTGCCCGGATACGGGTTCAGCGAGAAGCCCAGCCGCGCCGGCTGGAAGGTCCCTCGGATCGCCACGGCCTGGGCCACGTTGATGAGCCGTCTGGGCTACGAGCGTTATGGGGCCCAGGGGGGCGACTGGGGAGCGGCGGTGACCACCGCCATCGGTCGCCAGGACACCGATCACTGCGCGGGCATCCATCTCAACATGATCCCGGCCCGCCCCCGCCGTGAGGATCTGGACGACCTGACCGACGCGGAGAGCGCCGCCCTCGCCAGCCTGCAGGAACACAACCACTGGGGGACGGGCTATTCCAAGCAGCAGTCGACCCGGCCCCAGACCCTCGGCTACGGCCTGGTGGATTCGCCCGCCGGACAGGCCGCCTGGATCCTGGAGAAGTTCTGGGCCTGGACCGACTGCGACGGCCATCCCGAGAACATTCTCAGCCGGGACGAATTGCTCGACAACGTCATGCTCTACTGGCTCCCGGCGGCGGCCGCGTCGTCGGCCCGGCTCTACTGGGAGAGTTTCGCCGACTTCGGGGCCGAGCCCGTCACCGTGCCCATGGGGGCGGCCATCTTCCCCAAAGAGATCATCAGGCCGTCACGCCGATGGGCAGAGCGCACGTACAGCGACATCCGTCACTGGACCGAGTTCGACCGGGGCGGTCATTTCGCCGCACTCGAACAACCCGACTCGTTCGTGTCCGACGTCCGCTCCTTCTTCCGACTCGTGCGCTGACCCGGCCGGGGCGACCATCGCACCTCCGTCAGCTCGAGCGACGGTCGCCGCCGGACGAGGCTCACGACAAACGGGCCCGCAGATGGAGGAACAAAGGCAGCCGGTGCCACTTGTGATCGGGGTCGGACTCGCCCACCTCGCGGAGCCTCTCCACGACGAACCCGGCGTCGGCCAAGGCGTCGATGTAGTCATGAAGCGGGCGGTGCTCGGAGTGAAAGGTCATGGTCAGCCCGTCGCGCTCGCACGTCGCCGAGCAGGCCCGACGGTCGAACCACGATTCCTCGATCACGAACACGGGCCGGCCGTCGTCGGATCCGGGATCGAACCGGCCGGCGGTGTTGAGAGGATGGGTGATGGCCATCACCAGACAGCCGCCGACCGTCAGAACCCGGGCCGCT
>VFSW01012609.1_pt1 | contig 11791 bp, 13 predicted proteins | sample 5358111 | NCBI WGS metagenome assembly VFSW01 (sample SAMN11554181, study PRJNA540505) | mine drainage metagenome | isolation source: sediment from site ElyBrook_90M | place: USA: Ely Copper Mine, Vershire, VT | collected 2017 | reverse complement strand
GTGTTCTGACCCTGCTCAACGGGATTGGGACTTGCGGAGAGCGAGCCGGTGCAGGAACCGGGACAGACGCCGGTGGTGCAGCTGCCCCCGTTGGTGGGTCCGTTCGATTGGTTGGTGCCGGTGGTGCAGGTGGCGGAGCCCGTGAGGCCAGCCCTGGTGTCGGTGACGGTGAGGGTGGCGGACTTCTGGCCGATGGTGGTGTATGTCTTTGATACTGAAGCGGTGGAGCCGGTGAGGCCGTCGGTGCCGCTCCACGAATAGGAGTATGAGCTGGAGCCGCCGGAGACCGAGGATGTCCAGGTCACTGGTTGTCCGACGTACGGATTGCCGGGGCTACCGGAGCAGGAGAGCGCGAGCGGAGAATAATTAACCGTGAAGTTCATCGAAGTCCAGCCGGAACCGGCCCATACGGAGTTGTAGCAGTAGGAAGAGGCGGTGTGCGTACCGGGAGAGGTTTGAGTCCCCGGATAGAACGTGCCGGAAGTAAAGTAGCCTGGAGTGCCGGGCAAGTTCACTCCGTCTTCCTGCACGTAACAGTAGTAGGCGTTCGTGGAAGAAAGCGTGAAGCCCGGGTTGCTGCCGTACGGGACGGGATTGGGAGAGATGGAAACTGAAGAGGTGGGGGGCGAGCTGACCGTAAAAGGTGTCGTCGACCAGCCGGAACCGTACCATATGGAGTTGTAGGTGTAGGCCCACGCGGTATGACTTCCCGGCGAGGTCAGTGCCCCTGGGTAGTAGGTTCCCGAAGTGACATAATTGCCCATGTACCAGTTCCAAACGCCGTCCATGAGAACATAACTGTAGTAACCGTTTGTTGTTGAGAGCGTGAAGCCCGGGTTGCCGCCATACGGGACGGGGTTGGGGGAAACGGAACTGATGGTGGCGGTGGGAGGCGACGCGACGGTGAAATACGCGCCTGACCAGCCGGAACCGGCCCATACGGAGTTGTAGCAATATGCCTGCATGTAATGGGAGCCGGGCGAAGTGAAAGCGCCATAGTAATACGTGCCGGAGGTGGTGTACCCGTTCACGAGATATGTCCCGTTCACCCACAGATAGCAATAATATGCATTCCTGGAAGAAAGCGTGAAGCCCGGGTTGCCGCCGTACGGGACGGGATTGGGAGACACGGAGACAGAAGCGGCGGGAGGAGGGCTAACACAGCTACTCCCGTTCCATGCCGTTCCTGAAGGACACGCGACGGTGATGGGGAAATAGGTATACACCACTTGAGAGTAGGAGTTGATCGGCTCTATGCCGATATAGTAAGTTCCAGGGGTTGAGGGGGCGGTAAGATACCATGTTCCATAGGTCGGGCCGGGCGAGCTTCCGTTGAAATACTGATTCACGTTAAAACTGACGCCGCCCACATTCAGGTATATATACACATACCGCCAGGATCCTGAGTTATAGCCTACGAAATTGACGGGTATAGTCTGCCTCGGAGCATACGAATTGCTACCCGAAACACTGATGTCTACCGGCGACCCGCCCAAATCAGCCGAGAATGCTTTCGCTTGTCCCGGCGAGATGAAGAGAAGTACTGATGCGATGGCGAACAGCACGGGTACGGAAATCTTCACCGGCGGAAACCTTCGTGCGCTTATGTCATTTGGGCTCATGAGTCATACCGGTATTCCTTCGTTCACTGCACTTTGGCTCCCGCCGGCAACGGCGGCGGCGACATAGTTCCCCCGCTCGTTTTAGTGCTTGTTGTTGCCGAAACGACGGAAGTCGTAGGGCCGGCCGACAGCGGAGCTATCGGATTGTCCTGCACATCTATCTGTGTTGCCGTAAAAGCAGTCAGTTTTGAGAGGTCTTGGTTGGAAGATACCACGAGAGAATCGCCGACCTTGATGTCGCTGAAGGCTATTTTCGTGCGGATGAAGGGCTCCGGCGGCACGATGGAATTGGTCGGACCCACTGCTCCTTGCGCCTGCAGTTCTTTCGAGAAAGCGTCTTGTTCCTTTTTTAGGGTCGCGACATCTTTCGGCACGAGGCGTTCAATGATTGTCGATGAATCAATCGACACAGCGACCGTTTGGCTGGACGTGCCGGAAGTCGTATCCAGTATCCTTTTAACATCCTTAAGTACAAGCTCCTGGCCGGAGATTTTGTCCACGGTGCCGAAGAGCATATTCGTTTGTGCGACCACCGGCTGACCGTTCTGCGGTTGGGAAGTGCTTTTTGTTCCCGCTCCGTTCCCGTATCCGATTTGATACGCAACAAAAGAAACCCCCGCAAGGACGAGCACCGCTATACCGATTTTAATAATTTGATTGGAAGTTGGTGTCATATACCAGAAGAATACTCCACTTTCGGAACGGAAAGAGACACGCTTCGCTCAATGTGTGGATAGCATTGAGGATGATTGCCGGAGACGGGCAAAACGCCGGAGAAAACTATCACTCCCCCTAGAGACCCGCGAGCTGATTGATATCCTGCTGGAACTGTGCGGCAAACTGCAACACATTATCGCCATAGGGTGCGAAAGCGGGATTGTTGTAGTAACCACCGGCGAAGTATTTCAAGGCGGCCGTGCGCTCCGCCGCCGGCGTCTGCGCAGAAGCGCCGAGGTCAGTCATATAGAGCGCGATAGCGGTGAACGCATCGAGATTGTTCCACGGATTCGCCGGTGTGTTCACGTGCCCGGCGAGCTTCGCGATGCGAGCCTGATACGATGCCCAGGTGGAAGGAATGAACTGTGCGGGACCCATCGCTCCGCCATAGCCGGTGGACTGCGGACAGGAGACGGGCATTGATGCCCAATCAAGACCAATAGCCGAGGTGATGGCAATAAAAGGATCAACATCGCGTGTCGGCTTCATTACATCTCGTATAAGCGTGCCTGTGTTCTTACCCTTGCCGTCGCCCTTGCTCGGGATATTCGTAAGGAGACATTGTCCGACATTTGCGCCAAGATTGGTTTCCTGCCTAAGAATGCCAAGAATGAACGCGGGGCGAATGCCCGTCGCCATTCCTGCCTGCTTTGCGAGCGTAATGGCAGTCGGAAGCGGTATCTGCCCGCCTCCGCCGGCGAGCTGGAAGAGCTCTGTGCGGATTTGTGCGGCGGTCTTCTGGTTTGTCGCGATGAGCTTCTGGTAATTCGCTTCGAGACCTTTCGTCTGGGTTAGGAGTTGCTGTTTCTCCTGTTCCTGCGTAAGAACATTCTGCTTTGCGAGCTGTGCGACCGTCTGCAGCTGTTCTTGCTCCGCGAGTCGCGCCTGCAGCGCCTCCTTTTCGACTTCGGTCGAGGAACTCGTCTGCTGTATCTGACTGAACGAATCGGCGAGTGAGCTTTTGATAGAGGTGAACGCATCAAGGTCGCTGAAGAATCCCGAGACATCTTGAGCACCGAGCGCGACCGAGACGACAGAATAACTGTCGAGTACCTGCGTCTGTCGCAGTATCTGCGCGAGTGATTCTTTTTCCGCATCGAGCTGCGCCGTGAGCTGCGAAAGCGTCTGGTTGTGCACGCCGATATCGCCACTCAGCTGTGTGATAGTGAGGTTAATGGCTTGTATCTGGAGCTGGGTTTTCTTTATCTCCGCATTGAAAGCATCTATCTGCGTCTGCAGTGTCTGGTGCTGATTTTGCGCGGTGTCCAAAAGACCTTGCTGCACCGCGATCTGACTCTCGAGGTCGTTCAGCTGATTCTGTAGTTCTTGCTGGCGGTTCGTGACCGCCTGTGACATGCTCTGCGCGAGTACCGTATATGGCGCGATGGAGAACGCGCAGAGAAATACAAAAAAGAAAAACCGACGCATTGTTCGGTCATTCTAACACGCGAATGGCGCAACAGCGCAGGTGATTTTTCGGGCTCTCGGAACGCGACGGTGTGAGAGCGAGCCGATTTTTCAGCAGAAAAATACGGCGTACCGAAAAATCGCCTGCGCTGCTGCGCGATGTTGAGACTACGCAGCAGGTGCCGCAGGAACCTCTCCCTCCGCTTCCTCCTTGCCCTTCTTCTCCACTTCAATCGATGAGATGTCCGCGGGGGCGACAACTTCTTCCTTCTCCTCAACTACTTCCTGAACGAGAGCCACGACTTCTTCCGGCGGAGCGACAAGCGTGACGCCGGCTGGTAACACAAGGTCGCTGACGTGGATCTTGTCGCCGAGCGCCGCAAGCATCGCGATGTTTACTTCGATATCGTGCGGAAGATTCATCGGGTCCGCCTCCACTTCGAGTTCGTGCATGACTTTCACGAGGTTCGCCCCCTCCTCGACAGCCGCCGAAGTGCCGACGAAAGTAAGCGGAATGGCAACTTCGACTTTCTCGCCCTTGGTCACCGCATAGAAATCAATGTGACGCGGACGGTTCGTGAGCGGGTCGAGGTCCACTTCGTGAATGAGGGTCGGCAAGGGTGCGCCGAGGCCTTCAAGCGACACGATAGTCGCCTCGCCGGCCTCGCGCAGTATCTTTCCGAAAGCGACCTCCGGGACCATGATGGAAGTCGATTCGTGGTGTGCACCATAGACAACGGCAGGAATAGAGCCCGCACGACGAAGTGCCGGCGCGCCGTCCTTTCCGCGCTTCTCTACCGTAAGTGAAAGCATAGTGGGCGCACTATACCGTATTCACCTTTATCCCGCAACGATTCCCATGTGGGACTTCGTAAGTCCCACATGGGCTATACTGATCGAATGGAGCTGTATCACGCTCTCAATCGTGGTGTTGATAAACGGGAAATTTTCCTCGATTCGCAAGATTTTGCGCGTTTCGTTCATAATCTCTATGAATTTAACGATATAGCCCCGGCAATGGAATTCTCCAGACGCGAAGTGGGACTTACGAAGTCCCACATTCGGGAAAGACTTGTAGAGATCCATGGCTGGGTTCTCATGAAAAATCATTACCATTTGCTTCTTTCAGAAAAGACCGAGTACGGCATTACGCGATTCCTAAGAAAATTGAATATAGGATATGCAAAATATTTCAATGAGAGGTACGGGCGCAACGGGACTCTTTTCCAAGGACGAACCAAAAAAATACCCATCGAGCATGAAAGCCATTTTTTATACATACTCCACTACCTGCACCTTAATCCCCTCGATTATCTAAAAGGAGCAACGGAATGGCGCGAGCGGGATAAAAGTACCATCAAAAATGTTCGGGAGGCACTGGAATATTTGGATGAGTATCGTTGGAGCAGTTATCTCGATTATTGCGGTAGAAAGAATTTCCCGTCGATTCTAACTCAAGATCTTTTTGTGGGTATGTTAGGTAATTATCAAAAAACACTTAATCAATATCTCAAAGACACTAAAGAATCTTCACTTGATTGCTCTCCATTCGAATAAGCATGTGGGACTTCGTAAGTCCCACATGCTTTTAAGTGAGAGCCGCGGAGACTTTGGCGAGGCGCTCGAGGAATGCCTCGCGAGCGGCAGGCACATTCTCCCCCTTCCCTTTCCAGATGACGAGCGCCTCGTCCTGAAGCGCACGCGCATACGAAAAGGTGAGCGGCCATGGGGTACCGGCTTCCTTCGCATGTTTCGCTATGGCGGCCAAATTTGCGGTCGCTTGGTCCGGCGTCTGCCCGCCCGAGAGAAAAACGATGCCCGCTACTTGCGGCGGCACGCTCGCGACAAGCGCGGCGACCGTGTCCTCCGCGACCTCTTCGGGCGTATCTTTTTTCCCGCTCGCATTTCCCGAAAGCGCCATCGCGGTCTTCACAATGACGCTTGCGCGGTCGACTGAGTGCTCCGCGAGCACCGAAAAAAGCGTCTGGAGCGTTTCCTCAATGACCGCGCGCGCCCGTACGCGGCTATGCTTCCCTTCGAGCAGCACTTCTGGTTCCAGAATGGGCACGAGACCCGCGGACTGCACCTCTTTCGCATAACTCGCGAGACGCTTTGCATTCTCATGAATGGCGACCGAAGTCGGAAGCTCGTCGCCGTCGATGCGGATGACCGCGCGCCACTTGGTAAAAACAGCCCCCTGCTTTTTGTATTCCGCGAGCCGTTCGGGGAGGTCAAGAAGGCCCTGCGTGATGAGCTCGCGCGGGCTCGTGGGAAACGGTTCGGTGCCGAGGTCCACTTTTATACCGGGGAGCACGCCGCGCGCGGCGAGCGATTTCGGAAATAATTTTTTATCGCCCCCCTTCTGCAAGAGCGTCTCGGAAAAAAGTATGATGCCGGAAAGATATTGTTCGATTCCCGGCGCATTCAGAAACAAGTCGCGGAACTGCCGGCGCATCTCTTCGCTTGTGGGAATACCGTACTGCGCGAGGCGCGCAGTCGCCGTGTGCACGCTCTCATCCGCGGCGAGAATGCCCTTGCCGGGGGCGAAGAGCGAGCGCGCAATACCCACAAGATCAGTCATGCTCTGATTTTAGCATGGAAGCGGAACGGAGCAGGTGATTTTTCGGGCTCTCGGAGCACGACGGTGCGAGAGCGAGCCGATTTTTCAGCAGAAAAATACGGCGTACCGCAAAAATTACTTGCTCCGCGGAGCGTGCTAAAATATCCCCATGGACTTCATCGCTATCGGCGACACCACCGTTGATGAGTTTATCCGGCTTAAAGACGCGAACATCACCTGCGACATCAATCACCAGGATTGCACCATCTCGATGAAATGGGGCGACAAGATTCCCTATGATTTCTCCGTCCTCGTACCGGGCGTGGGCAATGCGGCAAACGCCGCCGTCGCCGCACAAAGGCTCGGCCTCTCTTCCGGATTCGTTTCAAATGTGGGGAAAGATCGTTATGGCGAAAACATCCTCGCCATGTTCGCGAAGGAGGGCGTCGATACAAAATACATCGCGGTAAATGACGGGGTCCCGACGAACCACCACTATGTTCTCTGGTATGAAGCCGAGCGCACCATTCTCATCCGGCACGAGGCGTATCCCTACCTTATTCCGGAAGGATTCGTAGCGCCGAAATGGATCTACCTCTCTTCGACCGGCGAGAACGCGGAAGCGTTCCATAGCGACCTCGCCGCGTGGCTCAAAGAACATCCCGAAACGAAGCTCGCATTCCAACCGGGCACATTTCAAATAAAAATGGGTAGGGAAAAACTCAAAGACCTCTATGCCGCCACAGAGGTCGTCGCCTGCAACAAAGAAGAGGCGCAAAATATCCTTGGCATGGGCGAGACCGATATACCGACGCTTCTTCAAAGTATGCGCGCACTCGGGCCCAAGATCGTACTCGTTACTGACGGTCCGAACGGCGCGTACGCCTTCGACGGCGCGACTATGCTCGCGGTAACGATGTATCCCGACCCGAAACCGCCCTACGACCGCACGGGTGCGGGCGATGCGATGACTTCCACCTTCGTTGCCGCGCTCGCACTCGGGAAGCCCCTTTCTGAAGCGCTTCTCTGGGGACCCGTGAATTCTATGTCGGTCGTACAAGAGGTCGGCGCACAAAAAGGGCTTCTCACCCGCGAGGCGCTTGAGAAATATCTCGCCGAAGCACCTGCCTCATACGCGGTAACCGCGCTTTAACGACTTGGAGAGTTCGTTGCCAATCATTTGCCCAATATTGATTGCTGAAGAGGGGCGTATTTCGCTTCGGCACCGCCGAAATTGGTCGGGAGCGTACTCTGCGTCGCGAGATGGTAGATGAGCCATGCGGCGCCAATACCGGCAACGAGAATGAATAGCGCAGCAAAAAAGGAGTTTAGGCGATCTTTCATACCTCTCTTTTATTGTATATGAATGAGCGCTTGTGCCACTTCGGCTATGTGGAGAGCATCGAGTCCGTAGTGTTTCAAGAGCTCGTCCGGCGCACCCGACTGCCCGAACAGGTCTTGCACGCCGAGACGGCGAATAGGCACCGGATGATATTCACTTAGGAATTCCGCGATGGCGCTGCCGAAACCGCCCGCGGCCTGGTGTTCCTCCACGGTGACGACGCAGCCCGCGCGCTTCGCCGCCTCCAGAACCGCCTGTCCGTCGAGCGGCTTGATTGTAGAAATATGCAACACGATACTTTCCACGCCGCCCTCGGCGAGTACCTTAGCTGCGCTGAGCGCCGCATAGCTCAAAGCACCGGTGGAAAGTATCGCGACTTTCGGCGCGTCCGATTTCCAAAGCATGAGCGCCTTCCCAATGGAAAAAGGTGTTTCTCCGGTGGTAAAGGTAGGCGTCGCCGCACGGCCGAAGCGCAGGTACATCGGCCCGTCGTGTTTTGCCGCGGCAACCACCGCTTTGCGCGCCTCCTCCGCATCTGCGGGAGAAACCACCGTCATTCCCGGCAGCATGCGCATCATCCCGATGTCCTCAAGCATTTGATGCGTTGCGCCGTCGGGTCCCACAGAAACGCCCGCATGCATACCGCAAATCTTCACCGGCATAGTATTGAGCGCGATGGTCGTGCGTATCTGTTCGTAATTGCGCCCCGGAGAAAATGCCGCGTAGCTCGTGATGAAAGGGATTTTTCCCGCTTCCGCCAAGCCGGCGGCGACCGTTGCCATATTCTGCTCGGCGACGCCCATTTCAATAAATCGCGCGGGAAATTCTTTTTCAAATTGCTCCGCGCGCGTGGACTCTTTCAAATCCGCGGAGAGCACCACCACGCGCGCGTCCGCCCTGCCCGCTTCCACCGAGCCCGTGCCGAAGCCGTCGCGCGTCGCCGCCTGCGGGATGTCGGCCGCGAATAGTTTTTCGGAAAGTTTTGCGTCTGGGTTAAGCATGGTGAATTTGCTTCAAGAATCGCTCGCCCTCTTCTTTTGTGGGCGGTTTGCCGTGCCAGCGGTAATCGCCTTCAATTTCCGGAACGCCTTTGCCGGAGATGGTGTGTGCAAGTATCATCGTCGGCTTTTCTGCAATGGCTTCCGCCTCTTCTACCGCCGCGACGAACGCGCGGATATCGTTGCCGTTCACCTCCAGCACGTGCCAGTTAAATGCGCGGTACTTATCCGCAAGCGGCTCAAGCGGCATCACGTCTTCGGTATTGCCGTCTATCTGGATATTGTTGCGGTCCATCACGGCCGTGAGGTTATGCAATTTATTTTTCCCCGCAAACATCGCTGCCTCCCAGGTATTTCCCTCTTCCTGCTCGCCGTCGCTCACGAGGCAATAGATACGATGTTTCTTTCCGTCCATGCGCGCTGCATACGCCTGACCGGCCGCTTGCGAGAGCCCTTCGCCCAAAGGCCCCGAAGTGGTTTCAAGTCCTGGCAGGCGAGTCCGCTCCGGATGTCCCTGGAGCCGGCTGCCGAATTTTCGTAGCGTGAGGCACTCTTCCACGAGGAAATATCCGGCATGCGCGAGCGTGGCATACAGTACGGGACAGATGTGGCCATTCGAGAGTATGAGCCGGTCGCGCCCTTCCCACTGCGGATTCTTCGGATCGTGATTCAAAATATGGAAATAGAACGCGGTGAAGATATCCGCCATATCCAAGGGGCCCGCCGTGTGTCCGCTCCCGGCGGCGACAAGCGAGCGGATGATAGTCTCGCGGATAACTTCCGCTTGTTTTTCGAGCGTGCGCGCCTGTTCGTCGGTGAGTGCCATTGCGTATTAGAGTACCATGCGCGACTTTTGCGCTGTTAGAAATTGCAAAGCGGCACGCTCGAACCCCACCAGCCCGTATTCACATTGGCGCCGGTCTTGCACCACCCATTTCCTTCCGTATAGATGTAGAAACCATAGGAATTGTATGCTCCCCAGACATACTGGTCCGAATCATCGATCAGATTTTTCGGAATGACCGCGATGGCTTTAGGGGTGAGGTAGGACGCGAGATTCGAGATTGCATACCCGTTGTCCGCCGTTTGATATTGGGGATAGGTATTGTTGTCGTTGTAGTAGAGTTCCATAGCGGTCTCCAGAGCTTTGACATTTGATATGCGCGCGGCATCATTCCCCCTGGTACGCGCGGTATTAAGCGAAGCGAGTATGACGGAAGAAAGGATGCCGATGATGGCAATGACGACGAGAAGTTCGATGAGAGTGAACCCGCGTGTGCGAAGAGGCCGGGCCATATTAGCGCGCGGGCACCGCGGCGGGCGGCATAAAGACATTTTGGCCTTCCTTGAATTTCTGCACGCTCGACGCACTATTCCCCGCGGACATGAACACGAATACCGCTATCAGTATACAAACGCCCGCGACACTGAGCAGGATATATTCCGCTCCCCGTTTCGTTTGCGCCAGGCCGGTTTTGAGAACGAGCCGCACGAAAAACGACTGTTCCGGTAATACGCCCGAGCGGACAAATTCTTGGTCTTCGTTGAATTGTACGTCAGCCATAGACTACGAGATAAATCATATCATACGCCATAGGAACCATGGATATTCTCAAGTGCCGCAAGTGCCGCCGCGGAATTGCTGGCTTTCAGGATGCTGGAACCGACGACGAGGTTCGTAACGCCGAGCGCTACGAGCTGGCGCGCGGAGGGTAGCGATACTCCTCCGTCGACTTGCATGGGAATTTCTGGGTGCCGACTGCGGAACATGCGCACCTTCTCGAAAACGCGCCTATCAAACGGCTGTCCCTGCCGCCCGATGCGCGCAATGCCCATGAACTGCACATACTCCACCTCGCCGAGACAGGGTTCGAGAAGCGCGAGGTCACTCGCGATGTTGAGGGCGAGGCCGAAAGAGATGAGGCCGGAGGCAAAGCCGTCCCCGCCGCCGTAGCGTTCGCGTACCGATGCGAGGAATCGCGGCAAGTCGGTCGCGGTCTCGGCGTGGAAGGTGAGCCGCGTCGCGCCAAGCGCGAGCCAAGAGGCGGCCGCGTCCTCAGAGTCGAGACACATCAGGTCTATCTCGTACTCAAGGCAATCGAGCCGCGGGAGCATCTCGCCGCGTTTGACCATGTCGGCGAATTCATCCGGCGCGGTATACGGCCACGAAGCCGGCCCCGCAAAACGGCCGTCGACGACGTCTATCTGTATCCGCTTCACCGGCGGCAGTCGGGCAAAGAGCGCAAGCTTTTCTTTAAGATCTTCACGAGAGAATGGGAGCACGGCCGGGACGACAAGGCTCATAGGGAGAAGTATATAGTATGCGGAATATAGTATGTGACCATATACTGCATACTAAATACTACATACTGTATTTGTTTTAGAACTTTGCAAGTCGGCGCGCGTGGCGTGGCGAGCCGGAGAACGGCGTATCGAGAAATATGCGGACGGCTTCGTCCGCTTCGTCCCCCGAGATGAAGCGGGCGCCGATGGAAAGCACGTTTGCATCATTGTGTCGGCGCGGTAGACGCACGGCGTCGTATCCGTCCTCGGAATGGCCTCCCTCTATCTCGAGCGCCGTGGTCACACGCATGGGTCCATAAAATACCGCGGCGCGGACGCCGAATATGCGGTTCGCGCACATCGCCTCGCCCTGTCCGCTCCCGCCCACGATGATGCCGCAACTGTCCGGCTCCGCCGCGACGCGCTTCGCTAAGGGCGTCATGAAATCCGGATAGTCGTCGTCCGCATCAAGCGAGAACGCGCCGAGGTCCTCCACTTCATACCCGCGCGTCCGTACATGTTCAATGAGCGCGTTCTTGAGCGCGAACCCGGCGTGATCCGCGGCGAAATAGACTTTAGGCATTGGCGGCTTTGAGAACGTGGCGAACCAAGGACTCGGTGTACCCCATCTCGTTATCGTACCAGGCAAGCACCTTTACCAGATTGCCGTCCACCACGCGCGTCATAGAAAGGTCGACGATGGACGCGTGCGGTTCTCCGACGATGTCGCTTGAGACAAGTTCCTCATCCGTCGTCCTGAAAAGACCCTCCCAGCGCGGGCGCGGTGGGGCCGCCCGGGGGGCCGCCATGACCGCCCCCCTCGGGGGGGGCCGCGGGGGGGGTAAGGGGGAGGCGGGCATAT
>VFSW01012608.1_pt1 | contig 11791 bp, 13 predicted proteins | sample 5358111 | NCBI WGS metagenome assembly VFSW01 (sample SAMN11554181, study PRJNA540505) | mine drainage metagenome | isolation source: sediment from site ElyBrook_90M | place: USA: Ely Copper Mine, Vershire, VT | collected 2017 | reverse complement strand
ACCTCCGTCAGAGTTCACGTCAGGGACAAGCCGTCGCTGTGCAACACGCTCCTAGCGCATCGAAGCCGGGAGGAGAAGTTCCGAGCTACTCTGTCTCTTCGGGAAAGCGGGCCCGCCGGAGCTTCGTCACCAGTCCCGGCAAATCGTCGCTCAGGAATCGCCAGACCTTCTCCGCCTTGACTTCAGGGTATTCATGGACGAGGTCGTTGCGCAGCCGGTCGAGCTCGTCCCAGGGAATGAGGGGATTCGCGTTGCGGAACGCGCGCCCGAGCTTCGTCGCCGTCTCCGTGAAATGCAGGATCCTCAGCTCGACTGCATCCCGGATCTCGGGGGAGCGGATGTCGAAGAACCTCTCCCGGCCCCGGGCGGCATATCGTCCGGCAGCACCTGCTTCCCGGAGCATTCGGTCGACAAGGATCCGAACCCGGGACTCCGACTCTTTCACAGCGGAACTGCCTCGGCCAACACCTGAGGCCGCATCGACCAAGGAAGGCTTTCCTCTTCGACCACGTCGACCGTGCGTCCGAGCAGTTTGCCGAGCTCGATCTCCAGGCGGGCGTGGTCAAGAAGCGAAGCCCGAGGAAGGGCATCCACGAGGATGTCCACGTCGCTTCGCTTGTCCGCACTCCGTCGCCGAACCGAACCGAACACTCGCACACGTTTCGCCCCATACTTTCGGGCGAGCGACAGGACTTGCGCGCGGTGAGCCCCGAAGATTTCCGGGATGCCGAGTCCTTCCCCTAAGGGGATAGGGTGAACGTCGGGCGTGTTCCATAACCGGGACTTGCACCTTGGGCACAATCGAACAGGCAGGTGCCGCGGGGTCCAGGTGTAGATGCAACGGTAACAATGGAGCTCTGGCAGAGATTCGATGACCATGTCTGCCGGGAGTGAATCCTCCCACGGATATCACATTTACTTATACGTAGGCAGCACCAAAGTAATGCATGACAGTTCCCGTCGGTGGCGGGAACGATGGCCGACGCCTGCTTCGGTTCGAAGGGTCTCCTTGCGGCTCCGACCGACACGATGCACTTCGCCAAGGAAGGGAGGAGACGCCATAGGAATGCCTCGCGGAGGGACTGCGAGCCCCCTATACCGCGAGCGCAACGACGGGACCTTTCGGCGGTCGCGGATGGTACGGGCCCGCCGGGACCGGCCCGAGGATTCTGGCGGCAGGATGCGTTCTTACCCCGTAGCCGACCAATCCAAAAAGCCGGGACGCGGCGTGGGGGGAGGCTACTCCAGGTCTGGAATCTCCGGGCGCGGGAGGAGAACCAGGATCGTTCGGGGTGCTCCCGGTATTCGGGCAATGTAGCCGCACTCCTCGAGGTGAAGGATCATTCGATGGACGGACGGACCTCGGACCCGAAAGAAGTCGGCGATCTCGTTCTCGGACGGCGGTCGTCGATGAATCTTGGTATAGAAGTGAATGTAAGCGAGGTACTGCCCTTGAATGCGGGTGGGGCTCGAAGTCAGTGCAAATGCGCGCCCGAGTCGGCAAGAGAGTTCGAGGGCTTCCTCCCTGTCTCGATCAATCGGGTAGCCAGGGCGCACACGCGCCTCGCCCGCTCCAGGGCCTCGGAGGCTATCGCTGGGTCCGAGAAGAGCTCGGCCGGGGCTCGGTCCCCCGACGGACTTCCGTAGGTCGCCGGCTCGCGGAGTCGGGCGAGGAGCTCGGAGGACTCCCGGAGGAAGACCATTTCTCCGCCAAACCAACGAGGGAACCTCCGGGCTCGCGCCGCGAGGAGCTCGCCCACATCGTGCTGTCGCGGAGGATCGATCCCCACGAACCGCAGCGCCGCCTTCAGCGCGAGCTCGCAGGCCTGTTGACTCAAGGAGACGACCAAGGCGTACCGTCGGCGCTCGAACGCCGCCTCTGCCGCCTCGAGCGCATCGAGGCCGCGGCGGAGCATGCCGCGGGCGAACCGGGGATTCCCTTTCATGCCGGGATGTCCGTGAACGCCGTGCCCAAGTCCCAGTAGGAACCGAGGTGGCGAGAACGCCTACGGCGGGCCCCGGCGGACCGCAACCGTGACGCGAACCGTCGGAGAGAGTTGCCGAGGACACCGGACGGATCCCATACGATCCGCGCCTCGTCCGGCAGGTCGAGGAACAGTGGACCGGGCCGGTCGAGATCCGATCGCTCGGCGACGACCACCTGAACCTGATGGAAGTGGCCCCTCCTCTCCCACTCCTCGAGCCTGAGCTCGGTGGAGGATCGGGCGACGTGGGCGCGAGTCCGTGCGTCTTCGAGAAGGGAACCGGACCAGTGGTCCAAGACGACGAGCAGGTCGAGGTCGCTCTGGGGATGAGCCTCGCCGCGCGCGGCTGACCCGAACAGTGCTACCGCGACCACCGTGCCGGAGTAGATCCGGAGTATCTCTCCGACCGCTCGTTCGAGGATGGGGTAGAAGCATTGGAGCCGAAAGGGAGCTAGCTTGTCGACCAGGAGAGGATCGAGCTGAACCGTGGGGTCGGCGATCGCATATCGGCCTCGTCCGAGCCGAAGTAGCCAGCCGCGGGCGGTCAATCTCGAGAGGACGACGTAATTCGGGACACCCGACTTCCCGGTCAGTCTCTCGACCTCGACGGGGGAGAAAGGACGGCGGCCGATCGCATCTCGGATCTGCAGGAACGCGGCCGGGATCCTGATCGACCGGGGGCGGGGCACACCAGGACATATCACTCATAGATATATATCTCGACCATTGCAGTAACGGAAGTCCGCGGAGTGAACGGGCCCTCCAGGAGTCGAACTCTTATGCTTCCGTTTCAGTGGGACCCGTGCGCTCCGAGACTGGGCCTATCAGGGCGTGAAGAGAGCGCCACTACTTTGGCGGATTCCGGCTCCCCTCTCTGAAGCGCGCCACGGCGTTTCCGTTGTAACTGGGCTCTAAAGACCGGCCCTCCCTCGTACCCGAGGGCATGGGCCACCGCCACGCTTCGGCAAAGAAGAGTCCCAGCCTCTCCCGACTTCAGCGTCACATCCAGCAGATCGGCATCGGCGGCCCGTACCGCGACACCCCTCGGGAACGTCGTCGGAGGGCTCGCGCCCTCGAGTACACGCTCGGCCTGCTTCTTCCGGGTGAACGCAAGAGCATGCAGCCGTCGGTGGGCCGGGTCCCCGCCGCTCAATACGAGGCGATCCAGCACTTCATCACCGATTCGCCGTGAGATTGGGAGGAGACTCAGGGTCGGCTGATCGATCTCATGGCCCACGAGGCCAGCGGCCCCGAGGGCCTCCTCGTGATCGATGATGTCCCTCTCGTCAAGCAGGGGACCAAGAGCCCCGGGGTTCACCGCCAGTACTGTGGCGTCATCGGGCAAGTCGGGAACTGCCAGGCGCTCGTGGATGCGGTCTATCTGCTCCCGGGGAACGGCCTCCATCGGGAGACCCTCGGCTGGTGCTTCGGGATCGATCTCTATCTCCCGAAGGCGTGGGCCGAGGACCCCGAGCGTTGCCGTGAGGGCGGCATCCCTCTCCCGGTGACGTTCCGGGAGAAGTGGCGGCTCGCCCTCGAGGAAGTGGAGAAGGCTCGTCGGCATGGGCTTCCGCATCGCGCCACCGTCGCCGATTGCGGGTACTGCGATGCCCAGGAGTTCCGCGCGCAGCTGCGCGAGTGGAACGAGCCGTATGTAGTGGAGGTCACTGCCAAAGAGGTCCGGGTCGTCTCACCCCGAACGCCCTTACTTCCCGCCGGAGAGCCTCGACCGGGTCGACGCGGCCACCGTCCTGTCGGGCGGCCGTACCTCCCGGATGGAGTTCCGACGAGGAGCCCGGTGGCCCTCGCGGCGGAGGCTCGGGATTGGACGATCGTTCGGTGGGGCGAGGGGACGAAGGGCCCCCTCGAGGGTCGCTTCACCCGGAGGAAAGTTCGGGTCTGTCGGGGTGACCGGGTCCCCATGGACGAGGTAGGGTGGCTGCACCTCGAGGAGACCCCGGACGGGCCTCGATCGTGGATCTGCTGGGATCTCGAGAAGGCGAGCTTGGAGGAGCTGGCAGCGATCGCCCACCGCCGGTTTCTCATCGAGCGGTTCCACGAGGAGGCGAAGATGGAACTGGGGCTCGACCACTTCGAAGGTCGCCGTCGGCGGGGGCCGAACCATCACCTGACGTTGGTGCTGATCGCCCACACCTTCCTGGTGCGCGAGCAGGCGCGAGTATCGGCCGAGGGCGCCGAGGAACGTGGCGCGCCGGGGGAGGCGGAGGAGCCTCTGCCCACCCTGGCCGAGATGCGCCGGAGGGTGGTCTTCGAGATGGCGTGGGCGCTCGTGTTCCGGGCGGTCTACTCGCGCCGTAGGACGGAGCGGGAAGGTTGGGGGAAGGCGATCGCTCGGTACTGGGCCGGGGCCGGATAGAGACAGATCCAGCGGGACCGACAGCCGAACGCACAGATCGCATTCGGCGGAAGTTCCGGTCAGAGGCTCATGCCACGACAGGAAACACGGCCATCCGAGCGGCCCAGCGCTCCACTCTGCGGAATGTTCACTGTTGCGTACTCACTTACAATTCAGGTGGCCACAGCTGACCGGCTGTCCCGCCAAAGTAGTGAGGGTTACCCTCAGCTTCCATGAAGTTGATAGCCCCCCTCGTGGCAGCGGGGTATCCAACCCCCTGGTACGATCTCCGAACGCGCGGAAGAAACACGCTTCAATTTGCCCGGGTCACGACTCCCGGCGGTTATTTTACTGACCGTCTTAACAACATTCGAGGAGATTCTAAGACCCGAGTTCTACCCACACACCGTGGGAATAACTCCACCAGTCTGCCAGGTAGTTGCCATTGTAGCCACCAAACAGGAAGATGAAGTCATCGTGCGAGTCAAAGGTCATTCCTTGGAGCGTTCGGGGGGACGGATGAATCGAAGGGGCGAGTTGCTTCCATTCCCCTCCCAAGAATTTCCATGTGTTCGAAAGAGCCCCGGACGAACCCTGTGTTGCCCCACCGAACAAGAGGACGTAACCATCGGCAGCATCATATGACATGCTCCCTGAGTTGCGGGCCGCTGGGTGATTTCCAGGGTGGAGCTCCGTCCATTTGCCGCCAATAAACTTCCACGTATCGGCAAGATTGGTTCCGTCACGGCCCAGGTACGGGTCACTTCCTCCGAATAGAACTACGTAGCCGTCCTTTCGGTCGTTCGATATGAACCCCGAAGACCGAGCTGGTGGATGGACTGAAGGAGTGAGCTCCGACCACTGGCCACCCCGGAAAGTCCATGTCGACGAGAGGTCCGATAGGCCTGTATCTCCCCCGAACAGAAGGATGTAGCCATCACGACCGTCGTACGTCATGATTGTGCTGGTACTTGGTGTCGGAGAGAGGGTCGGATGTAGTTCCGTCCAGATCCCGGCTCGATACGTCCAGGTGTCCCCAAACGGACAGCTGGACGCACCGCAACCACCGAATAGGACCATGTAACCGTCAGCCCCGTCATAGGCCATCGTGGCCGCCCCTCGACTCTCTGGATGCGCCGCAGGGTGGAGTTCCGTCCACTTGCCTCCTTGAAATTCCCAGGTGTCGGACATGTAGGTCAATGTATTCGAGTTGAATCCCCCGAACAGAAGAACGTATCCATCCGCAGGATCGTAAGCCATTGTGGGGCTGCGCGATGAAGGGCCAAGAACGGGCGAGGCGGAAACGCATTCTGATTCGCCCCGAACGATGGTGATCCCACAAGGAAGATCGCTGGCCGAAGATGGCCTGCAGCTCGCGGAATCAACGGCGGGCGGTCCCTGGTGATGGCAGAGAACGTTGAACGCGTTCCGAAGTTCATTCCCTCCTACCGCGGAACTCACGCTGGGGGGGAAGACGAGTCTACCAATAGGCAACCCGATAAAAACGGCCGAACTGAGAATCACTAGCAGTACCGAAACAACCGCTAGAAACCCAGGCGCAGCAAATCGAGCTCTCAAAGGATCACCTCGAGAATTTTTCATGAGTTATCGTCAGCCGATCGTCATCCGACGACTCACTGATACGAGACGATGATAAGTCTTGCCAAGGGCGCAGTTGGTGCTGTTAGGGTGATATTCTGTGGCAGTCACAAGCCGGAGTCTGCAGGGCTGTCGACGGCCCGCTCCGAAATCTCCCCATTTCTCGCTCTCGAGAAGTTAGGAGCTTCAAGTATGGGATGGTGGGGGTGGTTGGAGGTCAATCATGATTTGAACCCGTCGCGTTGTTCTGCCTGAACAGCCGACCGAAGCCAAAAGCCGACAGTCGCTCAAATCGGGAAGAGCCAGGGTTCGGGGGGCAGAACGTTTTGACATCAATGACCCGGGGACGTGCGTAAGTGTCACGACAACTGACGAGGAGAGGGCTCTTTTGGCTCGAAACCGGAAGAGAACCCAGGCAGGAGCTATTGGTGACAAATCGAGGGTCAATGACCAGTCCGGGAAACCTCGAAGTCAACTCTCGGTTCCGAAGCGATGCTCGCGGAGTCAGCTTCCATCGCGCCTCTTAGCAGGGCGGCCTGCTGGTGTGAAGGGTTTCTCGGTTCGCGAAACCAACTAGGCTCCGACTTCACGTAACCATCTTGACGTCGATGAACTTAGGCGTGGACGACCATGTCAATTCAATTGTCTGCGCGCCTACTGGAGTCTTTATCGCGGGATTCGAGTCTTGCAGGTTTCCGCCTAACCCAGAGCGAGAGCAGCGCAAGGATCTTGACCAAATTGGCTTTCTACTCTTGGTTGAGGAGAGAACTGCTATTCCAATTCTGGGATTTCGGACTTGGGCAGTAGCACTTTGATGGTTCGGGGCTGTCCCGGAATCCGTGAGAGGAAGCCCCGTTCCTCGAGCTGAACGATCTTCCGATGGGCCGAGGGACCTCGAATCTCGAGGAACGCGGCGATCTCGTTCTCGGAGGGAGGGACGCGGTGCACTTTCGTGAAGTAATACACATAGGCGAGGACCTGCCCTTGCTTGGGGGTCGGTCGTCGGTCCGTCATGCGGAGATCTCGGCGGGGACCAGTTCGTGTATCGGGAGTTCGGTTTGGCGATCGGCGGCCCGTACCCTCTTCGGAGCTCTCTTGAGCTGATGCATCTGCATCCGTACGGTCTCCTCGAGCTCGTCGAGTGAGATTGGACAGTAGTTGGCGAGTCGGTCGTTCTTGAGAACGTCCCAGTTACCCTCGTCGGGGTTAGCTCCGGTGAATAGGGCGGGAACCTTCGGAGTTCGAGGCGATCGCGATGCAGCCAGACGAACGTCGCGACCTCGGGACAACGGTGAATTCGTCCGTTGTCCCAGACGATCGGGATCTTCCCCGAGATCTCCTCGAGCAACTGCTCGAGGAACCAGATCACTTCGGTCCCGGTGATGTCGTGCCGTTGCAGGTCGAAGTAGAGTTCGCCATCGAGAGTCACTCCACTGATGATCGACACCTTCTCCCAGTGAGCCTTGACGCGTAGCATCGGGCGCCAACCTTCCGGCGCCCACGTGCGACGCACGTTCGGGATGGTCTGACTTCCTGCTTCATCCACGAACAGTAGGGTGGCGCCGGTTCTTCGGGTGCGTCGATAGATCTCGGGCCAGATCGCGCGGACCCATGGGCAAATGTATCGGTCATCTCTCTCCAGGGCTCTCTTCAGCGGGACCTGGGCGGAGAAACCCAGGGCCCGCAACGCTCTCCAGACCCCGGACAAGGAGTAGCGAGCCCCGAACTCCTTGCGTATCACCTCCGCGAGCCGCTTCAGGGTCCAGAGATCGGTCGGATAGCCGTGCGCTCGAGCTCCTTCCAGGAGGAGCGCCCTCAGGCGTGCCTGCTGATCGGCCGTGAGCTTGGGGAGGGCCCCGGGATGGCGCTTCTCCCTCCAAGAGTTCGGTCCCTCAGCCAGGCGCCGCTTTTCCCACTTATCGACGGCGGCCCACGAGACCTCGAGACGACGGGCGACCTCGGCACGGGGCACTCCTTGGCGGAGCCAACGGCAGGCCAATCGTCGGCGCTCCTCTCGGTCCGTCACGCGCCGGCGGACCGACCTTCCCCCCCTTTGAGACCTTCGCCGCCGCCCTCTTCGATGCACCACGAAGGGGGTAAAACGCGACTAGATATAACGTTTCAACTCAAAGAGCAGTAACGACTCATCCCGTTCGATTCGCCAGTAAGATTGAGATTTCGACCAAGAAGTTGGAAGTCATTGGATGCACCTGCAACCAAGTCATGCTCATGTGACGCGAACAGACACCCTATATACTCCCGGTTTCGGGGCGGCTTTCCCGCCCTCGGATTGGATTTACCTACCCATGAGTTGAAGAAGCTGTGTGAGGTCGCTTGGGTTGCTCCACCAAATGTAAAACAGGCCTGTTGATGGATCAAGCGTGAGCAACTGCTTGAACGCGGCGTAACATTGAGCGGGAGATTGTGCATTCCCTCCAGTTCCTACTGTAACCTGAACGACAAGGCTCCGTGCGGAAAGACCGCTATTTGAGTATTGAGTCAAGAGCTTGTTAATCGCCGGAGTCCAAGAGCCGCTGATGTCACCAGCGTATGCCTGAGTCTGAATGATCTGCTCTCCAGCGTTGCCAACAGCCTGCAGCGTTGTCAGAATCTTGCCGTAGTCCCAATTGTATTTCTGCAAATCAGATTCCAAGACAGGGCGGCCTGTAGGGTATGCTACCGGATGTACCGGGAAGCCTTGAAGTCCCACTGCCCCTACAAGCGCATTGGCAAAGTTGGTCATCTTGGTGAGGGTCGTAGGGAAGTCGAATGTGAAGTTAGCATTAGACGGTTGGTAGTCGTAGAGCACGTCGTCAATCAAGCTCATCAGGGTCTTATCAGCTACAGCGATTTTCACATTATCAAGCGGGGTACTGTAGTCCCCGGTATGGATCGAGTATTCGTAGTCGTTGTTTGGATCCCCTGTCGTGGGAAAAATGGCCTGAAGCTGTCCGAGCCACGTCTTCAGGCCGGACGTGCTAATTTGTGTCTTATTGTTTCCTGAAACTAGGTCGAGCCAGTCCCCAGGTTTCAAAAATGGAGCGACAGTGTTAATCAGGTCGTTCACCTGTGTCTGCGAATATGCTTGTACCATCACGGTTGGCATTGTGGACTCCGATACTTCATCCCAAAGTGGGAGCAGTGAGCCGACTCCTGGTCATGGATTCAGGATCATCTGCTAATCCCCTTCAAACGACAGAGACATCTTCATGTCGCCATTTCTTACCCACGCCCACATATTCTCTGCTACACGATCCTACCGGTAGTCGAGGGCCCATCACCAATACCTATGTAAAGGCAAGCCAAACCACTTCGTCTTCACGAGTGGTGTGAAGGGATCGGTGGAGGACGCTCCTGCTCGGAACCGTCCTCCTTATGCCCTCCGCCCTAAACACCTGTGCACAAAGAGCTCGAAACTGTGTGAGAACGTCGAGTGGTGTTTCCCGGTGGACTTTCGAGAGCCGGCGGGGAGGGAGCGACGGCCGCTCAGCCTGCTTGGACTGATCCTCCCGTCCGGAGGGAGAGCCGGTTCATCAGCCCTCGAGTTCCTACCAGGCCGAGGAGCCGCCGCAGATTGTAAGCCAGCATCGTCAGGCCGAGCTCGCCTCGCACCTTGCGGAGCCCCTTCAACAGCAGATACCCTTGGTCGAACCCACGCTTCATCGTCCCGAAGGGGTGTTCGACTGTCGACTTCCGCAGGTCGAAGAGCTCTCGCCCCTCGGGGCTGTTCATTCGAGAGCGCATCTCCTCCACCGCCTCGGCGTAGACCGTGCGGCGGATCCACCGACCTCGACGATTGCGCGTGCAGCGCGTCATGAAGTGGGGACAGGCCGGGCAATGGTCCGTCGCATAGCGCCGAGTGAGCATCCCTTCGGGCCGCTGACGCCACCGGTGCGTGTACTCGGACCGAAGTACCATCCGGTGCCCCGCCGGGCAAGTCACGGTGTCCGAGGCGGGGTCGTAGACGAACTTGTCGGCGTAGAACTCCGGTGAGATGCCTTCCCGATCGCCCATCCCCTTCGCCCACTCCGGCTCGGGACCGTAGTCCGTGATGCCGTTCTCGGCGCATCGGCTCACCTGCTCGCCGTCGAAGTACCCCCGGTCGGCGATCGCTCGGAGGTGGTCGACCCCGAGCGCCTCTCGCGCCTGCCGGGCCATCGGGACCAGCCAGTGGTTGTCGGCGACATCGGTAGTGACGTCGTAGGCGACGATCAGCTTGTTCTTCGCCTCCACGGCGATCTCCGCGTTGTAGGCGAGGTCGAGACGGTCGTTGCACCGCATCATCCGGCTCTCCGGGTCGGTGAGGGAGATCTCGACCTCGCCCGTCCGTTCCATGCGGGCTTGGTAGCTCTCGTACTTCGCCTGGCGTTCCTTGAGCTTCGCAATCTTCTCCTTGAGGTTCGGCACGCGCGAGGGGAACGAGACCTCCCCCTCCTCCTTCGCATCGTTCTCGTCGAGCTCTCGGAGGTAGCGGTCGACCTTCTCGTCGATCCGCTTCATGCGGTCGGGGAGCTTGTCCTGGTCAAAGTGCCGGTCCTTCGAGTTCACCGCGAGGAACTTGCTCCCGTCAATCGCCACCCGATCGCCGTCCAGCAGCTGGAGCTCCTTGCAGAACTCCACGAGGACCCGAAACAATGGGTGGATAGAGCCGACGTTATCCTTGCGGAAGTCGGCGATCGTCTTGAAGTCCGGGGCGAGCTTCCGCAGCAGCCAGATCACCTCGACGTTCCGTTGGCACTCCCGCTCCAGCCGTCGGCTGGAGCGGACCTTGTTGAGGTAGCCGTACAGGTAGAGCTTCAGCAGGTCGCTCGGTCGATAGGGAGGTCTCCCCGTCTCCGGCGGCTCGGCGTGCGTGAACCCGAGCCGGCCCAGGTCCAGCGAGTCCACGAAGGCGTCCAGGAAGCGGACCGGGTTCTCCTCGGTGACGTAATCATCGAGGGTGTCGGGGAAGAGGATCTTCTGGCGACGGGGGAAGCTCGTGATGTACCCGCTCACGACCGCCTCCGTCGTCGAGGGAGCTCCTCGACCCACTCTTGGTCGGTGATGACGAGGTAGACCATCCTCCCGAGGAACTCCTTGGGGCAGGTGACCTTCGCCCCGGTACCGTGGGGGACCACCGGTCGACGGATGAACCCCACGATGTTGTCAACGGTCAGCCGGTTGGTCGCCTCGACGTGAACGCCACGAGCCATATGGCTCTATAAGAGTAGTACTACCGGATAAACCTACGTACGAGTTTTCACACGGTCTCGCTCGCAAGCATCCCGAAAGGTCTCTCCCGGAAGCACTGACCCCCGATTCCCGGAAACATCCCGGTTCGCGCCAAACGCGACGTGACCCGCACCCCCCACGGGGTCTGTCATTGACCGCGCGGTCGCCGTTCCTTTCTTCGTAGAATCGAGCCGCTTCCGGCCTGACGCTCCAAGGCCGCCGGCTGCGGAAAGGACCCTGCGGTACCCTCGGGCGACCGCTGGAAAACGTGTGCAGCGCGCGGTCTTGGGGCCATCGCCTGCGAAAAGTCTTCCTGCGCCGTCGCGCGCGAATAACTGGGCGCGGCGAGGGCAACCGACCATTGTACAACGATGCAGCGCTTCGAGATCGGGAGGCGCTCTCCCACAGTCATCAGTCAGCCGGCGGAACTCACATAACGAGGTCCTTCTTGTACGCCAGTAGGAGGGCGACACTCGGCGAGTCGGTAGGGTGGTGCCCGGCCTAACTATAGGTTGTTCCTCGCCCTACCTGGCGAGAAAACCCCGAAGGATAGGAACTGCCTCAGCGAGGAAGAAATGTGCCGGCTGTCAGTTCCCGAAACTCTTCTCCCAAGTCTTCCCGAAATTCCTCACCCACCCCT
>VFSW01012607.1_pt1 | contig 11793 bp, 8 predicted proteins | sample 5358111 | NCBI WGS metagenome assembly VFSW01 (sample SAMN11554181, study PRJNA540505) | mine drainage metagenome | isolation source: sediment from site ElyBrook_90M | place: USA: Ely Copper Mine, Vershire, VT | collected 2017 | reverse complement strand
GTACTATAAGTATTCGTTAATTTTTGTACTACGCCAGTATATTTATAAAATTGATCTGCGCCTATCCAATACACTATATCATCATATTGAATAATAGAAGAAGGAGACATAACTGAAATATTATTTTGGACAACATCCCAAGAAAAATGATCAGGATCAGTATTGGTGGGTGCTAAGGTTCCACGAATAAGACTCGTAAGAGACCAAAATAAAACCGCTTGAACACCGCCACCACGAATTGAAATGCCCTTAATAATCTTAGTATTAGCGATAACGGCATTTAATGGAAATCCTGTAAAAGCTACATTCATCGGATCATCAGCACCCGCTGTCTCATCAGAGGCTTTATTCCAATAAACAACACCACTATTACCATAAATAAAGATATAAGGCGCTATAACAACGATTCCACCGCTGCAATTCGCTGTTGTTCCATCAGTATTAAGAATAGGGACTAATGGAAGATTATCTTCAATATTTCCACAAAAAACAGGTCCAGGAATAGAGTTTGTAATATCTGCTAAATTAGGTGCGATTTGAGCAATGATATAGGTTGTTGGCGCTCCATCTTTAATAAACGTGTAAAGATCAAGGCTCCACGTATTGTTGGATTCTTCAATAAAAGGTACGTATTCGTTAAATATAATGGGATCAACACTGATTGTAATAGGCCCTAGATTCGTTTGAATCCAATACGTTTCTTGATTTATATCTCCATTTTGAATAAAAACTAAAAGTCCTTGAGGGAATTCGGCGCCTGTTGTGTACCCGGTTTCTCGCGTTAAAACAAAAGGCGTGCTATCTGTGCCCACTGTTGTAACTTTATAAATACCATTTTGATCTGAAACTGTTTGATCTTTGACAAGAACGGTATCGTTAACCGCCAAAGGTAATCCATCAACTGCGATAGCTCCATCAACTGTGCATGTTAATGTTTGTGCACCTGAATTATAAGTAGCGCCTAAATCCGCACCTGTTGTGGCAACTAAAATATCAACCGCTGGAACAATCGGTGTAATTGAAAAAACAGCAGGGGTTCTATCAACATAAGCGGTTACTTGATCATTGATATTAATTGTTACATAACCGATAGAATTTTGACGACCAAGATAGATAGCTTGTAGCTCAGAGGTGTTTTGTAAATAAGGCGCAGAAATCATTGAGCGAATAATATACTCATTTCCATAAGTTAAAAGCTCATAACCACCCATTTTACGAGGCATACCCGCTTGGAATCGACACCATTGCCCATCTATATAGGAAATAGCATGAACACGCGTATTATCTCTCTGAATACCAGGTTTAATCTCAAGGGGACGAGCAATTGTTTCTATCATTGAGGAACTCTCATATATGATAAGTAATAATTCAAATTCCCAGAGGCAGAAGCAATCGCAAGAGATAATGATTGTGTTGATGAAGTGAGAGCTATTTCTTGTGAATTCGTAATTCCTTGAAGAAAACTATTAGCAAGTGGAGTCCAGCAAAATCATTAAGCTCAATAGTGGTTGAAGTCGCTGAATCAGTAAACTGAACAGCACCCCCAACAGATACTCCGGTTTGTGTAAACAACCAAAGTCCCTTAATGATATCAACAGATCCATTTGTTCCTGTTAGAATAGTTGTATTTGTTGTGACCGCTCCTGTTGCAGCTATAAAAGGCTCATAACCATAAGGGATTATTGATCCTTGAGTATCGGCATAACTAAATATAACATAAATACGACCAGCACCACCTCCAACAAGAGTTAATGTATAGACAGGTGTAATAGACTGAGAGACAATTTGAGCACCAGTTGCAAAAAACCCAACCTCATCTCCGGGGGAGACAGAAGGATCATAATAAACGATAGCTCCATTATAATTATCTGTTATTAAAACAGAAGTAGGACCCGCATTACTTGCCTTAGCTGTAATCGATAAAGCTTTAATAATAGGTGTGCTTCCTGTTGGAAATGTAATTGTATAAGTTGCTGTTCCGTTTATAACGGCTGCTGAATAAGGTAAACTTTTTTGAATAAAACCCATAAAATCACCTAACTTATTGCTAAAACGTATGAAAGAATATCGATTGCCCCAAGTTCAATTGGTTTTTGGGATGCCACAGAAATATTGTTTACTGCCAATACATTTGCGCCATCAGAGGAAATATCAATTTCATATTCTGAATTTGAATAAATACCCGTCGTTTGAACTCCGAAATTAATTGAAGGCTTAGAGGCGGTTCCCGATACAAAAAGTGCATATGAAGAAAGATAATCGCCGCTACCATCAACAGCATAAGGATAGGACAAATTTGCCGGGATCATATCTGTGCCATTACAAATATAAGTAGCTGTATCAATGGCAAATGCTGTCTGAGCTGTTCCACCAATACATTGAATTGTTAATGTAAATGCGCTTATACCTGTGTTGTTAAAAAGGTTATAAACAAAAGGTTTTTGTGGAAAAAATACGATTGTATTTTCTGCTAAAGTACCTGAAAAAGTAATTATCTGATTCTTCGCTTCTTCTGCGGTTAAAGTGTAGCTACCGCCTGAATCAGTAAGATTTATATTTATAGCGGTTACAAGTGGTGTTGTTGATGAACTAGAAACGCTATAACCAATCGTTGCCCAATTGTTTGAGCCTGTATAAACAAAGAATGCTGATTGACCGGGTAATAATTGTAGTGGCTCTGTACTGAAGTTAATTAAAGAGTTATCAACTGTTTGTACAGTTAAAATTCCGCTATTTAACGAATAGTTATTAATAGCTAAGAAAAACCCATTAACAATATCAACAAGATCTGGAAGCGTAAAAGTGCTTGTTCCACCAGTCCAGACAAAGGTTTGTGCCCTATCTGCTTCGGTTGAAACATAATTTGTACTAATTTCAACACCTTGCAACTCAGTATTTAGAAGACCATCAATTGCAATTAATCCATCACCAGCAAGCAAAGAAGCATCAGCAGATGATGTGCCTGCACCAAATTGAATAACTCCCCATGTTCCAGCTGCTGTACTATTTGTCTCAAGATAAAGATATTTCGCAATTCCAGAGGCGATTGTTGTGATGCTGCCGCCAGCATTATTGTAAACATTGAAGCTATTCGACCCAACATTAATAAAGATTAGAACAGTTCCAGGAGCTACTTGTGTCGCATCAGGCAAAGTAATGGTATACCCAGCGCTTGATGCATTAACGTTCATTAATCCACAGGTGTGCGTTTCATTTTCTAAGAAAGAAATCGGCCATACTAAAGTCAAATTACCTGTCAGCGATATAAGTTCATAAGTCGCATCAGCCGGTATAACAGGATTTCCTGTAAAGACGTTTACAAATGAGGAAGCCATTAATCAAGTGCCCTTTCGTTATAAGCGTCAACCTTACGTTCAACATCTTCAATCTTGTATGGTTGCATCGCTGCTTGGTATTTTCCTTCAAATATCTGTAATCGCTCATCAGTTTTAACAAATGGTATTGCTTCCGCTAATGTTGCAAATAAGAGAATATGAGGCACATTTTGAGTAAACCAATTTGTCTGATTTGTTGAATCAATTGGTGTTATTTGTTGGAAATATGAGATTTCATAAGGATAATCCATGTCTGGCGTAGGCCCTACAATCCAGTTATTAAACCCATAATCAGAATAATAAAGAGGTTGAGATACGTACGTATCATCAGGCGCATACTGCCTTAGCACTTCATAGCTTACAGTTTGAAGCGGAAAGCGAACATTTTGATTTAATCCTGTTCCAATATAGAAGGATTCGGTTGTCCTCCAATTGGCAGGTTTTGTTAAAACAGGATTATTTGCAGATAAAGGACTACCAGGTTGGTTTGTTACAAACTCACGTATACCTAGTGTTTTACCTTCAATAGACATGCGAACTTGAGCAAGCATGATGAATACAGGGATATTATCGACAAGCGCAATATCATTACGCTCCATATATGCCTGAACTTGATTAACGAGACCATCGTATGTAAGTGTATATGCCATGATTAGCTCACAATCCACCAAGATACGTACGCATTATCACTGCCATTTGAGGATATGATAACAAACGACGTGCCCGCTGAAACGCTACCTGCGTATAGCTGCCCTACATTCCCAAGCGTGCTAATTGATTGAACAGAATAAGATAAAAGAATAGGAAGTGCAGCGCGAGTTGTTGTGATGGTTGCTGTTCCGCCACTTAATTGTACTTGTCCATAATTAGCGCTACCACTAGCAGTTGTTATAAATTTTGAATTATAGGTATTGTTTGTACCAATTGACCCATTAGGATTTACAACAAGATAAGAAAAATCATTTGATACGATTGTTCCGCTATTAACGTCAAATGATGATGTTGTGCTGTGAAAAGAATTCGCATTATAACAACCAATTAATCCAGCCCCACTAACACCACCATAAGGTTCTGGTGTAGCAAAAAGAACAGAATATCCTGAAATCGATTGAGAAACCGTTGCATGCGCTGCTGTTAATGTGCTTCCACCTTTTGCAATTGTGCCGGTTCCACTACTAACTGGAAGATTTGTGTTTGAATATAATTGATTCGTAACAGACGTTCCATCGGTTCCTAATGTATCAAATGCCCACCATCCAACCGTATTACTGTCTCCGCCTGTGCTGCTTATAATAAATGTCCCAGGAGATGTTGCATGATTGTTAATTGGCAATAAAAGCCCACCAGGTGTTAATATTTGCCCCTGATAATTTTGATAACAAACTAATATGTTTGGTCTTGACCCTGAACTTGTAATGGAATTCAAAGCAATAGGCACGCTTGATCCACTAATAAGAGTGGTTGTTCCACAATTACCAGTAGAAGAAAGGGGGGCAAATGATTGAATTGCAGGCGTTCTATATGTTGCCATTATGCGCTCGCAATCAAAGTAATGTTACCACTAGAGCCGATATAGAAAAGAGATCCGCTGGACACATACAAAACGCCACCTCCGGTCGGTGTAGCAGGTGTCCCGCTATAGTTAGATATAAATACTGATGCGCCATTACCAAGGGCTACCTGATTGGATTCCGCAACTGTTGTGCTATCACCAATTGCCGTTGCATTTGTTAATGTTCCGGATCCAACGTTAGCGCTTGCCCCTATACATGTGTTATGTGATCCGCTTGTTATGCTCGTTCCTGATGACTGCCCAACGGCGGTGTTATTAACTGCTGCTGATGTTGTAAGGCCAGTCATAGCAAGACCACCAATACCGATACACCCTGTCATTGCCGCTGTGCCAGCAATACCATTACCAGCTCCAGAACCTATGAAAACATTATAATAAGGGCCATTCCCAGTTGTTCCAGCAACTGTTTTACCAGCGCTTGCGCCTATAAAGACGTTATCGCCAGCACCGATAGATAATGAGCCAGCTTGATATCCCATCATTACGTTATTTGATCCATAAGGATTAGGAGACAATAAATTACCAGCTTGATAACCGACACAAGTATTCGTGCCGTTCGTTGTCATGGATTGAAGAGCGTAAGATCCAATTCCCACACTATAAGATGCAGAGGTGATGGCAGCACCTGACGAGATGCCCATCATAATATTATCAGAGCCAGTACATGTGGCTTGCATCGTGGCGTCACCAAATGCCATGTTGCGACTACCGGTTGAAATACCTGATCCAGCTAAATAACCAAATGCATTATTACTTGCACCTGTTGATAAATTTAAAGCGTTGTAACCAAATGCTGTAAGTTGACCTGAAACATTGGTTGCGCCCGCACCATAACCAACAGCAGTGTTGTAATTGATGCCATGCTGTAGAGTTAAAGCATTGATACCAACCGCAACATTTCGACCATCAGTTATTGTGGCAGCAAGAGCGCCTTCACCAATTGCTACGTTATTAGCAGCGGTAGTCATAACTGAGCCAGAATTATAACCAAGACATACGTTAGACGCCGCTGAAGTCATTCCAAGGCCAGCTTGATATCCTATGAGGATATTCTTTGTTGCCGTTCCGTTTCCTGTACCAAAAGTTTGGGCAAGCGTATTGTCACCAATTGCAACGTTATACGTACCAGTTGTTATGCCAACACCTGCTTGATATCCAACACCAATGTTATTGGTTGCAGTTGAGTTGTTCTCAAGAGCACCTATACCAACAGCTGTAATGTATTGAGCACCAGTCGTACATGCGAATGCTGCTGCATTACCGATTGCTACGATGTTTGATTGAACTGTTGCAGCTTGCGCAGCGTTTAAACCAACAGCAACAATTGAACTACCAGATGTAATAGCTTTACCAGCTTGATAACCAATAAGTGTATTGCTATCGCCAGATGTAATAGCGTTACCAGCAGAATAACCGACGACTACGTTGTCAGAGCCTGTAGCTGTACCAGATTGCATTGTAAGATTACCGATACAAACGTTTGCATTTCCAGATGAAATGCCTGCACCTGCTGCATAACCAATGGCGGTATTATCTGTCCCTGTAGCAAACTTTAATGCCTGATAACCAAGAGCGGTCAAATTTAATGCGCCACTAATTGCAGTGAATCCCGCCTGATAACCAACCGCAGTAGATCCAGTTCCAGTTGTTACATTTTGAAGAGCTTGCGCACCAAGTGCTGTAAGGCCCGTACCAGAAGTCATGCTTTGTAGCGTGTTATCACCAAAACCAACGTTTGATGCACCTGTTAGGGCACCAAGCATAGCGTTATTACCAACAACTGTATTTCCAGCCCCTGTTGTGATGCCAGCGCCAGCCATGTACCCAATACCAATATTGTAAGTACCAGATGTGTTTCCACTAAGCGCAAAACTACCAAATGCTGTTACAGGAAGACCTGCCACATTTGCATAAGCTGCATGATAACCAACAGCCGTTGAGTTTGTGGCGCCCGAAATTGCATGAAATGTTCCGTCACCAAGACCTAAGTTATTTGATGAATCTTGATACCAACGATTTGCCCATACGGCCGCACCAGATCCATTTGTCCAGTAAACTTGATAATTGCTACCAGGTGTTAATGATCCAGGATCAGCCCAAGATGCGGTAGTTCCATTCGATGTTAAAACTGTACCGCTTACACCAATACCAAGGTTCCCATAAGCATTAGATCCTGTTGCAAGAATCAATCCACCAGCAGACGTAGCTGGAGCAAGAGCATTAAAGGCCGCTGAAGCTGTTGTCTGACCTGTACCACCACCTGCAATAGGTAATGTTCCCCATTGTGGAGCAGTCGCACCACTATTAGTGAAGTATGCTTGATTTGCGGTACCTAACCCTAAACGAACATTATGTGTGCCATTGTAATAAAGTGTATCACCTGTTGTTGTGAGCGGGCTTAAAGCATCAAATGCTGCGGTTTGTGTCGTTTGACCTGTCCCACCATTAGCGATTGCTATAGTTGTACCGTTCCAAACACCAGTTGTAATCGTACCAAGAGATGTAATAGAAGTCTGAGGCTGCCACGTTGCTGTGCCGCCTGAAACCTCCAGGATTTGACCTGTGGCTCCAATTGCTAGATTTCCATAAGTATTTACACCTGTGCCAACAATTAATCCGCCTGTTGCAGTAGATGGTAGAACACCGCCCGCTACATTTTCCCAAGCTGGTATGCCGCCACTAACTGATAATACTTGTCCAGTTGTCCCAATTCCAACTTTTGATAGCGCTGTTGATCCAGACGCATACAACATATCACCTGTTGTATAGCTAGCAAAACTAGTACCACCAAGATTAACAGCCACTGGATTTGTTAAGGATAAGGTATTACCAGTTTTTGTAAGACCTGTACCGGCGGCGATATCGGATCCTGCATTTGAATAGACAATTGGAGTTGTACCAATAGTGAATGGCCCAGCGCCAGTTTCAACCCAAGGAGTAGCAGCATTTACCGTACCTTCAGTAATAAAGACATAATCACCTTCTGCAATTTGTGCTCCAGCATTATAGTTTGTTGCTCTTGTTAAAACAGGGCTAACAGGACCTACACCCGTTGTTGTTACAGTGTAAATTCCGTTTTGATATGTTGTTGATTGACCTGCAACCAAAATTCTATCACCAGAATTAACATTAACACCGTCAATAGTAAGTTGCCCTGTTGCAGTTACTGTTATAGTTCCAGCGCCATTATTGTATGTTCCAACAAGATTTGATGTTGAAACTAAACGACAAGATGGTTGTGCGTTAGGTTTTACCCAAACTGGGTCAGTACCATTACTACCTAAATAGAATCCATTTGTTCCAATTGCTAAGGCTGCATTACTACTACTTGTGTAGTAAAGCATATCACCTTCACTTGCCAATGGTGAAAGAGCATTGAACCCAGCTGATTTACTGGTTTGCCCTGTACCGCCATATGCAATAGCGATAGGTGTAGCATCCCAAGTTCCAGTTACAACAGTGCCAAGCGCTGTAATAGCGGTTGTTGCCTCCCAAGCCGGGACACCAGAGGAAAGAGTTAAGATGTTGCTATCGGATGCTGGAGCTAATGTTGATAAAGTTGATCCCCCTGAACCATAAAGTAATGCGCCAGAAGCAGGAGCAGCAGAAAGGCCCGTACCACCATTTGATGTTGTTATAGCTGTGCCATTCCAAGTTCCAGTAATAATTGTACCAACGCCAGTGATTGCTGTCGTATTAGACCAAGAAGGAACACCAGAAGAAACAACTTGAACCTGACCTGTTGTTCCAATTCCTAATTTAGATAATGCAGTTGTGCCAGATGCATATAATGTATCGCCAGTTGTGTAAGCGCTTTGACCTGTTCCGCCAGATGCAGCATTTACAGGCGTTCCACCTGGTTTCCAATAATCAGTGCCTTGAACCGCTGTTGTTACAACACCAGTACCAGTTGTGCTTTTCATTAAGCCAGTCGCATTTAATGATAAAGCTTGAGAATCAAACAAAGTAACATCTGGTGTTTGTGTAATATATGTCGCATTAACAGGAGCGCCACTACCAGCTAAAGACCAAACTAACCCACCAGCATCACTTGTTAACACATAACCATCAGATCCTGGATCCATAGCAACGATGTGACTACCATTACCCACATACATACGGCCTAAAGTTGGAGATAAAGCTGAAATATCAATTAAATTCTGACTCGCTGATTGATAATCAACATCAGGAACACCAATTGTCAAAACACCAGTACTAAGTGTGTTTTTAAGTAATCCACCACTTAAGTTAATAAGAGATTGTGCGTTATAAAGGGCAGCATTTGGACGCTGAAGAATATAATAGGCTTCTTGTGGGGAGGCATTAGCACCAATTGTTATATCAACGCGATTCAGTCCCGCATTATCAACACCACTTAATCCAACATTTGGGCCTGCTATAAGGTTTAATTGTTTGCGAACACCAACTGTTGAACCACCAATTGAGTACACGGCTTTTTGCAATGAAGTGTCATCAACAACAGCAAGATCTATATCCCCACCAACACCAGTTGGATAGTTAATATTCATGCTTCCATCGGTGCTTGTTATTTGTCTGGCAGCCGCAGTTCCATCACCAATAGAAACTAAAATTCCACCTGTGGTTGAAAGAGCCTGCAAAGATCCTAACAAGGATGTTGTTGTTAATGTGAAATCGGCCGCAGGGCCGCCATCAACTGTCAATAATCCTGAGTCAGCCGCAGCGACTAATGCCCTACCATTCGGTAGATTTGTTGGATCATCGTTAACTAAAATATATGGATTCGTACTTGGTGCGTATGATGGCATGTTCTATGGTCCTACTACGATAAAAGGTGCATTGAATCCGCCGGTATACGTTGTAAAACCATTGGAATAGTTTGTTATTGGCGGTAGATCTGGGTCTGGCCGCGGGAATTGGATTGGAATAGGATCTGGTGTAACAATCGGGGCCATTCGTTGTGGATTTGGTTTATCCAAATACTTATAAGACACAAAGAACCCAGTCCAATAGAGACCGCGAGAGCTGTATTCCATTTGACGAGACATGTCAGCACGACGAAAGATTAGCCCCGAATAATCACACTTACCAACGGCAAGTGGATTATCTGGAGTGATTTTGGTATATTTACCGAGTGGGACAGCCATTTAACCCTCCATCACGTAAATTGATCGAATTGCGGTGTGAAACGAACTGGAACTGGTTCTGTATCCTCAAGTTCCATTGCGTTATACGCCTCAAGAGCAAGAGCCGCTAACATAGCGTAACGATCTGGCGCCCATTTAACTGCTAAACGAGCCGCTAAATTCGCTGCTATAGCCTCAAATACCCATTGTGGGGCATCTAATTGGTTATAAAGATTCCCAACATCCTGAAGTTGACGTTTGCGGTTATAAATCAATGAATTAAAGGAATTCGTTAGATTAACCGGTGTTGGCCATAAGTTAAGTGTTGGCGGGTTAGTCCTATCCAAATAAAACATAGCAGGCGTTCCTGTTTGTGATTTATTAGGAATCGCTATGTACTCAGCACGAGACATAGGCTGCATAAGAATAGAGTTATTTGGCGTATTAAAGTATATCTCTTGAATATTCAAAGTATTTCCGCCAGTCTCTATTATACGCCATGATTGCGCGTTAACAGGAGTTGGAGGCACCCAATATTGAATTAAACCAGCTTGATAGATTGTTGGCGGAGTTGTTAAAGCGTTAATCCAGCCGCTAGAACTAGAACCAACACCATACGAATAATCGATCTGTAATGTATAAGTAGTCGTAACATTTGATTGAATGCCGACATAAAAGATCGAAATATCATTACCCAAGCCATAATCATAACTAATAAAACCATTCGGAGCAGTTTGAATACAGGCTGTTAAGGGGTTTCCATCAAATGCATAAGCAGCGTTGCCGCCAGCACTTGTATAAGGAACACCACCAGGACTAACTTGACGTGTTGTATAGGCAGCTGTTAATTCAGCTATGTTGACCGTTGCATCGGGTAAATTATATTGAGATTGACCACCATAAATAGGCATCATGCATTTCTCAATAGCCCATAGCTGTAAGTTCTTAGAAACCCAATCTACGAACAAATAATTAAGCGAAGTGCGGCCAGAGTCTTGTTGAAGCGCTGAAAGGGCGGGTTGAATAATCCCACACCTTTCAAACGCTTCTTTAATAAGACTTTGCGCCGTTATATTCGCAAAATTGTATGTCCCAGAAGTGGCCATAGCATATCCCTAATGCATCTTTTTAAGGGTTTCAGCTAAGTTTGCCTGTTTTCTGATTTTGGGATTTCTACTGTTTTCAGCTTTTTCAAGTTTTGCTTGAGGAATCTTTTTACCTTTAGGAACACCCAACTCTTCATGTAATGCACCTGGATGTTTAATGGCTTTTTGAATCCATTTACCACCCTTAGCTTTCATAGTAGCTTCGCCACCAGTTCTTAAACCAAGCGCTTTAATATCAGACTCAACTGATCCACCAGAACGAAAGGGTACACGCTCTTTAGGTGTTCTTGTGTCTAGCGAACCATTAAGGTTTCTCTCATTTTTAAAATGACGTGGATCACCCTCATTATCACTGGCAGCACCCCATCCTCTGTAATCTTCTTTTACACGCATATCACGCATAGAAACCTCTAATTAATTGATTGTTGAAGAACTGTCATAACAAGCGATCCATCTGCTAAATCAGATGAAACAACCTGAAGTTGAATAGCTGTTACAGGCGTTGTCATGTCATAAAATTCGCTCGTTGTAACGTCGGTCAATGACATATCAATCGCATGGGTAACAATATTGGGATTAACCCCAACACCATAAGGCCCCATCGTTTGGATAACATCCGCTGTTTTAACAACTGAGTACTCAATTGTATTTGTCACATCGCCTTGGATTGTTGT
>VFSW01012605.1_pt1 | contig 11793 bp, 10 predicted proteins | sample 5358111 | NCBI WGS metagenome assembly VFSW01 (sample SAMN11554181, study PRJNA540505) | mine drainage metagenome | isolation source: sediment from site ElyBrook_90M | place: USA: Ely Copper Mine, Vershire, VT | collected 2017 | reverse complement strand
CTCGTTGCGCTACTGGCCCCCTGCGGACTCGGCGCGGCGATAGGTTGCGCTCTCTTGTTCTTCGCCTTTCTGGCCAGCGCGTTCCGTGACGTCGTACCCTGGCTCATCGGCGCGGGGACGCTGCTTTTCGCAGTCTCACCCCTCATCACCCGTCGCCTAGCTCACATCGACCACTCTCATCCCGGACGACGCTGGTTCCTGTTCGTCGGAATCCTTCTGGTTGCAATTTACGGCGGCTACTTCGGTGCGGGACTCGGGATTCTGCTACTCGCCATCATGGCCGTGGTTCTGCCGCTCGAACTGGCCGAAATTCAAGGCTTACGCGGCGTCCTATCAACAATCATCAATCTTTTTGCCGCCATCATCTTCGTGATTCGTGGACACCTCGTACTATGGGCGGTCTTCGCACTATTGTTCGGCACCCTGGTCGGAGGGTGGGTCGGCACGTGGCTGATCTCGCGACTCTCGCCACGTACGGTGCGTGGGCTCATTGTCGGCAATGGACTGTTCACGACCATTCGCCTCGCCCAAAAGAATCAGTGGCATAATAGATGACTTTTTCACTAAGATTTATGGCATGAAGAAGATGTTCGCGTTTCCTAATCCCGTTAATGAAGCGGCCGCCCGAAGCGTGGCCCTCGGGGTCGTGGCCATGTCGGCGATCGCTTTGGTGACTGGCTGGGCGTGGGTTCTGCTCCCGTTGACTTACGGCTTTTTAGCACGCGTCGCCACCGGCCCGATCCTCTCGCCTCTGGGCCAATTCGCCACTCGCGTCAGCGGTCCACGATTGGTGAATTGGCAGAAATTCGTGCCAGGACCTCCCAAGCGTTTCGCCCAGGGCATTGGTGCCGCTTTGACTCTCGCCGCCACAATCACGTGGTTGAGCGTTGGCTGGTCCGTTGCCCGCTGGATTCTCGTTCCCCTGATTGTGGCGGCCTCTCTCGAAGGATTCTTCGGTTTCTGTCTGGGCTGCACCGCCTTTGGATGGCTGATGCGTTGGGGCATAGTCCCCGAATCAATATGCGAAGAGTGCGGCGACCTGTCCAAGCGATACGCCGCCGCGGGATACCCCGTCGCGGAGAAGTCTTAGAATTCCCCTAACTCTTCGAGGTCCAGGGGTCGGTGTGCTCACGGCCAGCGGTCAGGTTTCCTAGGCTGTGGTCATGTCGTTATTTTCGCGCCACTCCATCGCGCCACTCCTTGCGGCGAGCCTCGCATTCGCGGCGCTCGCCGTACCGATCTCGAACCCGGCCGGTGCCGCCGACGCCCGCGTCGTAGTGGCCCAAGCCGGAACCTTGCCCACGCAAGCTCGCGTGGTGACCCAACCCATCACCACGCATTTCGACGTTGCTCTCACTTTGCGCAACGCGGCGGGTCTGAAGAATTTCTTGAACGATCTGACCACACCGTCATCGCCTTCGTATCGTCACTTCCTCACCCCTTCGCTCTTCGCAGCGCGTTACGGGGCCAGCGACGCGACCTTGCACGCGGTGAGTTCATATCTTGAAGGCTTTGGCCTACGCGTTCGTCTCGTTACGAAGAGCCGGACGTTGCTCGAGATGTCCGGGTCCACCACGGCCATCGCGCGCGCATTTGAGACGCCCGTCCAAACGGTGCGCTTAGCTGATGGATCGCTTCGTGCACAATTCGCGCGCGTCGCCACCTTGCCCGCGTCAATCGCGCGCGACGTCAGTGCCGTCGCCGGGCTCTCAAGTGTCGTGTCACCCACGTCACGACTCGTCTCGACTACGGTGCGTGCACCTCTCGCCGCACACGTGACGGTGCCGGGGACGTGCGCGGGGGCGACGACCAGTGGTTCCAACAGTGGATTCACCGTGCAACAACAGGCGCTGCTCTACGGCCTCAGCGGCGCGTGGAGCGCCGGCAAGACGGGTGTTGGACAGACCATCGCCATCTACGAACTTGGTCAATACAGTGCCACCGATACCGCGGTCTATTTCCAATGCTACGGACTTAACCCTTCGACTACCACCGTCAACGTCGACGGTGGCGCGACGGGTGGCTTCAGCAACGAGGCCACCATGGACGTCGAGGCGGCCGGTGCACTCGCGCCCGGCGCGAACCTCGAGATCTATCAGGCACCCAACTCCTCGTCGGGACCCGTCGACCTCTACGCCCAGATTGCGAACGATAACACGGCGTCGATCGTCTCGACCTCCTGGGGCGACTGCGAGACTGACCCAACCGGCGCCGTCCAGGCCGAACAAGTGATTTTTGAGCAGATGGCCGCCCAGGGTCAGACGGTCGTGGCCGCGTCCGGCGACAACGGCTCGTCCGACTGCACGGGCATCGTGTCCAACGCGCCCGCCGTCGATGACCCGGCCTCCCAGCCCTTCGTCACTGGCGTGGGCGGACTCACCATCAGTTCCCTTTCGCCCCTCGCCCAGTCCGTCTGGAATTCCAACGGTGGTGCGGGCGGCGGGGGCGTTTCACAGATCTGGTCGCGCCCGAGCTGGCAGAACGCCAACGGGATCAGCCCCAACGCAACGATGCGCATGGTGCCCGACCTCTCGGTGATGGCCGATCCCGCGACGGGATTCGTGAACTACTTCACCAGCACGGCCAACTCCTGTCAGGGGTGGTGCGCCATCGGTGGCACGTCCATAGGTGCGCCCCTCGTCAGCGCCCTCGTCGCTACAGCCGCCCAAGTGTGCAATACCTCACGGCTCGGCTTCATCAATCCCACCCTCTACGCACTGGCGCGCACCGGCAAAGGCTTCGTCGACGTCACAACGGGCAATAACGACCTCTTCGGAACCGGTGTCTACGCCGCCGGCGTGGGTTACGACATGGCGTCGGGCCTCGGGAGTCCCGACCCGACGTTCGTCAACGATCTCTGCCCGAGTCCGGCCAGCCCCGCTCACAGCACGCTGTTGACACCTGCAACGGCCTCGTACGCGTTGAGCCCGTCGCGCTTCAGCGTCGCGCTTCGTGATACCAATGGCAATCCTGTAACCAACACTGCAGTGACCCTGGTCGCCCACGGGCACGCCGGCGACATTCTTATCGATTCAGATCCCTCGAGCGCCCGCGGGCAAAGTTCGTCCATCTACACCGTGACGAGCGACGCCAACGGCAACGCCAACTTCACGATGACGGCGAGCAAGCCGACGTCGGTCGTCCTCACGGTCAAGCTGCACGGGGTTCCTCTCTACACCACGACTTTCATCGTGCACCCAGTCCCACTGGCTATGCAAAAACCCGCAGTACCCGTGGTGAGTGGCGTGTCGGCGCGTTCCAAGGGTGCGGTAGTCACTTTGCGGCCGCGTGGTGCGAATTCGCCTTTCGTCGTAGCGATTCAAGTGAGTCTCGACGGGGGACGGACCTGGCACTCCTACCCCGGAAACGCCACCCGCATCGTGCTGACCGACTTGAAGGGGACGAGTACTTACCAGCTTCGGTTGCGCGCGAGAAACGGTAACGGATTCAGCCCGATCTCCACCGCTATTCGCGTCACGACGCTGCGCTGAAACATTTCGCAAATTGGCGACAACTAGGCTGGACCTACACGTTTTCGAGCGAGGATGTTCCACATAGTCAAAGGACATAAGTGAGGTTTCGACGAATAACTATGGTGGCGAACATTGTCATCATCGGCGCGACGCTCCCCACAGTGGGGCTAAGTTTTTCGACGACATCACAAAATGGTGCCGCACCGCTCTACGAATACGACAGTGCCGCGACGGGCGCCTGGAGCACCCAGGGACTCACTAGTGATTTCGCGGGTCATTCCATCATCGGAAGCGCCCACGGCGTCACCGGCGAAGGTGAATTCGCGCTGAGCGCGCGTCTCGAAAATGGTCATCTCGGGCTCTACGAGCGCAATGCGAACTCGACCACTTCCTTCTACGACATCAGCAATTTGACTCGAGCGCCCCAAGCTGCGTCGGATCCAAACGTCTTCATCGACCCTGCGGGCAACATCGACCTGATCTACGTGAGCACGAAAGGTCGTCTCATCCTCGTCTCGCCTCGCACGGTACTGGCCCCGCGCGCCGAAAATGCGCCATCGCGAGTCAGCTCGCACGTCACATCGGTGAGTCACGTCCTGGCCCCGGGGGGCCTGCGCCCGATCACGTCTCGCTTCATCATCACCGATCTCACCGCGTCGAGTCACGTTGCGATGACCCCGGGACTGGTGAGCGTGTCCGTCTCGGGGAGGTCCGCGGAGATCTTCGATCGCTCCACCAATGGTGACGCCGTCGTTCTGCCGTTGCACTGGCGTCAACTCAATTCTCCTCCGTCGCTGAGCGCGACCACTGACGTCACAGCCATGACCAACTCACCCACCCTGATGAACACGCCGGTCTCATTGCCCGGGATCACCAACGCGTTCGCCGCCACGACGAACGCGGGCCACGTCGAATTCTTTTCCCAGACCATCGCCGGAACCGGTGCCTGGACCGTCACCGACGTCACCGACGTCTCAGCGAGTCCCCCGAGCACCGGTCAATTAGCGATCGCGACGAACGGGCTCACGACCTACGTGGCGAGCCTTTCGAGCGCCAATCACGTCCAACTCTTTAGCACTTCGACCCCTAGCCCGACAACGGGTACAACAACAACTGCCCCTACGAGTACGACGACGACTCCAGGTACGAGCACCACGACGGGCAGTACCACCACAAGTTCGACGACGAGTACGACCACGACAACTCTGACTTCGGGCAAAACTCGCGCCCAGTCGGTGCGAGCGGATGCCGCAGCCCACGTCACCACGCCCGCGGCGAGTTGGAAGTATCGCGACCTGACCGCGGTCATCGCCGGTTCTCCCGTGTGGACCGGCAATATCTTCTTGAGCGCGACACCAGCTTGGATCAACGTGGCTGGTCGCGCCGCCAATTGGGGCGACATCTACGATTACACCGAGAGATTGCCCGCCATCACCTGGACATCGAACGACGTCTCGCTGAGCGCCGGGGCGACAACTTCCACCACCTCCATCGGGGTCACGGGTGTGTTCAACGGAACCTCACTTCAACTTTTCGCCCCGGGTGTCGGCACCGTTACCGCTCGAGGCGTCGGGGTGTACGCCATCCCCTCCAACGACTGGACTCGCGCTATCGCTGACGGGTGGCCGATCATTTCCGAGACCGGTGGATTGGGAACGCTGAACGCCCCCTGGGTGGGTTTCGCTCCACCCGTGCCCCTTAACCAGTCGCCGGACTATCGAATGGGCCAGAGCATCTTGGCGTCGAAGAAGCGCGAGACATGGCTGTCGTTCTGGACCGTCAGCGGACCATTGACACCGGCCGACCAGACCCCGGCTTCGTATTACAACCACGGGTTCTTGGCGGGGCAGTGGGTGGCTCAACAAATCGATAAGTACCACTTGAGCGGGATGAATTTGAAACCCAACTGGGTCATCCTCGACCCCGAGGGTTACCCCGACAACCATTCGGCCCTCGACGCTCCCCCCGGCGCTTCCAACGCCGTCATCGCGAAACACGCCAACTATTGGACCCAAATGCTCAATGGTTGGGCCGCGGGTATGAATGATGTCGATCCCAGCCTGCACCCTGGGGTGTACGCCTCGATGACTGAGTATCGCAATTACGGTTTGACCAATACGGCCTTACCGGTTTTTCAGGCCATCGCTTTCGGTGGGGGTGGCCCCGTGCGCGTCCCGGGTTCGAACGGCCACAACATCTTGGGCTATATCGCTTTCAACGGTGTCTGTACGCCTACGTCTGCCCTACGCGCCCAGGAGAACACCTTGGTCAGTCCACCCTGGGCGGGGCAGTACAACACGCTGCAGTTCAACGCCGGCGTCTACTGCGCCCCCTAGGCTTCGCATCATGAATGACGACACGTCCGCCAACGAGACGAATCAGGACCTTCTGGCGCGTCTCAAGCATCTCGCCCAACCCCTCGTGGATTCGCTCGACTCGCGCCTGCGCGAACAGGTAGACCGTCGAGTAGACGACAGGGTTGAAGCATCATTGTCTTCGCGTCTCTCGGTCATCGAACGCGCCATCGCCGACCTCGATCGCGCCGTGAAGGAACTTGAAGCACGTCTCGATAAGGAAGGCTAACGTCGTTCGCGGTCACGACGGATGACGAAGCGAATGGTGAGCACCGTCAAGACAACCATGGCCACCACGAAGACTCCGAAGACCAAATCGAAGGCTAGCGAGAAGACGGCACCGATCACGTCCACAGGCTAGCGATGTCACAGCGCATCGTCAAAGTTGACCTGTGACGTTGTTGACCGAAGCGAACCCCGAGTTACTCAGTGAAGTGTTGCGCGGCGACCGTGACCGCAGGCCACCTCGAGACGACACGGCCGCCGCCGGATTGCGCGCCCACCTCGAGGACCACGTCTTCAAGATCTTCGGCCCCGAGCGGCGCGAGAATGCCGTGGTGGTGACTAGCGCGACAATTCTTCGTACCGACCGGCGCCGTGAGATTGTGGATTCGTCGCTCGGTCGAGCCCGTGGGGTGCTGATCTCGTCCCTCTTTCGCCTCCTCGTCGCGCAGGTACACGTGGAGAACCCCTTTGACGACGCTCTCTCGGCATGGCGTGGTGAACGTCCCCGCGATCAACTGCTCGACGTCGTCGGACACCTCGACGCAGATCAGACGGCCCGCCTTCGCGCCGATGTCGAGGCCCACTTCGTCACTCTCGCCCGATGCGTCGGACCCCTCCCGAGCAACTGGTGGCCGCGCACATCGCAACGCGCGCGCCAGATGCTCGGCGGTGGCAACGTACACCTCAGCGACGTCGTGGACCTGATAATTGGCTCCACCCACAGTGATCTGGCAAGTGTGGCCCTGGTGGACGTGACCACTTCACCATTGAGGGCGGGGGCGGAGCGCGTCATGCGATGGCACGCTCTCGTACAGACTCTTCGTGCGTCGGTCGTACCGTTACGCACTTCGATGCTCTCGAGCGCAACGGGCGAACTTTGGACACTCGACGTTGACACCGAGCTACTCCTGCGCTCGGTCGACGATCTCGTGGAAACCCTGGCGTTCGCGAAGGCGGCCCGATGAGTGTCCTGCTTCAACGTCGGCTACGGGCACACGACTTGCACGAACTCGTGACGCAGGTCCCGGAGAATCCGGCGAGCATCAGCGACGAACACCGCGAGAGCCTCGCCAGTCGCTTTCGCGCCGTGCCCCACACCGAGCACCGGCGCCTAGACGCCTGGACGGTGGAACAAGCCGGTCGACCGTCGGGTTCGTTCACGTGGTCACCAGCCACCGCGCGGCGCATACTGGGCAATAATGCCCTCCGACGGGTGATGAGCGTTCCCGACACCATCTTGAACGCGGTACGCGACGAGGTCGCCGATCAGCTCCTGCGCAGCGTGAAGGGGTACGCGCGCGGCGGATCGCTCGGCCATTGGTTGGCTGGTGTGTCACACCCCGTGCTCGGCCTCATCACGGCCGAAGCTGTGAACTGGGCGACGCAGACCCTCGAATGCCTCCAGGGACTTGAATTGCCGTGGCGCGTGGCTTCGAGTGACGTCTACTACGACGTCGCGGCGGCGCGCACCACGTTGCGAGGACGACGCGATGTGATCGTCGGCGACGACGCACAACGGATCGTGGTGAGGATTAGATCAGGAAGTCCTGGTAAAAGTGCTGGTCCCGGCCTGCGTAGTGACCTCGTGGTGGAAACCTTGGCTCACCCCGAAGGGCTCGCCCCGCTGCGCTACTTGGGCCTCTGGCCGGACGCAGGCCTGATTCTCGGCGTTGATGGCTCCATCGAGAATGTGCGCTCGGGGGCGCGTGACTTCGTGCGAACGGCAGTGGCGCAGCGGCGCCATTTTCTCGTGCGCGCGGCGTAATCTAGTGGAATAATCGAGGGAGACGGCGCGCCTAGTAGCGTGGATGGGTCATGACCTTGCGCACCTCCCTCCGAAATATCGCCATTATCGCTCACGTCGACCACGGCAAGACCACACTGGTGGACGCCATGCTCCGACAGACGGGTTCCTTTACCGCCCACGAGGCCGTCACCGACCGCGTCATGGACTCCGGCGACCTCGAGCGTGAGAAGGGCATCACGATCCTCGCTAAGAACACCGCGGTCAAGTGGAAAGACTTGACCATCAACATCATCGACACCCCCGGTCACGCCGACTTCGGCGGCGAGGTCGAGCGTGGGCTCGCCATGGTCGACGCTGTCGTGCTGCTGGTCGACGCCGCCGAAGGTCCCCTGCCCCAGACGCGTTTCGTTCTGCGCAAGACCCTCGAGGCCCGTCTGCCGGTGGTACTCGTCATCAACAAGGTGGACCGCCCTGACGCACGTACCGAGGCGGTGGTGGAGGAAGTGGAGAACCTTTTCCTCGATCTCGACGCCGACGAACACCAGATCTCCTTCCCCATCCTCTACGCCTCGGCCCGGCAGGGCTGGGCTTCGACCGACATCAATGACACCACGGGCGATCTCTCTCCGCTGTTCCAGACGATCGCAGACTACGTCCCCTGTCCCGTCTACGAAGAAGGTCACGGACTGCAGGCACTGGTCTGCAACCTCGACGCGTCGCCCTACCTGGGTCGCCTCGCCCTTTGTCGCGTCGTGAACGGCGATCTCGTACGTGGCCAGCGCGTGGCGTGGTGCCGGATCGACGGCACCATTGAATTCGCCAAGATCACCGAACTCTTCATCACCGAGGCGCTCGATCGCGTACCCGCCGAGAGCGCCGGTCCCGGCGACATCGTCGCCGTCGCCGGTTTCGAGGAGATCACCATAGGCGAGACCCTCGCCGCCCCCGACAATCCCATTGCCCTGACGCCCCGGAAGGTCGATGAGCCCAGCCTCTCGATGACCATCGGCATCAACACCTCGCCGGTCGCCGGCACCGAGGGCAAACTGCTCACTGCGCGACAGGTGAAGGACCGTCTCGACAAGGAGCTCGTCGGCAACGTGTCCTTGCGCGTGCTGCCCACCGAGCGCCCCGACGCCTGGGAGGTGCAGGGCCGAGGTGAATTGCAACTGGCGGTGCTCATCGAAACCATGCGTCGCGAGGGCTTCGAGCTCACCGTGGGCAAGCCCCAAGTCGTCACCCGCGTGATCGACGGCAAAGTCAACGAGCCCGTCGAACATGTCACCATTGACACGCCCGAGGAGTTCGTTGGCAACATCACCACATTGCTGGCGACGCGCAAAGGGACGATGACTGACCTCGTGAACCACGGCACCGGTTGGGTGCGCCTCGAATGGCGCATCCCTGCGCGTGGGCTGGTCGGCATCCGCACTGACTTCATGACCGAGACGCGCGGCGCGGGCATGATGCACACCAATTTCGACGGCTACGAGCCCTGGTTCGGCGACATTCGTCTACGCCAGAGCGGCGTGCTGGTTGCGGACCGCCGCGGTCCCACTACGGCTAACGCCCTGATCGACCTCGAGGCCCGCGGCACGTTGTTCGTCGGTCCCGGAGTCGAGGTCTACGAGGGCATGATCGTCGGCGAGAATGCGCGCGCCGACGAGATGAACGTCAACCCCACCAAGGAGAAGAAGCTCACCAACATGCGCGCCTCGGGTTCGGACCACACCGAGCGCATCACGCCGGCCACGGTCTTCTCCCTCGAACAGGCGCTCGAGTTCATCGCCGACGACGAGGCCGTCGAGGTCACGCCCAAGTCGGTACGTTTGCGCAAGGTCATCTTGGACCAGGCCGGGCGAGCGCGCGCGCGCGGCAAGAAGGGCTGATCCCGCGGTCGTCTAGAATCTTGGACGGAGGGATGACAGAGCGGCCGAATGTACCGGTCTTGAAAACCGGCGTGGGCTTGCCCACCGTGGGTTCAAATCCCACTCCCTCCGCCACGCACGTTCCAGAAGTCGGCACCATCGAGTGATCCCCTCACGGGTGTTCACCGTACTATCTGATGATGAGACGTCGACCCGATTCCGAAGAGGAGATGCCCGATGAGGCGTTGCTCGCGGGCATCGCTCTCGGCGACGACGACGCGGTCCTCGCCTTCGTGCGCCGTTACCAACGCCGACTCTTCGGCCTGGCCTTTGGAATCCTGGACGACGTCGGGGGCGCCGAGGACGTTGCCCAGGAGGCGTTCATCAGGATCCTGCGCCACGCCGTGGTCTACGACGTGAGGCGAGGCTCGGTCTGCACCTGGGCCCTCACCATCACGCGCAACCTCGCAATTGACGCCCTGCGTCTGCGACGGGCGATACCGACCGCCCCCGAGGACCTCGTCTTCATGAATCTGACCAGTCGAGAGACCGCCCCCGAGGACCTCGTCGCCAACAACGACGAGGCGGCGCCAGCGTGGGCCGCCCTCTCGGTGCTGCCCCTCGAACAGCGTCGCTGCGTGGTGCTCGCCGCCGTCTACGGTCGCACCGCCACCGAGATCGCCGTGATTGAATCGATTCCCCTGGGCACCGCCAAGAGTCGAGTGCGCCTGGGCATGTCACGCCTGCGTGACGTGGTCGCCCAGGAGTCACCATGACCAGCACGAGCCCCGACTGCTCCTCGGCCCGAGAGGACCTGGCCGAGTTCGCCCTGGGCCTCCTCAGCGGTCGCGAACGCGCGCGTGTCCTCGACCACGTGGCGTCGTGCGCTCAGTGTCGCAGTGAACTCGAGTCCCTCTCAGCAGTGACCGACGCCCTGGTGGCCTTGTCGTCACCCGCCGAGCCACCACTCGGTTTCGAGTCACGACTCGCCGAACGCTACCGCGCGGAGTCACGTCGACTCCCTCGTCGAGCCCTGCGCAACGTCACAATCGCGGCCGCAGCCCTCGTGCTCATCGCGGTGGGCTTCCAGGTCGGCAACAATGGGGCGTCGCGGGCGACGACGTCATTGCCCGCCTACGGCGCGACGCCAATCAGTGCGACGCTCACTTCGCGCGGACACGTGCTCGGTCACCTCTGGATGAGCACGGGCACGCCCCCGTGGATCTACATGTCCCTCGACGACGCCAACTGGTCGGGCACGGCCTGGTGCAGCGTCACGTTGAAGGATGGTCGGGTGCTCGACGTCGGGGCCTTCACCGTGGTCCACGGCTACGGGGCGTGGGCCGCTCGCCTCGAGGCCTCGAGTAGTGCGGTCGCGCACGCCCAGGTGACCGACGCCGCCGGACGCGTGCTCGCGTCGGCCCTACTGTCGACTTGAGCAGCCCTCGAGCCCGGAGTGATCCCCGCGCGGACCTCGCGCGTAGACCTGCACAGTGAGAGAGCGACCCAGATCCGTGAACTTCCGCGTTCGTCGTCTCACTACTTCCATCCCTCGTCACAAGGAGAACCGCCCCATGAGCTTCAGCCGACCGATCCGCATCCCCCATCGCCTCGCCGCCGGAGCGAGCGCGGCGGCGCTGGCCTTCGCTCTGGGAGGAACCGCCGTCGCTGGCGCCGCGACGCCACACGCCAGTTCGCCGCTCGTGCTGACGGCGCTGTCTACCAAGACCTTCGGGACGATCCTGCAAAGCACGCGCACGGTGTACACGCTGAGCCCCTCCAAGGTCCCCTGCACCGCCAAGTGCCTGACGTACTGGCCCGAGGTCCTGTTACCCAAGGGGACGACCAAGGCGATGGCGGGACACGGCGTGAACCCCGCGAAGTTCGGAACGATTCGCCGCGCGGGTGGACGTCTGCAGGTGACCTACGCGGGCAAGGCGCTCTACTGGTTCGCTAGCGACAAGTCGTCCGGTCAGGTCAAGGGCAACGTGAGCGACACGTGGGGCAAATGGTCGGTGGTGGTGCTCGTCAAGGCCGCCGGTGGCGGCAGTCCCACCACGACCACCACGACCCGACGGGGGGGGGGGGGGGGGGGGGGGGGGGGGGGGGGGGGGGGGGGGGGGGGG
>VFSW01012604.1_pt1 | contig 11793 bp, 2 predicted proteins | sample 5358111 | NCBI WGS metagenome assembly VFSW01 (sample SAMN11554181, study PRJNA540505) | mine drainage metagenome | isolation source: sediment from site ElyBrook_90M | place: USA: Ely Copper Mine, Vershire, VT | collected 2017 | reverse complement strand
TCATAGAGCGTCGCGTCGGAGATGCCGAAGTCCTTCGCAATTTGGGTCATGGGAGATTGGTGTAGACGGGCCACTTTGACCACGTCATCACGGAACTCCCTGGGGTATCGCTGTGCCATTAGTCCATCTTTCCCCAGAGACCACGTCTCTGGAAACTAGATGTCAACTAAACCGACAGCAGCGCCCCCCGTCTGTTCATTTTTCGTTCACAGAATCAGCGGAGCGTCCGGTTCGATACGAATAAACACCATCTATGACCAGGGATTATATTGGTGCGCCGACCGGGACTTGAACCCGGAACCTGTTGATTAAGAGTCGGCAAAAACGACAATTCGGACTGTTCGAGAATGTTCGGAAGTGCCGGATTTTGTTTGATTTGTCCTGGTCAGAGGCGTTCGAGATTGTTCAGAGTGTTCATGATGTTCGAATCGGTTTTTTTGGTTTGTCCACCACTCCGTCCACTGGCGCGTCCACTGGCGAGAGGATTTTCGGCGCATGTTTAATTGGAGTTGTGGAGAAAAAGCAGTGGCTACTCTGTGCTCGTCAACGACATATCGAGTATCGACTCCCGCTGCGGGAAAAGCGGCCAAGTCTACGAAGAGATCCGGAGATGGTGGCGACATCATGCACATAAACATTCCGCGTAGGGAGTCCGTGCCGTTGCCTGCTTATGTCGACGACTGGGTTCAATCACTTCTAGGTGATGAACTTAGTTTTGAAGACTTATCTATTGAGGCTCTCGAGAATCTCCGAAATCTGGAAGTAGCGCATTCTTCTTCTCGCACCTCGCCGGACGCCGACTTGGCCACCTGGGTTGACGCCGAGGCTAGGGCTAGTGACACCAGCATTCACGATCGAATAACCGTCGCACTCTGTGTGTTGTGTGAGCAGCGCACCGGAGTGCGCCTCCTCGCGCGGAACGACGAGTGGCGCTATTCCATTCCCACGTCATCTCGACTAACCTCCAAGAATGGAAAGTCGTTGGTATCGCGTGAGGAATACCAAAGGCGCCTGGCGTCTGGACGCGCAGCGTGGCAGGCCGCGGGCCAACCTCACGACCCGGCAAAAAAATGGTACCGGGCGCTCCGCGATCTGAAAATTCCCGACGATGAGCTTTTCGATGTGTACGTGCTTCCAGACTGCATCGGCGAATCGTTACACAGCGAGGAGGCATCCGCTCTCCTAAGGCGCGTAAAACACTTGGATGAGTACTCGAAAAGATCGCCGGATGACTTTATTGTGTGGCCCGTCAACGCCGGGCCGATGTCTCCAAATTGGCACGAGCGCGAGGCGGCGAGACTCAAGTGGTTGCGCTCGATTGGACTGACAGTGCCGAGTCCTGACGAGGCCACACCGGAACGTAGAGCGTGGGAGGAATGGAAGAACCAGAAGGGTAAGCGCCGACGGCGCAATGAGGATTAAGCGCCCGCTTAAAACCCTTGACCAATTATGTAGGCACGCATTAATTCCAGCGTAATTATCAATATCCCCAATTGCTGCGACGTGGGCCGGATGCTTGCGCGCTGCGAGAACGAGTGTCTCCCAACGCAGGGCAACTCATTTGGGCGGTGGATGCCATGCGAGGACCCTTAAACCGACTATTCCAGTTGTGATGGATTTGAGATTGTTGATGGGAATTTGGGCATGAACTTACCAATTGTTGTGCCACGCTGACGGCTGGTCGTTCCCGTCAAGCGCTACCCAGCGTGCACAGTTTTGTGTGTGAGTTTTGCTGGTGATGCCGATAGATGTGAAAGCCGGCGTTTCCGTGGTTCCCTCGATTTCTTTAGAAGTCCCTCCGCAATTCCAACTCTTATTAGGAAGGTCTGGCGAATGAGATCGCATGGGGTGCACATCAAACGTGGTAGTTTTCGAAGTCCGGCCACCTCGCCAAAGAGGTTGTTCGCTGTGCGTACGTCCACCGACTTACTGGTGATGTTGATACTCGGACTATTCATCACCCCGATTAGTAGCGTGGGCGCTTCTGAGTTACGGAGTTCTACATCTCACAGTGTCGTACGACTTCATGTAGCGCGTGTTTCCTCTGCGAGATTTCAGCCCCCGGAATCAGCGGGCGCAACGACCTTGGCGAAGGCACCCGTTGCTCTGCGTAAAGCGATTGAGAGCACCCTCAAAGCGAACGAAATGCGCGGTCTCGGCATTGACGCCCGCTATTCGCTGAGTGGTGCTGACATCCAATCGTCGAGATTCAAGTTCCACGTGGGTCGGAGTTTGCTCGCCCGCGGTGCCTATCTTTCATCCATCGGGTCCAGTCTCTCCATTCATTCAAATGAAGCGACCTTCGGCTCGAATGGTGTCCTCGAGTCGTTCCATTCGAATGGCGTAGGAGTGGAGCAGACCTTTCATCTCGGTCGTAGGCCGAGTGGCACGGGGCCTCTGCTGATCGACATACCCATTACGGGGATGACGGCCTCTCTGGATCGGTCAATCGTGGAGCTTCACGATGAATTCGGCAAAGTGCTAGCGATTTACAGCGGCCTTTTGGTTCGAGATGCTCTCGGTAAGAAGATTCCCGCGTCGTTGAGTGTGACCGACAGCGGTACGAAGATTGTTATCTCGTTAAAAGACGCTCATGCTCGTTATCCCTTGTCGGTCGACCCCACTTGGACTCCAGCCACTTCGATTCCCGGGGTTCAAGGCGGAGGTACGCCACTCGCCATTGACGGCTCAACGGCGGTGTTCGGCAACACGTCAGCCACGGTTGGAAGTAACACAAATCAAGGTGATGCCTATGTGTACAACTTGGTTGGCACGACGTGGGAGAAGGTGGCCACGCTGACGTCATCCGATGGTTCCGCCGGCGATCTCTTCGGCTATTCGGTGGCGCTTCGTGGTGGCAACATCATTGTGGGCGCTCCCTCTCACACAGTGGGAGCGAACGCGAACCAGGGCGCCGCTTACGTTTTCACTTTGAACAAAGGATTTTGGAGTCAAAGTGCGGAGTTCACGGCGACGAATGGCTCCGCAAGCGATTTTTTCGGTAGTGACGTCGCCTACGACGGCACTACTGCGGTGATTGGTGCACCGGGGACAATAATCACTAATTTGTCGGCGGCGACTGCCCAAATCCCGGGCAACGCGTACGTGTTTTCGGACAGCAATGGTACCTGGGCTCAGGCGGAACTCGCGGCGCCCGACGGTGTCAGCGGTGACACCTTTGGCTGGTCAGTGGCAGTGTCGGGATCCACGGTCGTGGTGGGCGCGCCGTGGCACGCAGTAAACGGCATAGCTCAACAAGGGGCTGCCTACATCTTCGATCTGAGTAATGGCGACTGGATCTTTGCCCAGGAACTTTCGCAACCAGTCACCCCCGTTGCTAACAGCGGGAGCAATAATGTGGAGCACTTCGGATATGCGATTGCGGTGACGCCCACGATGATGATGGTGGGCGCGCCGGGCGACAACTTTGGCGGAGGGTTCGGTACGGAGCCATTCACATCGGTCTACTTCTGGAGCGGCTCGATGTGGTCGTTGTCCCAAGTGCTCTCCGTGGGCAGCCCGTACGGTGAGTGCGCCACATGCACTGCGTTCGGAGCCTCCGTATCCCTCTCCGGAGGGTTGCTTCTCGTGGGTGCACCCAGTATTCCCGCGATTACGTATGACGGTACCGCCTTCGCATTCCAATTCAGTGGTGGGTTGTGGTACGAAACCACCGACTTCTTCGGTTCCTCCAGCTCCGTACCTGGTTGGGGGGGCATGGGCTGGTCGGTGGCGGTGTCGGGAGGCAACGCGTTCGTAGGTGCTGATTCGAACTACGACACCGTCTACGGATTTGCGAGCACGATACCGATGGCCGTATTGAACACCCTAGGTCGGGCCGCGGGACTAGGGAGTAAGACTCTCAAACCATGTACCTCCACAAAGAACCCGGTGAACTGCGCGAGTGGTGACTTCTGGCATAGTTTCACCGACGCTTCGATCTCGGGATTTGGTCCAGGGATCGAACTCACGAGGACGTACAACTCGCTCAACGCATCGACAAAGGGAATCTTCGGATACGGCTGGTCCTCATCGTACGACCAGCACCTCACCTTCAACGCCGATGGTTCCGTGACGGTGACGATGGCCGATGGCTCTCAAATGACGGCCGTACCCAGCGGAGCCGGTGTTTTCACAGTCCCGGGTTCGGCGGATTCGACGTTGACGATGTCGGGAACTAACTATGTCCTTAACTGGCAGGGTCGATTGACCTACCACTACAACTCCTCGGGCCAACTACTGTCAATCTCCGATCCAAACGGCTACTCCACAACTCTCACATATTCATCTGGTGCGCTGTCTTCGGTCATTGACTCGAGTGGGCGGCAACTCACACTCGCCTACGGTACGAACGGGCTCGTCTCATCGGTCACCGATCCCTTGGGCCGGGTTACGCACTACGCCTACGACTCGTCGGGCGATCTCACGAGTGTGACCGATCCCCTTGGCCACGTCACTTCCTTCAGCTACGACTTCAACCACCTGTTGCTCACCATGACGTTCCCTAACGGCCAGAGTGGCGGCCCGGACGCTGGCTCGAGAGTGACGAATACCTACAACTCCTCCGGCCAGGTCCTCACGCAAACTGACCAAATGGGCAACGTCACGGCATTCGCCTACAGCGGTGACAACTTTTCCCCAGCTGGCGGCACCACGACCATAACCGACCCCAACGGCAACGTCGAAGTCGAGAGTTACTTCAATGGGACGCTGCAATCACTGACCAAGGGCTACGGCACGAGTTCGGCCTCGACTTGGTACTACCAGTACGACCCCGCAACTTTGGGTACGACCGCCGTGACGGATCCCAACGGCAATACGACCACAGCCTCCTACGACGCGAGTGGGAACGTCATCTCTCGAACCAATGCACTGGGCCAGACCTCCACGTACTCGTATAACTCGTTGAACGAGCCCACGTGTCAGGCGACGCCCCTCGCCGCCAGTCCATGCTCGTCACTCGCGCCGCCAACGGCCGTGACTGCGGGCACCGCGACTATCACTCCTCCCGCCTCTGCGCCACCGGCCTACGTTACCTACCGCGAGTACGACACCGATGGGAACCTGATCTATACCACCGCCGGCGACTACTCGCCCAGCGGCAGCTTGAACCAACAGCGCACCTCCTACGACCTCCACAACGGCCAGTCCGTCACGTTAGGATCTACCACCGACTCGTGTGCGACGTCGGCTCCCTCGACGGAACTGCCTTGCGCGACCATTAACCCGGACGGCGTCGTGACCCAACTCACTTACGACTCCCACGGGGACTTGACCTCGAAGTCCACCCAGGTCACGACTTACACTTCTTCGCCGGGCGTCATCAGTACCTTTGCTGGTGGCCCGCTCGGCCCGGTGACCGCGACGACACAGTCACAGTCCGCTTCGCAGGTGGCGACCGCGACGATTGGCGGCGTGTCGTATCTCTACGTGGCCGATCCCGAGAACAACGTGATTCACCGCATCAATCTCGCCACCGACGTCGAGACCGTCGTCGCGGGCACGTACGCCTGGGGGTACTACGGCGATGGTTTTCCCGCTACCCAAGCACAACTGAGTGCACCGAGTGGCGTCGCCGTCGATGCGGCGGGGGACATCGCGATCGCCGACACGAACAACAATGTTGTGCGCTTCGTGCCCGCTGTGAGCGGTACCTACTTCGGCCAGTCGATGACCGGAGGTGACATGTACACCATCGCGGGTAATGGCACCGCGGGATTGAGTGGTAACGCGGGGCCCGCGACGAGCGCGGAACTCGACTCACCCCAGGCGGTCGCCTTTGACGGGAGATCCCTCGTTATCGCCGACACTTATAACGACGAAGTACGATTCGTGCCCGCGACGAGTGGTAGTTACTTCGGCCAGTCGATGACCGCTGACGACATCTACGCCATTGCGGGCAAAGGCATCGCCGGCTTCAGTGGAGACGCCGGTGTCGCGACGAGCGCCGAGTTACAGGACCCTGAGGGAGTCGCCGTTGACGCTTCGGGCGACGTCCTGATCGGAGACTCCGCCAACAACGTCGTTCGTTTCGTCGCCGCCACCACCGGCACCAACTTCGGCCAGTCGATGACCGCCAATGACATCTACAGTGTCGCGGGTAATGGCACCGCTGGATACGCCGGCGACGGGGGCGCAGCCACCAGCGCCGAGTTGCGGTGGCCAACCGGTGTCAACGTCGACGCCTCAGGTGATCTGCTGATTGCCGACAACAACAACCACTCGGTCCGACTCGTCGCCGCGACCACCGGCACCATCTTCGGTCAGTCCATGACCGCCAACGACATCTTCTCTGTCGCCGGACACGACGCTTTGGGCAACTCGGGTAACGGTGCGCCCGCGACGAGCGCGGCAATGGATGGCGTCAATGGAGTGGCTATGGACACCGAAGGCAATCTCTACGTCGCCGACGTCACCAACGACACCGTGCGCGTCGTGGCGGCGTCCACCGGTTCCCTTGCGGGACAGAGCGTCACCGCCCTTGACATCTACAACTTTGCGGGCTCGGGCCCCCACACCGAGGCGCAGTTCACAGGACCCGCCACTGAAGGCCAACTCAGCAACCCAACCATCATTCGCACTGACGCCGCGGGCAACATTTATATCGCCGACGCCGGTAACAACGCCATTCGCTTCATTCCCAAATTCTCGGGTACCTACTTCGGAAAGTCCATGACGGCCAACAGCATCTACACCATCGCCGGCAACGGTGTGGCGGGCTACAGCGGTAACGGAGGCGCAGCGACCTCGGCCGAGCTCAACAATCCGAGCGGTGTCGCCGTCGACGCCGTTGGTGACGTCGCAATCGCCGACACGGACAATCACGTCATCCGTTTCATCCCCGCGGCGTCGGGCACGTACTTCGGCCAGTCGATGACAGCGAGCGACATCTACACGATCGCCGGCAACGCCACCTCGGGGTACGCCGGTAACGGAGGCGCAGCCACTTCGGCCGAACTCAACTTTCCGGGCGGCGTCAGCTTCGATGCGTCGGGAGACCTCGTCATCGCCGACTCTGGCAATAACATTGTCCGTTTCGTGCCCGTCTCCTCGGGCACGTACTACGGCCAGTCCATGATGGCCAACGACGTCTACACCATCGCGGGCAACGCCACCGCTGGTTACAGCGGCAACGGTGGTGTTGCGACTTCGGCCGAGTTGAGTTCGCCCCAGTCGGTGAGCGTGGACCTACTCGGTGACGTACTCATTGCCGACTCATCCAACAACGTGGTTCGCTTCGTCGCCGCAACTTCCGGTGCCCACTACGGTCAGTCCATGACTAGTGGCGATATCTACACCATCGCCGGAAACGGCACGACGGGGTACACCGGCAACGGAGGAGTTGCCACCTCGGCGACACTATCGTATGTCCTCGACGCCTCCTTCGACTCGAGCGGCAACGTACTCATCACCGACTCGGGCAACGACGTCGTGCGCTACGTTCCGGCGGTATCAGGGACGTACTACGGTCAATCCATGACCGGAGGCGACATCTACACAATCGCCGGCGCGGGCTGGTCCAACTACCACTTCGGGGGTGACGGCAGTGCTCCCTTGAGCGCGCAGTTCGGCTGGCTCACGTCGGCAGCCCCCGACGAAGCGGGCGGGTACTACATCGTCGACAATGTCGACCAGCGGGTCCGACACGTGAGCGTCAACGATACCTCCACCACGAACGTCACGACGACGTACGGCTACGACACCAATGGCGAACTCACGTCCTTGACCACACCCAACGGCAACATCACCGGCGCCAACGCGGTCAACTTCACCACTACTTACGCCTACAACGCCGACGGCCAGATGACCTCAGAGACTCAAGGCGGCGGGGCGGGCGCGACGGTGACGCCACGCACCACCGTCTACACCTACGACGGCGATGGTAACAACACGTCGGTCACCGACGCGCGGGGCTATACGACGACGACCGCTTTCAACTCCGACGACGAGGCGACGCTCGTGACGAATCCATTGGGTAATGCAACCTTGACGTGCTACGACGGGGTCGGTAACGTCACCCAAGTGGTCCCGGCCGTTGGAGTAGCGGCGAACTCGCTCACCGCCACCAGTTGCCCGACGAGCTTTCCCTCGAGTTACGGCAACCGCCTCGCGACGGATGCCACGGCGACGACCTATAACGCCTTGGGTCTAAAGACCGTCGTAACCAGTCCAGCACCTCCCGGGCTTACTGGTTACGAGACAACAACCTACGCCTACGACCCGGGTGGTCGCTTGACCACCGTGACGGCACCCTCGACGAGCACGACGACTGGTGCGGCCAGTGACGTCACGAACTACACCTACGACGCGGCAGGACAGCTCTTGACGACGACGGTCGGCGCGGGAACGGCGAGTGCGGCGACCACGAGCTACTGCTACGACCCCAACGGCAATAAGACGGCATCCGTGGCCGCCGACGGCAACGTGAGTGCGCTCACCACGTGTGCGACGTCCTCGCCGTATCAGACGACGTCGTCGTATCAGACGGGGTACGAGTACGACAGCCTGGGTGAGCTCGTCACTGAGGACGCGCCCGCGACGAGTGCGGCGCCCAGTGGACAGATCACGACCTACACCTACGACCCAGCGGGCAATCAACTCACCTCGACCAACGCCAACTCCGTGACGGCGACACGCACCTATACGCCCCTCAATCAGCTGGCGTCGGTCACGTACTCTGACGGCACTCACTCGCTGCAGTACTCCTACGACGCCAACGGCAACGTGACCGGCATGGTCGACGCCAGCGGGACGACGGCGAGCGCCTACGACCCCTTCAACGAATTGACCAGTACGACCGACGGCGCCGGGAAGACGACGTCGTACTTCTACGACGTCGATGGCAACACCACGGGAATCACCTATCCACTGGGATCGGGAGCCACGTGGGCCAGTTCCGACACGGTCGCCTACGCCTACGACCACGCCGACCAGTTGGCCTCGGTGACCGACTTCAACGGACACACGTCGTCGATCACGACGTCGGCTGACGGGCTGCCCACGGCTCAAACACTTGGTTCGTCGGGCGACACCGTTTCGACGAGTTACGCCGCCGACGACGCTCCGACGTCCATCACCCTGTCAAGTCCATCGTCGACACTTCAGCAGTTCGCCTACTCCGACGCGCCCTCGGGCGCGATCGCCAGTGAGACGGACTTTCCCTCGAGCCCAACGTCGCCCGCGGCCTACACCTACAACGCCCAGAGTCAGGTGACCCAGGAGACCCCCGGAACGGCGACTGCTAAGTCGTACTCCCTCGATGCCAGTGGGAACCTCACGACCTTGCCGACGGGAGCGAGTGGGACGTACAACGCGGACTCCGAACTCACCTCCTCCACTCTCTCGGGGACGACGACGTCCTACACCTACGACGCGGCGGGCAATCGCTCGGGCGAGAGCGTTGGGGGCACGGCGACGGTGAGTGCGACCTACAACGGAGCGAATCAGCTCACCAGCTACAGCGATCCCTTGGCCACCATGACCAGTGCGACCTACAACGGGCTCGGACTTCGCACGGCGGTGACGGTGACGCCGTCGGGGGGAGGTTCTCGCACCAACTCCTTCGTCTGGAATACGTTGACGGCGGTGCCCCGGTTACTGCGCGACGCGTCCTACGCCTACATCTACGGCCAGGGCGCCACTCCCTTGGAACAGGTGAACCTCTCGTCGGGTGCTCTCACCTATCTCGTCACTGATGCCCTCGGTTCGGTCCGCGGAGTCGTGAGTTCGTCGGGAGCGTTGATGGCGACCACGTCCTATGACGCGTGGGGCAATGCTCAGACCACGGGTGGGCTCTTTGCCTCTACCAACTTTGGCTTCGCCGGCGGGTACCTTGGTTCTCAGGGCCTCTACTACTTCATCAATCGCTACTACGATCCGGCGGCGGGGCAGTTCTTGAGCGTGGATCCGGCTGTGTCGATCACGAGTCAGCCGTATTCGTACACAGGTGGGAATCCGGTCAATGAGGCGGACCCGCTCGGCCTCTGTGTCACCACCTGGTTCGGCTGCATCGGTCCAGGACCGGCGAACGGGATCAGTGGCACTCTCGGCGCAGCGTGGAATGACACGGGTGGAAAAGTCGTCAGTTACGTCAGTGAGCATCGTCGCGGAATAGAGCAGATCGTTACGATAGGCGGTGCGATTGTCGGGTCAGCGGCCTGTGACGCTTTTACTGATGGGCTTTGCGTAGTGTTTACACCCGAGATAGGAGGGGCTACTGGCTTAGCCGTCTACGCAGAAAGCGGAGGAACGCACAATGCAGAGGGTTACACTGAGGCTTTCGGTGCTGGAGCTTTGGTAGGTGCATTGTCGCTGGCGTGGGCCGGAGTAGTGCCAGCAGGTGCAGCACTTTGGGCAGGCGATTCAACCATTGGAGCTGTGCAGGGAGTTGTCAGTTACGGGGGCAGCGCAGTTTGCCAATCTGCAAGCGGATATTTGAAAGCCGCAATCAACGGCGCGCTCCAGAATGCGCCGATAAAGCTAAAGTGGCTCTTAGGAAGAGGCGCTAGTTGAAATGATGGATTCTGAAACTCAACGACCCAAGGTTATTGTGAAGTCGGAATATCGCTATGTATCTCGGCACCTAGTGCGGCCAAAAGTGGAATCCTATCGTGCCGGTGCTTTCAAGATTTATCTTGACCGAGTTGACAGCGGCTATCTTCCAGCTCTCGGCTGTCGCGTATTCGAAGTGGATGCAGGTGCTCATCAATTGCGATTGCAATTTCACTGGTATAGAAGTCGGCCAATAAATTTTGAGATAGGGAGCTCCGAGAGCATTGTGTTTTCTGGATCGATTCCTAGAAAAGTTTCAACGCTTGTCAAACTCTTGATACTGCCCTGGAGCTCATTGGAATTGAATAAAACGTCGATTGCGGCGTCTCAAGACAGTGATTAACGACGGTCCGATTTCGGTCGGCGCCCTTGAAAGATGCAGAGAAAGGTTTTGACACCGACCTCCTAACGGGGTGGTGGATCACCGAGCCCCCGTGGCCCTCGTGTTTCGCGGGAATGCGGCGCTAAGCGGTGCATGGGGCGATCTACCTAGTTATCGAAAAAATTCAGGTGGCCTAGATAGTCAAGGGGAAGTTTCAGGAAGATCTCTGATGGAATGGCGTTTTCCGTGGCTTCTCTAGTGAGAAGGCGAATCGGTCGCCCTCTTCACTAGAAGAGACACTGAGCGTTTACCCATTGATACCTGCAGAATCAAGTTCGCCACGGCTGGACCGGCTGAACCCGTTCTCGACCACGCTACCCAGGCATTAAGGACGGACGAGAACGGCACTCCGTTGCGAAATGCTCCGATCTTCGCCGCCGGAAGAGGCAGAAAGGACTCCATCACGATCAAGGTCGCGGGCGACGTCAAGGGCTTGGGCAAGTTCACGATGGTTAAGGTAACGATTCAACAACCTCATCAAGCGTGTCAAGCGAGTGGGATTCGACCTTCGCAACTTTGATAACCGCCGCATCCGGGTCCTGCGCTACGCCGGTAAGCCCAACTGGCGGGTCTTGGGATCGATCGCCGTCAGATGAACCAGACCCCGCCAGAATCCGAAGAGCCGGATATCTAACTCTTCGACGACGTACCGATGGCGGGGACAAATAGATGACTGCAGCGACCGTCCGAAAACTTCCAAAATGTTCGCTTCAGTACGAGAGTGTTCGTGGTGTCTGTCCACTGTGCGTCCACTGGAATCGGAATCGGACCGAGTGTGGAACCTTCTTCACCCACTCTGACTAGGGATTACCTTGGTGCGCCGACCGGGACTTGAACCCGGAACCGTTTGATTAAGAGTC
>VFSW01012603.1_pt1 | contig 11794 bp, 9 predicted proteins | sample 5358111 | NCBI WGS metagenome assembly VFSW01 (sample SAMN11554181, study PRJNA540505) | mine drainage metagenome | isolation source: sediment from site ElyBrook_90M | place: USA: Ely Copper Mine, Vershire, VT | collected 2017 | reverse complement strand
CAGAACGCATGGGGCGGCGCCAACGCGCTGTTTCATCAGATCCTGGCGAACGAGGGCTTCGCAATTTTCTCGGTCGACAATCGCGGGACACCAAATCGCGGCAAGAAGTTTTCGGCGGCGATCCGCTTGCAGTCCGGCCCGGTTGAATTGAAAGATCAGCTCACGGCGCTCGACCAGCTCTATGCCCAGTTTCCGCAGCTCGACCGGACGCGGACCGGAATGTGGGGATGGTCGAATGGCGGGTCGATGACGCTCTATTCGCTGACGCACTCCGACCGGTTTAAGGCCGGGATCTCGGTGGCTCCGGTCACCAACTGGCACGATTACGATTCGACTTACACCGAGCGCTACATGGGTCTGGTGAAAGACAACGGCAGCGCCTATGACGATTCGATTGTCAGCGCAGCGAGCAGTCTGCACGGATCGTTGCTGCTGGTACACGGGACAAGCGACGACAACGTGCATTTTCAGAATACGGTGCAGATGACGGATGCGCTGATCAAGGCGGGGAAACAATTCCGGCTAATGATGTATCCCGGGAAGACGCACGGGATTTCGGGGACGGGCACGCGCACGCAGTTGTATCACATGATGGAAGATTTTTGGAACAAGGAATTGAAATAGCCGTCAGCCGTCAGGTTTCACTGTCGGCGGTGTCCGGTTTTACTGATGGCTGACGGCTGAAAGCTGGTCCTATGCATCGCACAACTCTCGGCGATTTCGAACTGACCGTGGTCTCCGACGGAACCTACTTCCTCGACGGCGGAGCCTTTTTCGGCGTGGTGCCAAAGACCATGTGGTCGAAGAAAGCGATGCCGGATGAACTTAATCGTCTGGACGCTGGACTGAATTCGCTGCTCATCCGCACCGGTGACAAAAATATCCTCGTCGAAACCGGCATCGGCAACAAGCTCCCCGAAAAGATGGTCCAGATTTACAAGCAGCCGGCCAAACTGCTCGACAACCTGCATGCCGCGGGAGTCGCGCCGGAAGATATCGACATCGTCATCAATACGCACCTGCACTTTGACCACTGCGGATGGAATACCGTGCGGCGCGGCGATCAGGTCGTGGCGACGTTTCCGAACGCGAAGTACTACGTGCAGAAGCATGAGTGGGAGCACGGACGGCTGCAGTTGGAGCGCGATGCGATCAGCTACATGAGTCTGAATTACGACCCATTGATCGAAACAGGCCAGATGGTGCTGCTGAACGGCGATCAGGAGCTTTCCCCCGGAATCTCGGTCAAGGTTTTTCCGGGACACACGGCGAACATGCAGGCGGTGATTGTCGAGAGCGGCGGCCAGAAGGCGTGCTACATCTCGGATCTGATCCCGACCAGCAATCATCTCGATGTGACCTGGGTCATGGCCTTTGATTTGTTTCCGCTGCAGACCATCGAGTACCGGAAGAAATACTATTCGGCGGCGATTCCTGAGAAATGGCTGACGGTATTCACTCACGACGACCAAGTGCCGTGGGGGTATGTGGAGCGCGGGGAGCGGGGACGGCTGGGACTTAAGACGCTCGCGTAGAGACAGCCGCTCCGGCTGTCTTACGTGGTCCGTGCTGAAAGCTTGGCTTCGAAGAACTCTTCTACTCTTCCCAGTATTTCCGTCCCGCTCTTCGCCTCGTAAATCGCCTTCCGCAGCGTCGCTCCTCCCGGCACTCCGTGCGTGAACCACGATGCGAACTGTTTCATCTTGCCTTCGGCTCCGGGCATTTCTTCTTCCAGCAGCATCCCAAAATATGTTCGGATCATCTGGTACCGGTCCGCCTCGCTCGGCACATCGTAGAGCCGGCCCTCGTCACACCGACTCGATTCCGAAGCTGGTGCCTGACGGCTGATGGCTGACGGCTGACGGCTCACATACTGCTCAATCTGGCGGAAGATCCACGGGTTCGCCGGAGCCATGCGGCCGATCATCACCGCATCGCACCCAGTCTGGACAACCATGGCGCAGGCATCTTCAGGAGAGCGGATGTCGCCATTGCCGATCACGGGAATCTTAACGGCCTGTTTTACCGACGCGATCCACTCCCAACGTGCCGTTCCGCTGTAGCCTTGCTCACGGGTACGGGCATGGAGAGCGACGGCTCCCAGGCCGCAGCTTTCGGCCATGCGGGCGAGTTCGACGCAGACGATCTCATCGTCGTTCCATCCAGCGCGGAATTTCACGGTGAACGGAATCTTCACGGCTTTGCGCACGGATTCGAAAATCTCGCGAATCAGCGGCAGATCGCGCAACAGGCCGGAGCCACCGTTGCACTTTACGACTTTTTTCGCCGGACAGCCGAGATTCAGATCGACCAGGTCGAAACCAACGTCTTCCACCAGGCGGGCGGCATCGGCCAGCACTTGTGGACTGCTGCCAAAGAGCTGGGCCGAGATGGGATGCTCGTCTTCATAAAAATGAAGGTAGCGTCCGCGGACACGCTGGTCACGAAGCAAACCATCCGCCGAGGTGAACTCGGTCATGATCAGGCCGCATCCACCGAGGTTCTTGATGAACCGGCGGAAGACAGTATCGGTTACGCCGGCCATTGGGGCGAGGACCGTAGCGGGAGCGATGCGGACGTTGCCGATGGAGAAGGAACTGGGAAAGGCGCGCGGGGCGGCCTCGACGTCCGTAGCGGCGGTGCTGCGCGGGGTGTCCCAGAACTTGCTCACAGGTTGATTTTACGTGGTTCTGCTGGCAAAGCTACCGCACGCCTAGATTCGTGCGGCTGACAGTGCCGGGCTTCGCTCGGTCCGGACGTGCGAGGAGCCCGTTCCCACACGAGCACTACAAAAATAAAGCCTCCCATTTAGGGAGGCTTTACAGAATTAGCGTTCGCAAAGATTCTACTTCTTCGCCGCTTCAACCTTCGCGGCTTCGGCTTTGCCGGCGTCGCTCTTGGCGTACTTGCGGCGGAAGCGCTCGACGCGGCCGGCGGTGTCCATGAGTTTCTGCTTGCCGGTGAAGAACGGGTGGCAGGCGGCGCAGATTTCTACGCTGATATCGCCTTTATGGGGGGACCGGGTGACAAACGCATTGCCGCAGGCGCAGTGCACGCGGATCTCGGTGTAGTTGGGATGGATCGCTGCTTTCATGACGGTTTCCTAAAATCCTCGATTCAGACTTTAGATTCTACAGGAGTTAGGAACGATTCAGCAAGGCAGCCATCAGCCGTCAGCCATCAGGTAAAAACGCTGAGGGGTCAACGTTTAGGATGGTCCAACGCGGGCTGGAATCGGTTTTCCTGAGGGCTGATGGCTGAGAGCTGATGGCTAAAACAAAACGGCAGGGCCGACCCCCCTGCCGTCTCGCTTATATCCAAGAATTCTGGGCCCCTTACTTGCCTTTGTTGACCACTTTCTTCAATTCGTTTCCAGGGGTGAACTTTGCGACTCTACGAGCAGCGATCTTGATCGTGGCACCCGTCTGCGGGTTCCGGCCATTGCGGGCCTTGCGCTGCGAGACGGAAAATGTGCCAAACCCGATCAAAGCTACCCGGTCCCCTTTGCGAAGGGCAGCGGTAACGCTGTCCACGGTGGTGTCGATCGCGGTCGTGGCCTGCGCCTTCGAAATGTTGCAGGCTCCGGCAATCCGGTCAACCAGATCAGCTTTATTCATGCTTTCTCCTGACACTTAGTTGTTTCGGTTCCCGCGCATCAACCGGGGAGGAAAGCTCAAAGCGCGAGCACCGGCGATGGCCATTCTCGCCGATGTTAAGGGATTGTCAATGGGAAACACGTGCCAGTTGCCGGATTTGACACCGGCAGACCTCCGATGCAGTCTCGCGCCAACAACTTCTCCCCCATTGGGGCTAGCCGAGTCGCCGTCCCGATGCCATTGCTATTTCCGATCAGCGAGAGAGCTCGCTTTGTCCGCTCTTCACCATGCTTTTCCTCTCTTCTCCACAACTGCACCGCGCTCTGCACAGGAAGTGCACAGGCCACCATCTGTTTCGAGTTGCGGCACAAGCCGGTTCCGGTGCACAGTCTATGTAGAACAATCATGAAATCAGTCACTGAAGTATGTCCCCTGTGCGCAGGCTCAGGATGGAGATCGGTTCCGGGAGCGCCCGAACACGGCGTCACCCGCTGCGATTGCCGTTTGCAGGCGCGCGGCAGCGCTCTGATCGCGGGCGCTCGCATTCCCAAAAGATACGAGCATTGCGAACTCTCAAACTTCACGACCGATTTCCCCGGAGCCGATAGTTCGGTTTCGCTGGCCCAGATCAGCGCATCGCGCTTCGTGCAGGAGTTCGATCCGCGTGACGGCAAGGGGCTTCTGCTGGTTGGCGGTATCGGGACCGGCAAGACTCATCTTGCAGTCGGCATTTTGAAGGAGCTGATTGCGTCCAGAGGAACTGGCTGCTTGTTTTGCGACTATCGGGAATTGCTGAAGCAGATCCAGAACTCCTATAACGATTCAGTTCAGGCAACCGAGTTGCAAGTGTTGCGGCCAGTCTTCGAGGCCGAAGTCCTCGTGCTCGACGAACTTGGAGCCGTCAAGCCCAGTGAGTGGGTCTGGGACACCGTCAGCCTCATTCTCAACACGCGCTACAACGACAACCGCACCACCATCATCACGACGAATTTTGCCGACGAACCGGCGGCAAGCGTGGCTCGTTCCGTCTCCCCGGCGCGTGCGGCCGCGCGCGAAGAAACCCTCGGTGACCGCATCGGAGAACGCATGCGCTCCCGTCTCCACGAAATGTGCCGAGTCGTCCGCATGGACGGCCCCGACTTCCGCCAGAAATTCAAAAGCGCCAGCTTCGGTTAAAGTCAGCAGTCAGATTGCAACGGTGAAAAGGCTTCAGCGAAAGGTTCTCACTTCTGCCATCTGACCTCTGCAATCTGGCCTCTGACCTCTTGACCTCTGACCTTACCGGGGTAGTGGTATGTTCCCGTGCTTACAATCGAAGTCGGCGCAGGCGTCGTTGGCGTGGTTGCGTTGACGATCACTTTTCCATAACTCTTCAGCGTGCCCTTCGAACCAATCGTGAACACCGAAATGGTGCCGTCCAGACTGTTGGCGCAGTAGAGGAACTTCCCACTGTAGTCAACGTTGAGCGCGACCGGGCCATTCCCCACCTCCAATGGCGTGCCGATATGGGTCAGATTGCCCGTCACCGGATCGATGCTGTAGGCCCACAGGTCATGGCTGCCGCTGTTGGCGACGTACAGGAAGCCGCCAAAAGGATCGCCCACGATTGCCGACGGCGTGGTGCCCGCCCCAAATGGGGTGCCACCGTTGATCTGCGTGAAGCCGCCACCGTAATTGGCAAATCCCGAGAGCGTGTTGTCAGCGCTGTTGGCTACATAGGCAAATCGACCCGCCCCGTCCATCGCCACCGCGGACGGCCCGTTGCCCACCGGGAAGCTTCCAGTCGTGGCCCCGGTATTTGAGCCGCGATAGATTTGCCACAAGGTATTGTCTGCCGTGAGTACAAAGTCTCCGTACGTCCCGAAGCTTGTGGCCATGGCGATCACGTTTCCGGCGAACGTATACGTGCCGAAGTAGCCGATCTCCTGCGTGGCCTGGTCAATTGTAAAGTTGTTAACGCTGCTCCCGTTGGCCAGGTAGAGGTACGCGGCGTTTGGATCTTCTAGAATGAGACTGGCAAATTCATTCCTGTTGGTGACAAGGTTGAGCGACCCGCCGGTCTGGATGGCGTAATCGTTCACATAGCCGCCATCAATCGATCGCAGGTTGATGCCGTCAGGCGCGAGCGCGAGTTGTTGCGGAGCCAACGTATCGCTGACACTGCCAAGCGAAGTGAGGCCTCCCGTCGAACTTACCGAGTACTCCGCAATTTCATCCTGCGAACTGTTCTGTGTTTGCGCCGCAAACGGCGAGTTGGCTGCGTACAGGAAGGTCGGAGCGAATGTGACCGGTGTCGTCCCGGTCGTGATCGCCAAACTCGCAGCCCACGGGTTCGAGATGGTTTGCTTTGGCGTGAGCGCTCCCGTCGTGGTATTGATGCTGAGCATTTGCAGCAGCCAATTCGAGCCACTCCCACCCTCGGTACGCGCGTAAAGATAGTGTCCCGTGGGATCCACCGCCAGGAAGTCCGAGGCCCAGCTGCCATAGGTCGTAAACGGCGACCCGGATACTTCCGTAAGAACGCCGGTGGTCGCGTTCATGCGAAATACGCTGACGTTGGCGGAGCCATTGGCGCTGCCGACGAAGACAAAGTGAGCGCCGGCAGGATCGATGGCCAAGCTGTAGGGGAACACGGAGGTCGAGAACGGTGACCCAGAGGCAAATGCCAGTGTCCCAGTTGTGCGATTCACGGTCAGGACGGCTATGTTTTGATTGTTATAGTTCGTAGCCACTAGAAACTTTCCTCCCGGATAAGCCACCAGCGAAAGCGTCTGTCCCCCCGCCGCGAAAGGCGAGCCAGTCACCAGCGCTAAGGCTCCCGTCGCGGTATTGATCTTGTACACATAAATCCCGTTGTTGGTATCGAGGACATAGAGGAACTTGCCCAGGGTGTCCATGATCATGACCGGAAGCTGCGTCGCGGAATAAGAGACGGATCCGGAGAGTTGCGTCAGCGCGCCGGACGTCGTGTTGATGCCCACCGGAATAATGCTCACGGTCGGGTAGGCGGAGGTGTCGGCAGCGTATCCAAAGCTGCCGGAGGGGGTCACGACAAAGTTGTAGAGACTCGTACCGATTGTGAAAGGCGAGCCTGCGATCGGAGTGAGGACGCCATTCGCTCCGATGCTTGCCGCAATCATTTGTCCGCAGGTCATGGGAAGATAGAAAAACTGCTGCGAGGGTGCGATCGTTGCGTTGTTGTCGCCAGAACAAGAAGGAGGCGCGATCAAATCCTGCTCCGCAGTGAACCGCAGGCGTCCAGTTTTTGAGTCAACGGCATAAGGCATGACGCTCAAACTGCTGGCGGCGTATCCGTATCGCGCCACCTTGGCTACGGCGTTGGAACCCAGGCATAAAGACGTCAGGAGCACACAGACACAAAACAAGCTACGGTTGCAGGACACAGCAATCCTCCAGAACTGGGATGGTTTGACTCGCACGCGCTCAAGGAGGGAGGAGAGGCCACGTGCAGCCCCACGAACAGCAAGTGCCGAGTAGGCTATAGGAGCCGGCCAAGCGGTGTCAACCCCACCCCCCACCCACCATCCCCACGCAAACACCATTCGTTCGAAGTTGACTTAACCTCATGAAAAACCAACAGAAACCACTCTGACCTCTAAGCTCTACGGTCCTTACAATACAATCATCCCGTGCTGACGGAGAACCTCCACTTCCAGCCGGAGTCCGATGCCAAAGTCTTTGCTGCGGTTCCGGCGGCTCCGGCGGTTTTCGCGCTCCGCGGCATAGAAGCCGGCTCCGAACCCTACATCAGCAAGACGGCCAACCTTCGCCGCCGCCTGCAGCGCCTTCTCGCGCCGCCGGAGGCACGCTCGAAGCGTCTCAACCTGCGCAACCTCGTCGCTTCGATCGAATACACGGTCACCGGTTCGGATTTCGAGTCGGGCTTCCTCCTCTATCGCGTCCTCCGCGCAGCATTTCCCAAGACCTACGACAAGCGTCTCCGGTTGCGTTTTGCGCCGCTCGTCAAGTTGCATCTCGAAAACGAATACCCGCGCGCCTCCGTCACCACGCGCCTCGGCCGCCTGACCGGCAAGAACATTTACTACGGCCCGTTCGCCTCGCGACTGGCGGCGGAAAAATTCATGAACGACGCCCTCGACTTCTTCAAGATGCGTCGCTGTGTGGAGGATCTCCATCCTGATCCGACGTTCCCCGGCTGTGTCTATTCCGAGATGAAGATGTGTCTGGCCCCCTGCTTTCGCGGCTGCACCGATGACGGGTACCGCGCCGAGGTATTGCGGGTCGAGGATTTTCTCGACACGCGGGGCGAATCCCTGAAGCGCGCCATGGTGGCCGAGCGTGACGATGCCTCGGCGAGAATGGAGTTCGAGGTGGCTGCCGCCATTCATGCGCGGCTCGACAAACTGGCTCCCGTGGTGAGGGAGTTGCCGGAGTTCGTCCACCGGATCGACCGGCTGAACGCCGTGATGGTGCAGAAGTCCAGCCAGACCGAGTGCGTTGCGTTGTTCCGAGTTGATGGCGGCGCGCTGGCCGGACCTTTCGCGTTTCCGATTTCCGCGAGTGAGCACACGAAATCACAGTCGATGGAAGCTCGCATCCAGAACGCCCTTTCGGAGTTTCCTGCTGCTCAGATGGCGAGCGCCATGGAGCGCATGGAGCATCTCGCAATCCTGAAACGCTGGTGCTATCGCGGAAGCCGCACCGGAGAAATCTTCTTTGCTGACGCCAAGGGAGAACTGCCCATGCGTCGCCTGGTACGGGGCATCGGAAGAGTGTTCAAAGGCGAAGCGCCGGAAACAGGTGAATCGGTCCACCGCCAAAACGCCGAGAAAAGCTAGCGCGCATTCCTGCGGTGATCCACCACCGAGTCACGCAGAAACCCACCCAAGCGCTTTGCCTTTCTCCGTGACTCCGTGGTGGATTTTGGTTTTCCGGATGACGACAACACTCAAGGATATTCTCTGCCTCTCGGCGGTGAAAAGTCCTACGCCGCCCGATCTGGTGCGCGCGTTGGGCGCTTTCGAAACACGACCGTAATCTCTTCTCGCCAGCGCTCGCCTATCCCCAGCGCCTCCCAGTCGACCTCCGGCGATAGGTATCGCAGGATCGTATCGGTGGCGGGGTGCACATGCAGCGCGGGCGCCACCAAAATAAGCAAAGGCTTCTGCGGCGAAATTTCGCGTCCCGGAAAATAGCCGAACTGCGCAAACTCTCCCCGGTTCTGGTGCCAGACGACCCGCGACCAGTAATCCACGCCTTGCAGAGGAAGGTGAATGTCTTCATCGGCCTTGAGTTCGATGATGGCGAGGCGCGCCTCCGGAGTCATGGCGAGAATATCGATCATCGCGCGGTCACTCGCCGCAAAGGCCGGCACCTGCGTATAAACCCATTCCGTTCGCAGGCGCCCGTCAAGCACCGCGACATTACCGGCGACCAACGATTCCAGCCAGCGTTCCGGGTGCATCCGCCACAACGCGTGGTTCTTCGGACCATTCTTATGCCGGACGGCCGCCGCCAAACGCACCAGATCGGCAAACTGCGTTTCATTCTCCGCGTTAAGAACACGCTCCTCCGGTCCCACCCCAAACGCAATTTCCTGGCAGCTTTGAAACGAACCCGGATCATGCGCGAGCCGGGCCTGGGCAAATTCCAGTCCATTCCACCGGAATGAAATCAACGAGGGCGAGAGTACCACCACTTCCGCTTGAGCAAGGATCCCTCGAATGCGCGCAATCGACTCCGCAAAGCGGTCGCGTGCGTGGACTTCGTCAACAGCATGGACAAGCCGCGTAGCCAGATTGCCGCGGTCGCTCGCGTCAAGCGGCGTCAACGCGTCTTCTCGCTGGTCAATTTCATACAACTGCCACTTAGCCGCCGTCGGATGCAGATGCCCCATGCGCTGCCGCGTCAGCGCGCCCATTCCCTTCGGCACAATCAGCGCCAGTCCTTCCACCGCACGCCGCTCCAGTTGCGCAACACGGCAGGCCTCGAGCCACAGAATGCCAACGGTCAGGGCGCCATCGACGGTCGTCTGCGTTTCTTGATTATTGCCTCCAACCACGGCCAAAGCCCGTTGCCCCTGCCGCAGCAAGCCCCGCAGATAAGCCGGGCCGAACGAATGTTCAATGTCCATGCTGGTCGTGAGCCGGACGACGTTCCAGCCCGGAAAATTTCTCCCGAGCGCCCGCCGCAGCCGAGGTTCATAGGCGGAGCGAGCCGCACGCCGGGCGGCGGGCGAACGCTGATCGCGATCCCGGCAAAAGTCGAGCCGCGTCGGCCGGTTCTGCCCCATCCGCTGCACCTGCAACCGGAGCGTCGCAGCGGTCACCTCCGCATCGAGCACCCGCCGCCCCACATTCCGCTCGCTCGACCACAGATGCAGCAGGCACTTGTTGTACTCGCCCGAAATCGAGTACTTCGACTCCGCCAGATCAAAGGCGATCATGCCGTCTTCCACCACCACGGCGGCACGAGCGCTGGTCAGAAAATCGGAGAGTAGCTGGCTGAGCGAGTCTGGGGTCACAGCTCCAAACTACTCGCCTCCCAGATCCGAAGTCGGTGATGGCAGTACCGTAAAAATGTTTGGTTTTGATCGGCGTATGTCAGCCCGGCTTCTGTTTACGAATGGGTCAATTTTCGAGTTGTCAACGATTCGCAAAGTGACCGGGCGATTCTGTGGGTTAGTGAGTGCTATGGGGAAGCTGGGCAGAGATTCGGCGACAGTGGACAGGAAAGTCGAGTTTGATGGACGTTATCAGATCAGCAGGACGCCACGACTAAAGCGCTCTCCTCTCAATTGATGCACTCAAGACGATTTCACCACTAAGCGCACATTTTCCTCAAAAGTGATCAATTTTGAACAGACCGCCAGTGGAAGAACGAAGCAAACTGTGCGCTACCACAGCTAAACGCTAGTACGCGAAGCATGGGACCAGCGCATCGAAAACCCTCTCTCGCGCTGGTCCCCTTTTTGTCTGACTCATCGTTACGGACGCAAGCCCCATTCACCAACCGCGCCGCAGACCCCGCGGTTCTCAGTTAGTGAAATCGCCGTTAACAACAGTCACGCGGCAGGGAGCGTTTTCAGGCATAATGCGGGGGAGCGAGACGATTCGCATGAGAATCGACGACCTAAAGCAATTCGTCGACCGGACAGTGACGCTCCGCATGACGGACGGCGGGACTGCCAAGGTGAGAGTGGATTTTGTCGATGAGGAGTACGAGGACATCATCGCTGCCGTTGTGGAAACCTCGCGTCCCGAACACTGCCGCGCTCCTTGCGCTGTACACACCTTTGCCGCAGCGGACATCGTATCTGCCGAACTGTCGGAGTAACGACGGGGCTGCGGAACCATTGCCAAAGTCCGCTGTTAACGACAGTTAACAGGCGAGTTGGCCACAATCCGCGTACAAGACATTGCAAGTTAATCAAAGTCGTTGTCGAGCTGTTAGGACAAAAAAACAGTGGACGCCCGCGTAGGAGCGTCCACCATTGTTGCGCGCCGCTTTAGCGGACCGACCGTTACTTCGGAAGGACGCTGGTTCCCTCAGCACGAACGGCAGTAAGGCTCGAAGGACTGAGACCCAAGGATTGGAGGATGGTAGGCGCCACCTGGGCGGTACCTACTTCGGCGTGGATCGTCTTCGCTGCATAGGATGGATTGGACAGCAGCAGAATGACATTGGTGTCGTCATGGGCAAACCCGCCGTGCTCGGCCAGTTTCTTGGTGCTGCCGGTGTAAGTGACGCCGACGTTCGGCGCCACGATGATGTCCGGCGTGCGCGGGTCTCTGGTGGGGTCGTTGAAGTTAAGAGCAAGCGACGGCCCGTAGAAGATCTCTCCGAGCGCGATGCCGCTGGTGGCGGAGGCGTTCTGTTCGAGCATATTGACGGCGTCTAAAGTATCGGAAAAATTCGTCAGCCAGAGCAGCGAGACGTCATCTTCTGTCGGGCCAATGCCGGGGGGGTTATTGGTGGATGCCGAGTACGGGAGATAGCCGGCGTTGGAGAGCAGGGTGGCGGGGGTAGTGCCGCTGGCGGCCTGAGGCACGTAGCGGGTGGGATCGATCGGGGACTGGCCGTGCTTGGCAGTAATCACGATCAGGGTGGAATCGTAGAGATTCTGAGCCTTCAGTTCGCCCACGAACGCGGCAATCGAGGCGTCGACGAATTTGAGTTCGTCCAGTAGCCCGGCTCCCGGCGTGGCAGCGGCATCC
>VFSW01012602.1_pt1 | contig 11794 bp, 12 predicted proteins | sample 5358111 | NCBI WGS metagenome assembly VFSW01 (sample SAMN11554181, study PRJNA540505) | mine drainage metagenome | isolation source: sediment from site ElyBrook_90M | place: USA: Ely Copper Mine, Vershire, VT | collected 2017 | reverse complement strand
ACGAATCCCCAAATTGTTAAAATAGATCTATGTCTCTGACACGCCAACAGGCACTTGACCACTTCCACTCCCCCGACCTCATGGGATTGGGGTTTGAAGCCGACGCTGTCCGTCGCCGCCTCCACCCTGAAGGCGTGGTCACCTACATCATTGATCGCAACATCAATTACACCAACTTCTGCACCGAGTACTGCACCTTCTGCGCCTTCTATCGCCCTCTCAAGGGGCCCCAGGCGAAAGAGGGTTACATCCTCGACTTCGAGAAGATCTACGAGAAAATCGCAGAAACCCAGGAGATGGGCGGCACCGGTGTCCTTATGCAGGGCGGCATTCATCCCGACCTCAAAATCGACTGGTTTGAGCGCCTCTTCACTGGTATCAAGCAGCGTTTTCCGAAGATCTGGCTCCATTGCCTTTCCGCATCTGAAGTTCTGGCCATCGCCGAATACTCCGAACTGAGCCTGCGCGACACCATCGCCCGCCTCCGCGATGCCGGCCTCGATTCCATCCCCGGCGGTGGGGCCGAAATCCTTGATGACGATGTCCGCAAGCGAATCGCGCGCCTGAAATGTCGCACCGAGGACTGGGTCAGCGTGCATCGCACCGCCCACTCGCTCGGCATGCGCACCACGGCTACCATGATGTTCGGCGTCGGCGAGACATTCGACCAGCGCATCAACCACTTCGAAGTTGTGCGCCGCCTCCAGGAAGAGACCGGCGGATTCACTGCCTTTATCCCCTGGAGCTTCCAGCCCGGACACACCGCCCTCGGGGGCCGCGGATGGGACGAGGCCACCTCGGTCGAATATCTCAAGGTTCTGGCTATCTCCCGTCTCTATCTCGACAACATTGATAACGTGCAGGCAAGCTGGGTCACCCAGGGCCTCAAGGTCCTCGAAATGGGTCTCCACTTCGGCGGCAACGACGTTGGCTCCGTCATGCTCGAGGAAAACGTAGTCAAAGCTGCGGGCACCAGCAACTGCACTACCGAAGAGGAGCTTCGCCGCATCATTCGCGACGCCGGGTTCAAGCCCGTCCAGCGCGACACGCTCTACCGCACCATGTTCTTAAATTAGGCAGAGTTCGGATCAGTGGGGCCTGTCATCGTTCGTTCCAGAACACCAAAGAAGCACCAAAAATTTGTCCTCTTCAGGAGTTCCGGGGATCGCAATATCTTTCCGAACTTCCCAAATAAGCTTTGATAAAAGGGCATCCCCCTTCTCAACTGATCGGGTCGGGTTGGAAAGCCTGATTTCGTTTTGATAAGAGTGCATCGCGGCCAGCACACCCGCCGAACCGATAAGATGCAGCGTGTTACAAGCCTTGGAAAAGACGCGGTTGCCCTCCGGCGTCGAGTCTGAACCTACAATTCCGCTGATTGAAAGGAGAAACTCTTTGTACTGTTCGAATTTATACTTCCTCCAGTCTGCTTCCCTTTCTTTTTTCTTCGTGAGGTAATAAGTCACTGTCGTAACTATCACACTTGAGACACCAGCCATCACAGTGATCACAAACGAGCTACCCATACTGTCCACCATATCTCCGATCCGAGCCGCTCCTGACTGACCTAGAGAGACATCTAGTTAAGAGATTCACGGGTGCCTCTGGCCGCCCGCCGCCACCTCAACCCCATGCTTGATCAAGTAGAGGATCGAGTTCAGGCTCTCCTCCGCTCCGCGCTTGCTCCCCGGCAGATTCACGATCAGCGTACTCCCCTTCAGACCTGCCACTCCGCGAGATAGCCACGCGAACTTATTACTCGCAGCGCCGATCGACCTCATCGCCTCGGCCAGTCCCGGCGACTCGCGATCGATCACCGCGCGCGTCGCTTCCGGCGTGCGGTCGCGCGGTCCCAGCCCCGTTCCACCCACGGTGAGCACCAGGGCTGCACCACTAGCACACAGCCGGTTCATCTCGCTGGCAATTGCGGCTTCGTCATCGGCGAGCAGGCCGGCGGAGATCTGAGCGTCCGGCCACTGCTGCTTCACGATGTCAACCACCGCCGGTCCTGCAGTGTCAGTCATCAATCCCTGCGAACAACGGTCCGAAATGGTGAGTACGCCAATCAGCATGGAACGATTGTATCCGCCGAAAAAGTTTTAAATGGCTGGCCCGCTCCCTACGGAGCCGCGGGCGGCAGCACCTTGATCGTGTGCAACCACGTCTCCACCAACTGCGGCCAAGCCGTTATGGGCAGGGCTGTGTGCCTGAGGCCGTAGCCATGACCGCCTTCCGCATAGACATGCAGTTCCGCCGGCACCTTGGCCCTCTTCAATTCGAGGAAGTAGGTTGTAGCATTTTCCACGTGCACCGGGTCATCTTCAGCCTGCACGATGAACGTCGGCGGCGTCTCCTGCGTTGGCATGATATCGGCATTGGGAGCCATGTTCTGCTCGGCGAGCGCAAGATAACCTGGATAGACCACTACCGCAAAGTCTGGCCGACAGCTCAAGTCGTCCGCCGCATCTACGCGATCATAGAGGCGCTTGTCATAATGCGTGCTCAGTGCAGCGCTCAGGTGTCCTCCTGCCGAAAATCCCAGAACTCCGACGCGTTTGGCATCGATGCCCCATTCAGACGCATGCTCCCGCACCAGTCCCACTGCCCGTTGCGCGTCCTGCAAAGCCGCCGGCGACTTCGGATAGGGCCCCGAATCGGGCACCCGGTACTTTAGCAGGACACACGTTACGCCGGCCGAATTGAGCCAGTCGCATACCTCGGTGCCCTCAAGGTCAATCGCCAGGATGCGATAGCCGCCACCCGGAAACACCACCACCGCCGGCGTCGCTCCGCTCGCTCCCTTCGCCCTGTAAAGCGTGATCGTCGGGTTTGAAACGTTGCCCAGGCGCACAAGCGGCTTGCCCGCGATGAGGTTGTCCTTCTCGGTGGTCGTATCCACTTCCGCCGGCGCAGGGGTCCCCGCGGCGGCGCCCGGGGCGCCGTTAGGCCAGATGGGCAAAGTCGTGAGCCCGGGTGGGGGCTGCCAGGCAGGTTTTTGTGCAAAGGCTGACAGAGTCATAGTCATCAAAAGAGCTGAAATCAAAGCGCGCTCACGCATCAGGAATTCTCCAGTTAAACGTCGCAGCCATCATTGCAGCCAACGGGCGGATGCCGCAAACTGCGACCACGTATTCGCTGCTTCAAACCCCGCCGCGCTGGTCCCGTCAGGGCTGCGCACCTGCCGGAATCAACAGGATCAACCGTTCCAGCGCGATCTCAATGCGCGCCGGCAGGGCGCCAAACGGCTCACCATCGGCTTCAATCAGCACCGGCGTGCGCGAGCCATTTGTCACACGGCATTCCACCGCATCCGCCTCGACCAGTTCGACAGAACGCGTAAAAGTATGCCGTCTGAACAAGACCGCCAGCAGAAACCGCATGTAGCGATAGCGGCTGCGCGTTTTGAACGCCATCAGGCTGAGTTTGTCGCTGTGCAGACTTGCTCCCGGCGCCAGGTTTCTGAGCGATCCTCCAAACGAACGCACCCTCACCGCCAGCAATTGCGAAATCGCTTCCACCCGCGCCCCGCCTGTTCGAGACACGAAGCGCGCCTCGAACAGGGGAAACGAATGCGTCGCCCAAATGCGCATCGCTTCAAAGAGGTAGAGAGCATATCCAAATCTCCGCTTCATCCCTGGATCAAGCCGCGACATCAGCAGCGCATCCGCGCCAATGCCCGCCGCCACGGTAAAGTAGCGCGAGCCTTGCTGTCCGATGGCATCGCTGAAAAAAATCCTGCCCACAGGCACTTCGACCCGTTCCGACGAGAGCAGCGCCTCGATCATCTGCTGCGGAGACCCAGTGAGCCCCAGGTTCGATGCCAGCGCATTGGCCGTACCGAACGGCATCACGCCCAGTGCTACCTGCTTGCCCACGAGGCATTGCAGCACCTCGTTCACCGTGCCGTCGCCCCCACAGACAATGACAGCATCGCATCCGCGCTCGATCGCCGCGCAGGCCAGTGTCGAGCCGCTTCCCGGGCCATCGATCATCAACTCTTCAACCTGGATCTGGGCGTCCGCGAGCGCCGCCATTAGATCGCGCAGGACCAATTTGCGGTGCTTCTTCTCCTGTCCGGAGTTTGGATTGTCAATCACCGCGACCCGGCGAGTCTGAGAGATCATCTTTGCCTATTCTTTCAGATGAGCGCGGAGCACTACCATCTTTATTAGAACGCACTGCATTCCTGCGAACGAGTGTCGGAGATTTGGTGAAAGCTGACCGCTTGAAGACGGGTGCAGACTCCCCTGCGAACAACTGCGAAGGCCCACTTGGCATCTATGTCACAGGCAGGGAGCAACCCGCTTCAGAGCAAATCAACTGTGTGTGGCGTCTTCCAGAGGTGATCCGTGATTGTTCTGTTTCTCATCCCCGTTCTCGTGCTGGCACTCGTCGCCACGGTGCCAACTTGGCCCTACAGCAAGAACTGGGGCTACTATCCAACTGGAGGCCTCGGAGCTATTCTGGTGCTCACCATCGTTTTGCTTTTTCTAAACCGCATCTGAACGACCGAGTCTGAAAGTTTCGCTTGGGTAAGTGCTCGACATCGCGGCGCGGTTTCATGGCAGATCGACCATTGCCCCTCGGCCGTGTCGTCGTACTCCTGCTATTGATGGTTGGGGCGTACCCCTGCTTCGGCTACTCCGTCCTCACTCATGAAGAGATCGTTGACCTGCTCTGGACGTCCGATATGCGTCCGCTCATCGAACACCGCTTCCCCGGGTTAACCGACGACCAGATCAAGGAAGCCCACGCTTACGCCTACGGTGGCTCGGTCATCCAGGACCTGGGCTATTATCCCTTCGGCAGCCGGGAATTCAGCGACCTGGTTCACTACGTCCGCAGCGGTGACTTTGTCGAAGAATTACTTCGGCAGAGCCAAAACGCCGACGAATATGCCTTCGCACTGGGCGCTCTGGCTCATTACATTTCTGATGTCGACGGGCACCCTGCCGTAAATCAGGCCGTTTCGCTGCGATTCCCAAAATTGCGCGCAAAATTTGGTCCCAAAGTCACGTACGCCGAAGATAAGGGCGCCCACCTCAAAGTGGAGTTTGGCTTCGATACGCAGCAGGTTGCAAAGAGCCGCTACGCTCCAGACCAATACCACGACTTCATCGGATTCGAGGTATCCCAGGCACTTCTGGAGCGTACATTTCCAATCGTCTACGGAATGGATTTCAAGGAGGCGTTGCCCCATCAGGAACTCGCTATCGGCTCCTACCGCTGGGCCATCAGCCAGTTGATCCCCCAGATGACCAAGGTGGCTCTCCAAATGCACAAGAAGGAACTAACGAACGAGTCTCCTAACTTTTCCAAACGGAAGTTCCTCTATCGCCTGTCCCGCGCCGACTATGAAAAATCCTGGGGCAAGACTTATCAGCGCCCCGGCTTTGGAACCCGCTTTCTCGCCACGATCTTGCGCATTCTTCCCAAGATCGGTCCGTTCAAAGGTCTCGACTTTACCGCCCCTACGCCGGCGACGGAAGACCTCTACATCAAAAGCATCAATAAGACCTACGAGGACTATCGTGCCATGCTGCACAAGGCGAATTACCAGACCCCGCGGCTGGAAGAACGCGATCTGGACACCGGCCAGATCACCCTTCCTGCCGAGTACCCGCTCGCAGACGAAACCTATGCAAAGCTTCTGACGCAGCTGGCTCGGAAAAAATTCTCTGCGACCTCGTCTGGCCTGCGCCGAGATCTGCTCGACTTTTACGCCCATCCGCCTGCCGGCCTGAAGACAAAACAGGATCAGGCAAAATGGCAGAGATTGCAGGCGGCAATCAATGAGCTCAAGGCCGCCCCACAGCCGGCGAGCGCCACTGGCAATGCCGCTCAACAATCAAGCAATGCGCCTTTATTCGAGTTCATAACGCAGCCGTAATCGTTCCGCTGCATTCGCCGAACCCAATTCGGGGCAGACCTTCTCGCTCTGCATACGCCTTGAACACCACGCGATCCCCATCCTCAAGAAACCTCCTCACTTCTCCAGTCGGCAGGCGAAGGGGCTCGCTGCGATGCTTCATCTCAAGCAGGCATCCTTCTGACCCTTCTTCCGGACCCGAAATCGTACCCGTCGCAAACAAATCACCTGGCCGCAAATTACAGCCGTTGCTTGCATGATGAGTCAGCAGTTGCGAAATGCTCCAATAGAGATCGCAAAGATTTCCACGACTCACGCGCATAGGATCGACGCCAGAATCCCGCATGCGAGATGATTCCAGGAAAACCTCCAGCGTCACATCAATGCCGGCGAAGTCACCTGTTTCTGAATTGAGATATGCCAGCGTCCGCGGGTCGCCGGCCGCTCGCGCCATCCGCTCCGTGCGATAAGGTTTCAATGCTTCCAGCGTGACCACCCAAGGCGAAACCGTGGTTGCAAAACTCTTTGCCATAAACGGCCCCAACGGCTGATATTCCCACGACTGCATATCCCTCGCCGACCAGTCATTCACCAGGCATAGACCAAAAATATGGTCCTCCGCTTCCTCGATTGGTATTGGCTCGCCAAGCTCATTGCCCGGTCCGACGAAGACACCCACCTCAAGCTCATAGTCAAGTGAGCATGTCGGACCAAAGGCTGGCTCAGACGATTCCGGCAACTTGGTCTGGCCGTTTGGCCGGCGTATCGGCTCACCACTCACCACAATCGACGACGCCCTTCCGTGATATCCAATGGGGATGCTCTTGTAATTGGGCAGCAGCGGATTGTCTGGACGAAACAGCTTCCCCACGCGCGTGGCATGATAAATGGACGCATAAAAATCTGTGTAATCGCCGATGGCCGCAGGTAGTTGCATTGCTACTTCACTCTGAGCCACCAGCAGGGGCTCGACCTGCCGTCGTGCGTGCTCATTCGTCAGCAACTCTGTAATCCGCCTCCGCACGGCTGTCCATGCCGCGCCGCCCAGTTCCATCAGCGGATTCAACACATCGGCTGTGCATGCCTCTATAACTTCTCCCGGAAACGGTGTGAGCAGGCCGCCGGCCGCGCACGCGTGCAAATCGAAAACCCGATCGCCAATCGCCACGCCAATCCGCTTCCCGCGCTCCCCGCGGAACACGCCAAACGGAAGGTTCTCGATCGGGAAGTCGCATCCCCGCTCGTTGGCTGACGCGACCCAACTCTTTTGATCCATCCCAACGCCTCCAGATCACCGGACTGTCCGTCAATCGGGCACGAACAAAAATCGTCGAGGCCTTCTTTCGGATTTCATGCAAGTGAGCCCATCTCCACCATAAATCTCGCATGCACATGTTCGGTTGGAATGAATCGCTCCGTGCCCGATTCCTTTTCATCAAGCACTCTCCGCAAGATCAGTTTTCCGGCAGGCCAAAGGCGGAATACGACACGGCAAAGAATCGCAACCTCGCACTTCGCGACGCAGAACTGAGCTGTTTGATTTTCTGGACGATCGGAGCCGTACCGGGGATAGCATACGAAACAATATGTCCCCCTCTCCACTTAGCGGGCATAGCCTCTGGAGATAGCGGCTTTAATAACTTCGACCTTGCAGGGTGAATAATGAATCTATAAGTTCAAATTGAGCAGCTAAGTTTAGCCCCGGAGATTGCCTGTACGCACGACACCTCTTTCGCCGAAGCGCACGTGGCGTCGCTCCGATTCCGGCAACCGAAACAATCCGTCGTGATCTGTCATTCAGCCGGCTTGAATCGCTTCTTCAAGCCCTGCCAGCATTCAAAATACTCATGCTGAAGAATGCGAGCATTCATCGCAAACTCCGTCGGGCGCACTACCAGTTGCGTCTCAAACATGAACGCTAGCGTATTACCCAGGTATTGCGGCTTCAATTCCGAATTAGTCGCGCGTTCAAACGTCTCTGCATCCGGCCCATGCCCTGCCATGCAGTTGTGCAGGCTTGCGCCTCCCGGCACAAAGCCTTCCGCCTTGGCATCGTAAGCGCCAAACACCAGACCCATGAACTCATTCATCAGGTTGCGGTGAAACCACGGTGGCCTGAACGTATGTTCCGCCACCATCCATCGCGGTGGAAAGATCGCAAAGTCGCAGTTGGCCGTGCCCGCGATCGCCGACGGCGAACTCAGCACGGTGTAAATCGACGGGTCGGGATGATCGAACGTCACGGTATTGATGCAGTTGAACAGCGCAAGATCGTACTTGTACGGAGAGTAGTTCCCATGCCACGCCACCACGTCCAGCGGTGAATGATCGATAGCCGCCGACCATAGTCTGCCCAGGAACTTCGCGGTGATTCTGTAGTCGCCGTCGCGATCTTCGTACGCGGCTACCGGCGCCTTGAAATCGCGCGGATTGGCAAGACCGTTGGCCCCAATCGCCCCAAGTTCAGGCAGCCGGAACGGCAAACCATAGTTCTCGCAGATGTAGCCGCGCGCCTGCTTGTCCGCGAGCACCACGCGAAACTTTACCCCGCGCGGGATCACGCAAATCTCACCCGGAGTTACATCCAGAATCCCCAGCTCCGTATGAAAGCGCAGCGCGCCAAGTTGGGGAACAACCAGAAACTCACCGTCTGCACTATAGAAAAATCGATCTTCCATCGACGGGTTTGCGGCATACAAATGAATCGCCACACCCGTCTGCATGGCCGGGTCGCCGTTTCCACCCAGCGTGACAATTCCATCCACGAAGTCAGTCGCCACGTCGGGCAGCGGCAGAGGGTCCCAGCGCAACTGGTTCGGCGTCGTCGCCACTTCGTTGAAGGGACCGCTCCGCATCAGCCGGGAACTAATCTCCTCGTACGGCCTGTGCGTCACCGAAGGACGAATGCGATACGTCCATGTGCGCCGATTCGTCGCCCGAGGCGCAGTAAACGGCGTGCCGCTGAACTGCTCCGTATAAAGCCCCAGCGGATGCTTCTGCGGCGCATTCTGTCCTGCCGGCAAGCCGCCGGGCTCCGCCTCGGTTGCGAACTCGTTTCCAAAACCCGATTGATACAAAATGTCGACCGGCGTCGACTCCCGCTCAAAGACCACCACGCTCGATTCGCTGCTCTGCTTCATGCATCGCCTCGTAGATTTCATCGAAACTCTTTACGGCAAACAACAACTTGTGCAACTCGTCCACCTTCACCGGAGTCGCAAGCACTTCATCCAGCGAGAAATCATGCACGGCACAGTTCCCGTCAACCACATTCCTGCACTCGCCATGCGAACTGATCAACCCGCTGCCGTAAACCTTGATCTCGTCGCGTTCGCGAATAAGCCCGAACTCCACCGTGTACCAGAACAGCCGTCCCAGTTTCTCCAGCACATCAGCGTCGTCAATCCCTGCGCACACCCGGCCGTAATGCTCCAGGAAGCTCGCAAATACTCGATGCGCATGCATCGGTACATGCCCAAACACGTCGTGAAAAATATCCGGTTCAGGTGTGTATTCAAGTGAATCCATGCTGCGAAGCCACGTGGTCGTAGGAAAGCGCCGCGCCGCCAGCATCTCAAAAAATGCCGGAGCCGGCAGAAACCCGCTCACCGGCGTCGAGTTCCACCCCGTGCGTGGCTCCAGCCGTGCGCTCACCGCCGCCAGGTTCGGTAGCCGGTCCTTTCTCAATCCGATAATCTCAAACCCCTCCAGATACTCCCGTGCGGCATGCCTCTCGAGTTCCGGAAGCACGCGCCCCACAAGCTCGGCCCACACGCGATGCTGCTCATCGCTGTATGCGTTGTAGTCCTGCTCAATCAGGTAGGGCGCCGCTACTGTAAGCGTTTCCGTTTGCATTGCTTCTCCTAAAGGTTCCCGCGTTCCCCTTGCTCTCTTTCAATCGCCTCAAACAGCGCCTTGAAGTTGCCCTTGCCAAAGCTGCGGCTGCCTTTTCGCTGGATGATCTCAAAGAACAGCGTAGGCCGGTCTTCCACGGGGCGCGTAAAGATCTGAAGCATGTATCCCTCGTTGTCCCGGTCCACAAGGATGCCCAGTTCTTCAAGTTCATCCACTGGCTCGTCGATCGTGCCCACCCGCTGCTGTAACTCGGTGTAATACGTGTGCGGGACGCGCAGAAACTCGACGCCCTGCCTATGCAGACTGTTTACCGTGTGCAAAATGTCATTGGTAGCCAGCGCGATATGCTGCACGCCCGGCCCTGGATAGAAGTCCAGATACTCTTCAATCTGCGATTTGCGCTTCCCTTCGGCAGGCTCGTTGATCGGGAACTTCACATACCCGTTTCCATTCGCCATCACCTTCGACATCAGCGCCGAATACTCGGTCGAGATATCCTTGTCGTCAAAGTGCTGATAGAGCGAAAACCCCATCACGCGCGCATAGAAATCCACCCACTCGTCCATCTCGTGCCAGCCCACGTTGCCCACCATGTGGTCGATATGCAACAGGCCAACGGGTCTCGCCACCTCGTCATGTTCAATCGCGCGAAATCCAGGCAGAAACGGTCCTCCGTACTCATCCCGCTCGACAAATGTGTGAATAGTATCCCCATAGGTGCGAATGCTCGAAAGCACCACCGTTCCGAAGTCGTCAGACATCGAGTGCGGCTCCGCCACGCTTACCGCTCCCCGCCTGGTCGTCTCCTGCCATGCCCTGTGCGCGTCATCCACCCAGAGCGCGACCGCCTTCACTGCGTCTCCGTGTCGATGAATGTGTTCGGCAATCGGGTTGTCGCTCTGCAACGGCGTGGTCAGCACGAATCGTATCTTGCCTTGTTGCACTACGTAGGATGCGCGATCACGCTGGCCTGTTTCCGGGCCCGCGTACGCCACCAGCGACATGCCGAACGCCGCCCGGTAAAAGTAGGCTGCCTGGCGAGCATTCCCGACATAAAACTCCACATGGTCGGTGCCCCGCAAAGGGAGAAAGTCTCGATCCGCCAGGGGAGGCGTCGTAATCCCGTGGGCTGTAACAACTGGAGACGAATATGCTGCGAGTTCTGAACGTGGGGATGCGTTCATAACGGGTTCCTTGTCTACCGGGAACATAAGAGTAGGCTTGCAGGGGAAGTCTTCCCGGATACGCATCAGGATAGGCTCGTGAAAACATGATCGAAAATACCGATTCGAAGAATAATTCGAGCCAATACTTAAGGAGATTAAGCATAATGAGATACGGACTTTAGGAACTCAATGACTCACAGAACTGATCCCAATTCGCCTGAACTTGACTCGATCGCTTGGAAGATTCTTGAAAATCTTCAGCACAATGCCCGACTATCATTTGCCGAACTCGGCCGCAAAGTTGGTCTCTCCACGCCCGCCGTCTCCGAGCGCGTTCGCCGCCTCGAAGAAGCCGGCGTAATCACCGGCTATCACGCTACCCTGAACATGGCTCGGCTTGGCGCACCCATCCACGTGCTTATGCGCCTCACGATCCCTGGAGGCGATCAGCAGATCAGCCGCACCGTCGCGGTCGTGAAGGACTTGCCCGAGATCAGCCGCTGCCATCGCATCACAGGTGCTGAGTCGTTCGTCATTGAGGCATACGTGGTCTCCGTCGGCCACCTTGAAGCGTTGATTGACCGACTATCCGCATTCGGCGCAACCTCCACGTCAACCGTCATCTCTTCCCCGGTCGAGCGGCGGGAATATCACCGGCAGGAGATCGAGATTTTCGGGAAATATAACGGATAAATGCAGCGGTCGAGGCTTCAACCCTCGCCCTGTACCAGTCAATACTCGATAGCGCGAAGAATGAGCAGCCCATTAAGCCCGCTCCTCAGATTTTTCCTGACCGGCGATAGGGCAGCCGCTTCAGTGGTCGGTTATGCGCAATCACGTGTAGTAGTTGTATTCGAGCGGGCCCGCTTTGGTCAGGTTATCCGTCTTCGGGCCTGCGACATAT
>VFSW01012601.1_pt1 | contig 11795 bp, 9 predicted proteins | sample 5358111 | NCBI WGS metagenome assembly VFSW01 (sample SAMN11554181, study PRJNA540505) | mine drainage metagenome | isolation source: sediment from site ElyBrook_90M | place: USA: Ely Copper Mine, Vershire, VT | collected 2017 | reverse complement strand
ATCTGGAACTGCCCCTTGGCGGGCTTGAACCACTTCACGGCATCCCGATCAAGGATGACGGCCAGTACGCGCTCCGCTTCCGAATCGAACTTCTGCACTGAATACAGGCAGCGCTTGAAACCGCCAAACACGTACTTTGACATGTTGCTCTTGTCATCGGGCGAGACAAGGTAATCCGCAATTGGCTCATTGACCGAATAGGTGTAGGCGCTGGGCTTGAGTTCCATATACCCCTTGCTCACCACCACCTCATAATCAACCTCATCTTCCCAGAAGTGATCCTGCATCTGCGCATGGATGAATTTGGCAATATCGCGTTGGTAGCAGCGCAACACCTTACGGGCTTCCTCCTCGGTTAGATAGCTGCAAAGGTGCTTAACTGTTTGCTTGGCCAAGTCATACAACAAATCAGCCTGGTCGTCGTAAGAGACATCGTCAAAATCCATCAAACCACTGACGACATAATCCTCTATCCGTTTCTCTTCAATGCCGCCAACACCCAGCGTTACCTCATCCCGCTGGCCGGTGCGCAGGTGCTGTATCCATAGCTCATCGTACACTGCCGGATATTTTAGCGTATCCAGCTTCAAGGTGAACGGCTTAAACCCGGACTTCACCTCGCCATTGGGCACAACCAGAATGCGCGGAATTTCTATCGTCTGTTGCATCACTAATTCGACCGTCTTCGCGACGACGGCAGCGAAGTCCGGCTCCTCGGCCACACCCTCCAGTTCCATCTGCGTGGGGCGATGTTGTTCTTTTACAGCCTTGATGATAGCTGCCTGTACCTCGGGGGTTTTCAGGTGCGCCAACGTGGGTACAGTCGTCGGCTGATTCTCCAGCTTGCGTATCACCTCATAAGCGATTTGCGCGGCCCTCTGCTCTTCCGGCTTGGCAAAGGTGGGCTGCACGTCCTGCCCAGCCATCTTCGTGCTGGTAGTCGCATCGTCTGGTTTCAAACCCAGCTTGGCCGCGAGTTGCGATTGCGAAACGAGGGTTGCCGTTTTCTGGCCGAAGTCATCGTCATCCAGTATCACCGCCTTCAAGTGAATAGCGGAATCAGGCCGGTTCGCCTCGTTGATAATTTCCTGAAACTTGTCATGCGCGATGATGTTGAGTCGATCCACGGCAGTCACGCCAGTGCGCTTGCCATAAGGCAAACGCAAGCCGCGCCCGATGGATTGCTCGATCAGAATTTTCGCATTGGCGGCACGTAACGGCACAATGGTGTAAAGGTTGGTCACGTCCCAGCCTTCTTTTAGCATGTTGACGTGGATGACAATCTCGGTTGGTTCATCGGTATGCTCCACTTTCAGCAGCCGCTCGATCATCACCTCCTCTTCGGCACCGGTTTGGCTGGAATCCACCTGAATGACCTTGTCCTTGTAGCGCCCCTCAAAGAACTCATCTGACTTTATCAAGGCAGTCAACTGCCCGGCATGGGTTGTATCGCGTGCAATGACCAATAGAAAAGGCTTAACAATGGCGTTACTGGTTTCGCGGGCGTAAGTCTCCAGTTCCACCTTCACGCTTTCATGCAGGCGCACACCATCTTCCAGCTTCATGCGTTCGATCTCTTCCGGCGACATTCCTGCCGGGTTGAAATTCTTGCGTGTCACTACGGCAGGCTCTTTAACAAAACCATCTTCCATCGCCTTTCCCAGCGGGTAATCGAGTATGACGTTCTTGAACCGAACCGCACCTTTAGCGCCTTCGACTAACGGTGTCGCCGTCAACTCCAGCCACAGAACCGGCTTTAGCTCATTGATTGCCCTGATACCGGCGCTGGCGCGGTAGCGATGCGATTCATCCATCAGCAGCACCAGATCGGGTAACCCAGCCAAATAATCAAAGTAACTTTCGCCGATATATTCAGATAGCCGCTTGATGCGAGGTGACTTGCCACCGCGCACCTCGGAAGTGATTTTAGAGATATTGAAAATATTGATCCGTACTGCGCCGAACAATGAACCGCTAACCGGATCGTGCTGGTCGTAGTTATCACCGGTAATGATGGAAGGCGCATCAATGGCGAATTCAGAGATACCCTTGAACACATACTTCGGGTGCGTGCGGTCGCTGAAAGCTGCGAGCAGCTTGTTGTAGATAGGCAGGTTCGGTGCCAACACAAAAAAATTATTGATACCGTGTGCCAAGTGCAGATAGGTAATGAACGCTCCCATCAGCCGCGTCTTGCCCACCCCTGTGGCCAGCGCAAAACACAACGATGGAAACTCGCGCTCGAAGTCGGTCACTGAGGGAAACTCGCTACGAATGATCTTCAGCGCGACGGTAATATCTGTCCCTTTTCTTGGTGGAATGATTTCAGTGATGCGGTCGAGAATCTCCAGTGAGCGGCGTTGCGGCGCGCGCAAACTCAACCGCCCGGCGATGGCATTTACATGACGGTTCATTTCGCATCCCCTTTGCCGAATAACCCTTGTTGCCCAGGCTTCGCAGGGGCTTTCGGCAGATTCTCCACCTGCAACGAATAATCATCGTGCCCCCACTCGCAGCGCGACAGCACCTGCTTGGGAATTTTCTTCACAGTAAGATTCGGGTACCCACCACGCCCACGGAAAGCGGTGCATAACACCAGCAGACTGCGTTCCGCCCCCACCTCATCGGAAAGCTGTTGCAACTGCTCGTGGTTCAGGTTCGCCGTGGTGACGTAGATAAAATCCCGCTCGGTGGAATTGCCCTGCATCCAGTAATGCGCATCGCTTGGCGCATAGGTAAAGCCCTCCAACTTGCACAAGGCTTGCGCCAGCATCTCCGCGTGGTATTCCTTATTGATGACCCACTGCCCGTAAGCGTCCTGCCGCAACAGGCTGGGCGCGAGTTTGTAATAGCGGAACCCGCCGCCCCCTTGCCAATTCACTGCCTCGGAAATGCCACCCTTGTCCTCACCATCAATCACCTTTTGCAGACGCGGGATGATGTGAGTGTGGCAATGCTCGCCCAGCTCCACCATGATCCAGCGGCGACCCATCTTGTGGGCGACGGCCCCAGTGGTGCCGGAACCGGCGAAGGAGTCGAGAACGAGGTCACCTGGCTTTGTACATGCTTCAATTACCGTGCTAACTAACCCTTCAGGCTTCGGAAATGCAAACTTTTTATCATTACCGAAAAGAGCAATGCTTTCCTTGGTACCATCTTGTGTATACGGTCCGTCAATGATCGAAGTGGGCTTCCTTAAACGTTCGTTTCCCTCCTCATCTCTCAGATATTGCTTATACTGGATGGACCATGATCCGTCCCTCGCTTTACTGAAATAGAGCTCATCGTTTCTGAGCGCCTCGTAGGCTCGTTCTTTAGCCCACCACCATTGTCTCTTGGGCCAAACCTCACCACTGTCAGGAGCAGGTATTGGATAGATTAGGTTCTCTCGTCGGTCCATGCTCTTTGTGGCCTCCAAAGGCTTGACACGGAACGGGCCGCGGGTTGCAAACTTGGCGTCTCTCAATTTGTAATAGCGAGCTTCAGCGTTGGGGTCGGACGATAGGAACATGTCCGGGAAGACTTCACGGTTTTTTACGAAACAGTGAATATACTCGTGCATTCCAACAAACCATCTGGACTTTGCACCACCACCATAGGCCTTTTTCCAAATAAACGTGTTGAGAAAATTTGTCCGTCCAAAGATCTCGTCCATCAATATCTTCAGGTATGAGGCTTCATTGTCATCAATACTTATCCAGATGCTGCCATCCTCACTGAGCAGATTCCTCAGTATCTCCAATCGGTCCCGAATCAGCGACAACCAGAGTGAGTGCTCGATCCCATCGTCGTAATGAGTGAAGGCACTACCCGTGTTGTACGGCGGGTCTATGAACACGCACTTCACCTTGCCCGCGTACTCCGCCTCCAACGCCTTCAATGCCAGCAGGTTGTCTCCGAAGATCAGCCGGTTGTCGAAGATGTCGTTGTCCGTTACCCGCTGCTTTGCGTGATACGACTTCTCCGCGTCTTCCAGCAGAATGCGCGGCTCCAGCTTGGGCCGGTTCTCCTTGCCAATCCAGGTGAGTTCGAGTTTTTGCTTTTTGTTAGTCATGGCTATCTACTGTTGCACCATTCCGCGATAACACTGACCGCATCCTGGATTTCTTGCGGGATTGCGTCTTTGGTCTTCAGTTCATCAATTTTCCGCAAGGCCGCGTTCGCCTTGTGATCTGCGTTCTTTCCGATTCCAAGCAACTGTTCAAATGAGGTCTTGAATTTGTGCACGGTTATCCCAGCAGATGCCTCGATCACATTGACGTTCTCGGCATCCTCTTCGTCCTTGCTATCCAGATCAAATAGAACCATTGTGGCTATCTCGTAGGCATGGCAAATGGTGACGTAATGAGGAATCTTGCTCTTACCATTACAGGCTACGATGGTTAGTTGCTCGAATGGGTGGTCCAACACATGGGCCAACCTCGGTAGTCCATATTTTTCCACAGGCCCCTCGACGAGCAGAACCTTCCTTGCGAAAAACAATTCGCTGTCATTGTAGTTGAAGGTAGTTTCGTGATAGTAAAACTCCGGAATATCGTCCAAGTGTTCAGCGATGGTTTTTGTTCCAAGTCTCTCTGCCAATTTTTGGCCCTTGGGATACGTCTGGTCTCTGGTCATTCTCGAAATGCCGCGCCAGCATCCAAGATCGACGAAGAGCGGGGAATGAGTCGTGACTATGGTCTGCGCCACGGACTTTTGTATGTGATCCGCAAGCTTCATCTGCAATTGCGGATGCAGGTGTAACTCCGGCTCATCCACTAAAAGAATCAGATCATCGCCCGTGCGTTCACTGACCTGCTCCAAGAGCAGAAGCGCGGAGAGCATGGCGATCCCGGAGCCGGCACCTTCCAGATCAACCTGATTCGACCCCTCACGAAATGAAAGAAAACCCTTTGAAAACGGCTGTTCGATGTTCAGCAACGATATTTCCAGAGATGAGAAGTCCTCGCCCAGCAACTCGGTGAGTCGCTCCCTCAAAGGAACGAGCAACTCGCGCTTCTTCTTATCCTCGACGACGTCGATAACGCTGTCGTAGTAGGTCGCCCACATATCTATCGTTTCACCCTGAGACCACCCCTTTCGGTACCTCCAGTTGAGGTCCTTGGCGATTTTTGTAAAGAGCGAATTGAATCCGGTCTTCGTTTCCCGTTCACGCTGACGGTCGAAATAAAAGACATTTGGAAAACCGATAAGCTCGTTGGCAAGCGAAACAGTGTCTTTACGCACTGGCATCACTTTCCCGGATTTCCTCGTGATGGAAAAGCCTTCGCCCGTTGCCGTGACCGCGTTTGGCAAATCATCAGCCGATACATCATTTGGCAACGGCAGTTCGCCGATGTCGGTCTTTTTTTGAAAGATTATTGGTGAGCACAAATGAGAAACCACAAAGGGGTCTGAAAAGACTCTCCCGGGTGCAGCACGATCCCGCCGCTTGACGTTCAGTTCCACCGACTTGGCCAAAACGAGTTGATGTGTGTACCCGTCGGGAATCTTGACTGCATACGGCCTATCGAATTCGAGAATGATCTTGATGTCGCCTGCATCGGCACTGTGGAAGTCCTGCTCGTCGAGCCGGGATGATAGATAGTAGGATGATGTCGCGTAGTTGATCGCTTCAAGGACGGCGGTCTTCCTTGAACCGTTCTCCCCAACCAGAACGTGATGATCGGCAAACTCCAGTTCGGTATTTTTGTGGCCGCGAAAATTCTCAATCTTCATGCGTGACGCCTTCATGACCCGCCACCTAACCCTAACCAGTCTCCCAACGGACAGAGAATAATATCGCGCGGCTCCAGCTTCGGCCGATTCTCCTCACCGATCCAGGAGAGTTCGAGTTTTTGTTTTTTACTCATCAGAATTCCCACCCTTGCTGCTGCATGAATCCCTCAAGATCTATGCAAGGAACATTAAAGTGCTGACATACGTTGGGAATCTTTGCTGCGTTTTGTTTCAGTTGTTCTTCCGTAACGACCGTACCGCCTTTGATTTTGGCGCAAGCAATAACAAAGGGGTCGGCAACGGGTGTCCCTTTCAACCGCTGCTGTTCCCCTATCAAGCTTTGGAAGTGCTTAATCTGGAATATCTGCGCAACAATCTGAAGTTCAGCGGCGTTCGGAGTGGTAAAGATTTGCTTGTTTTGTTTCGCCCAGGCCAGCACATTCGCACTTACGTTTTGCCGCCCAAGTTCATTCCAGACTTCACGGGTTGAAATAAGATTTTGCTGTTGTACCAAACCATCCAATCCATCCCATATGGTTTTGAATACGCTTGGGTAAAAATGCTGAAGTGAACGTATTGAACTGGTGTCGAACACGTAGATCATGCAGTGACACCTTGCAGAATACGCTGCTCCAGCCCAGCAAAATTCTTGGGTTTTATCCCCAGCAGATCAGCGGCCTGTTCGACACTAAGCTGGTTCTTGTAGTGGCGGCTGACTACCTCTCTCGCAAAACGGTCACTCAGGTAAACATTCTGAGATGCGTACCAATAACCGCCTGTCCCTTTCTTCTGCTGTGCCGCCCACGCCTTGGCCTTCTGCTCATAGAAAGCGGCGGTAACGCGATCTTGATCCAGGAATCGGCGCAACACAGCTTCACGGCTGACACCGTATCGCGCAGCTAGGCCTGAGAACTGCTGTTCTGATGCGCGCTCAATGTCTGCCGGAAACCGCCTCGCTTGCGTCTGAAAATCAGGTGAAGGGATCAGGATTTCTGCTGCAAGAGAATTGCAAAATCGCTCAATCTGTTTTTCCTGATCTGGCAGGCGCTCAACATATCGCTGGTCAAATTTGCTCAACCCGTTAACACTGAGCAACAAGTGCGCAAGCTCATGGAGCAAGCTAAAAGTTTGTCTTGTTTTGGTTGTGCTGTTGTTCAAATAAACAACAGGGAATTGGCTGTCAAAAAGACAAAAACCGGAAATATCCTTCTGCTCGAAGGACTCCTTGAAAATGAATACGCCTTTGTCCTCTATCGCTTTTCGCCATTTTTTCAGCGCAAGATCTTCATCTTGCCAGCGAATTTGCTCTTCGAGAACAATGCTCAGATAGCTACGAACCGCTGCTGCTTGCTCCACGACTGAGCGCGCACGGGATAACGACAATTCCTGCCAAATGCAATGCTCACTTGGGTTATGAGTACCAAACAATTCACGTAGCGCAAGCTGGTAGGCGTGGGCACGGCGAATGTGCAAGTGTGTATCAGCGGCAAGCGTCTGCAAATCTCCCATTGGCAAGGTTCTGAATTCTCGCTCTGGACTTACCTCTTCCGGAGGAGCGGGCAAAAAGAAAACTGCCAATGGGCGTTTGTAAATTTGATACGCCAGCTTTTCAAGTTGAGGATAGCTTGGGAATGCATCACCTGCTTCCCAAGCTTCAATATCTTCGGCAGATCGTTTCATACGAAGGGCGACATCAGACACCGACAGCCCGATTGACTGTCTTGCCCAACGCATAACCTCTGGCCGGACTCCGGCGACGGGTTTACTCTTCATTTTCGTATTCCCAACAATTTACAGAGCGAGATTATCGCCCAAAACGACAATGACTACGATATAGCCCAACGTATTGAAAATAATTCCTCAAGCCGCGTGTTCTGGTTCATTTTGCCTTCTATCGCTGCAATCAATTCTTCACGCTGATTGTCCACCTGATCCTGTGCATCGAACAGTGTCCGCCGCTTCTGGTTGCGCTGGAAATCCCACTCCAGCGACAGCGCCCGAGACTCTTCATCTTTAAGGCGCTGAAATTCCTTGATGAGATACAGTTTAAATTCCGGGCTGAGCCACGATCCGAATTCAAAGGCAATGTCCTTGTGCGCGTAGGTGCCGCCGTAGCGCCCGGCTTTGGCGTAGAGACCGATGGCGCCGGTGGCTTCGATCCACTTTTTGGCGGACAGGAAGAAACTGTTGCGCCCGGCCTCGTTTCTAATTCCCTCGAATTCGAGGGAGTTGAAAACGGGGTTATTGAGCTGCTCCCACACGCCCAGGAACAACACGGTATCCTTGTTTCTCAGCCACTGCTCGATCAGCGCGCTGCCGCCCTCAAAATTCTTCACCATATCGGTGAGCGCGATATAGTCCTGCTCATGGCGGGACGCGATGGCGATGTTGGCCCCTTTGACGTTGATGGTGCGATTTTTCATTCGTGTTTCCACCGATTTCCGTTGTTATACCAAGCTCGAACGACGCGCAACATTGCGGCTACGACCCTGAGTCATCTTCAAGCGCCAGAAGACTCAACCCCTCAATCTCCTGCAACGACTTACCCGCAATCCCCTCCAAGTCTCCCAACATTCCGAGCGTCCCTTGCATTACACCCTCGATCTGCATTTCACGCTTGGCCCACTGCTTCGTAATCGCTTTCTTTTCCATATCCAGGTCTTCTCGCATCGTCCGAAAGGCTTCAACAATAGCTTCAACCCGCTGACGGAAGCGCGAACCGGTCAGGTACTGATAGATCATTTCCGTCTTTGTTTGCTGACCCTCGCTTACCTGCCGCGCCATGGTAACTTCCAGCAACGACTGGCGCAGAATTGCCGCCACCGGCAATGCGGCGCGGGGATGGGTAACCCAGATTCCCTCTATCAAGTCAAAGGTTTCAACGCCCTTCGGCAATACCTGGCTCACAATAACAGCCAACTCCGCTTTTGCGGCGCGCTGATCTCCTCGTAACTTTGTCAACCAGCCATCACTCCAGTTCTTGGTACGCTTGGACTCCCAGAGAATCGTGCCGCTCGGCTGGCCACCTGCACCTATAACACGCTGCACCACGTCACCGCCGTATTCGCCTTTTGCAACGGGCTCAATCGAATCAAACGGGAACTTGGTCCGCAGCAGGTTCTCAAGTTCCAGCTCTTGCACTTCACCTTGTAATTGCTGCGAGCCCTGTTCGGATTTGCGCTTGAGTTCCTCGATTTGCTTCTGCATCGCGGCGATGGTCTGTTCCTTTTCCTTGACCTTGAGGTTCAGCTCGTCTTCCGCTTCTTTCTTGGCCTCCTGCCGCGTAGCGGCAAGACCTTCCTGTATACGTTTTTGAACCGTCAGTTCCAGCTCGCGTTTGGCGTCATCCAGTTCACGCTGCTTCTTGATGAGTTCCGCTTGTGCGTTTTGCGCTTCGGCCAGTTTTTCATTGCGCTGTTTCAGCACTGCTTGCAGATCGGCGACTTCACGCGCTTTCTGTTCCAGATCGGTGGCCGCCGCCTGGTTCGCTTTTCTGGCCTCCTCTGCCGTAATCCGGGCACGATCCTTTGCCAGTTGCTCTTCGACTTGATCGGCTACCTGCTCATCGAACTTGTTTTTAGCATCGGCAAGTTGCTTTTCCTTTTCGCGCGTGGCTTGTTCGCGCTTTGCGATGTCGCTGTCTTTCTGCGCCAACTGCTGCTCGAACTGCTTGCGTGTGGACTCAATCAGGGGAGCCGCCAGCGATTCTGTAAGTTTTATTTCAGTGCCGCAGCTTGGACATTTAATAGTAGGTTCGGCCATAAATTTCTCCCTTCACTGCAACGAACGAATAAGCACGTCGCAGTTGTCCTTGATGACCGCAGAGTAATTCTCGAAAAATGCCGATCTTCGCCTGCCGGGATAGATATCTCCTCTAAGCGCGGGACAAGCTTCTTCTACCTCGTTTTGGAGACCCTGAAGTGCTGATTTTGTTTTAGTGGCCATTTCGACACCCAATTTCTTAAGCGGTGCTGAAGTGAACCCGGTGTCATCACAAAACCTGGTCCAGGCCTCGCCATTTAAGCCATTAGGTTTTGGCTGGCCGCCTATTTTCATGGCCATGTCTTTTGAAAGAGCAGGATATGCAAGGGTGCAAACCAGATCATAGGCTGGGGCCAGGCTGGGGCGGCCTCCCTGTGGATTGTGCAATAGTGCGAAATTCTTGGCGTGTGCGTCGTTGTTGCCCAAGCAGATATTGAAGAACAGTCGGTTGAGAAGTTCTAAGCGATCCTTTGCAGGTATGGCGACATGAGAGTCTAGAATTGCAAAACTAGCTTTCCAGCCGGGGCCACCATGTTCCTCGTACTTGCTCGCGGACGGCACGCCTGCAATCTGAGCGAAATCCTCTTGATGAAGTCGCGTCAGCGTTCCGCCGATTACCACCCTGTCATAGCGGTGCACTGCATAAGCGGCGGCATACCAGAATGGTTCTGCTGCATTTAGCCCACATTTTTTCGCCAGCGTCGAACTTAAGAGCTCATTGAATGCGCTGAGTTTGACGGAGCTAAAATTATCCTGGATATCAGGCTTGAGGATCACGCTGCTAGGCGCTCCGCCCTCGCATAAATAGGGCGTTCCCTGGTCGAGATGAATAAGCAATTTGTCCTGCGCGCCCGCCAGGGAGAGGCGCAAGCCCGGTGTGGCCTGCACACTTGGACGGGCCGCAGGATTGAGGACCCAGCGCCGCAGTTCCGCCTCGGTCGTTTCCTTGTAGATACCCTTGGCAGGTGTCCAATCCGGGTCCGCCTCCAGCGTAACCGCGCCTGCACACTCTGAGCCGATGGCAGCCAGCAGCGCGAAATCGTTGTTCTCGTCTATACGTAATTGGCGGCACACGGCCTGTCGCCAGCTACCTTCGGGCAGCAGGTTGTTGAAAAAGGGACGGCACTGGGCGTCTTCAAAAGGATCGCTTTGAATCGGTAGGTTGACCGACAGCGGCGTGGTGACTCCTGGTTCATAGGCGAATGTCAGCCGGCCGTTTTGCTCATCGAGGAAGCCTGCGCGGCGATCAGACAGGAACACCCAAAGACGGCCGGCCATCAGCTTGCGTCCTCCACTACCAAGCGCAGTCCGACAGAACGGGCGATTTTCAGCGTTGCCCCTAGCGATGCGCCAGGCTTACCCCGCTCCAACTCCGACAAAAAGCGAACGCTGACGCCATTGGCAGCTGCGCACCTTACGAGTGTTAGCCCCTGCTTTTTTCGGGCAGTGCGAATCACCTGGCCTATGTCGCCTGGGGCCTGGATCACAGTATTGTCTTTTGTTTTTCCCATTTGGGAAAAATATAAGTTAAATAGCCTTCAAAAGCAATAATTGTCCCTAGTGGGATAAATAAGGCTTATCTGGCTGAGATTGAGACTATTTTTCCCTCAAGGGAAAATACACCCTTTTCCAATGGCCTCATATGTCGGCATTTCGTCGCTTTCTCGACATATCCCCAATAACGTGTCGATGCCGCCGACAGAAGGGAGTTCGGGATCCCGATAGAGCCCGTTGGCTGCTACCCCCCCCCATCGCGAACGGTCAGGCAATCCTTGCCGATAAACAAGCCGCGTTGTTTATTGCAAACGGCCAACCACGATAAACAAAGCACCCCCCTTCCCGCGATAGCCGCGATCGAAGTGGTAGACCGCACAGGGCTGGCTCAAAGCCAGCCCCGCTCCGCGAAGGAAACGGCGTCAGCACCGCCTACCACAAAGTAAACGGGCGAACGGATATCCCACGTCTGGGACTTCCAGGGGTCGTCCACCAGGGCCAGCGCTGGAAAATTCAGTCGAACGGATGTTTCAGCACGATGGTCTGGGTTCGATCCGGGCCGGTGGAGATGATATCCAGCGGCACGCCCATGAGTTCCTCGATCTTCTTGAGATAGGCGCGGGCGTTTTCCGGCAATTCCTTGTATTGCGTGAGCCCGACCGTGGAAATTTTCCAGCCGGGCATGTCCACATACACCGGTTCCGACTCCGCGAAACTCTCCGCGCCCATGGAGGCAACGGTAACCTCACCCTTTGCGGTCTTGTAAGCCACGCAGATACGGATGCTATCGAGGCCGTCCAGTACGTCCAGTTTGGTGATGC
>VFSW01012600.1_pt1 | contig 11797 bp, 7 predicted proteins | sample 5358111 | NCBI WGS metagenome assembly VFSW01 (sample SAMN11554181, study PRJNA540505) | mine drainage metagenome | isolation source: sediment from site ElyBrook_90M | place: USA: Ely Copper Mine, Vershire, VT | collected 2017 | reverse complement strand
GGCGCCGCCGTTGCTCGCCAGCGCGCTGGCCGCGGCGTGGCTCGATCGGCCCTGGGTGCCGTGGCTCGCGGCCGCTCTCGCCGTCACGTACCTGTATTGCCAGGCTCGAATGCTCAATGCGGCGCGCGGCATCCCGGCGTGGCGTTGTCCGCGGATCGTGCCATTGCTGATGGCGACCGGACTGGCCGAGGGGGCAGGCCTCGGAGTTCTCGCCGGCCTGCGGGGTCCGACGCCGCCGAGGGCCTGGCCGACTCTACTTCTGGCGGTGTTTCTGCTGGCTCGGGCGATCGGCTTCTGGAGCTATCGGCGCGAACTGACGGCGTCCGGCGCGCATGATCGAGTCCTGCGGGACTCGATGCGGTTCGGCCTCGTGCTCAGCGCTCTCGATGCCCTGGCGATCGCATCGGTGATCCTCGGCACCACCGGCGCTCGCATCGCACCGCTCGTGCTGGCTTCGGCCCTGAGCGCCGCCGGCTCGGGCGGGTGGATCAAGTACACCCTGGTGATCCGGTGGTCGTACCAACAGCCGTTCACGGTGCCGGGGCCCGTGGCGCGGGGCGGAGGGCTGTCGATCGACACATCCGCGCGTTAACCCATTATATGGACTCCCTCTGCCTTGCAAGCGCGTCGTCATCTCTGGATGAAGGATCGGACTGCAGACAATATACCCGGTCTCGTGGTGCGTCCGTCGACGCGGGCCCTGACGACATTCGCTCGCAGGAGCCTCGCAACTGTGTCGGTGTCTGAGCCACCGCTCGCGCTATCAGGCTTATCCTGCGGCGGTCTGACCAGTTTTCATCAGCGACTACCCTCTGGCAATTCCTGGCGGGGTGGCATGACCTCCTCGATTTCGACGGCGGCAACCGATGTCCCCGGCCTACGTCAGGCCGCGACGACCTCCGGGCTCGCAGGCCGATAATCGGTGCCATGGGAGATCGCCCAGGTGATACGCGCATGCTTCGCGGCGAGCGCGACGGAGCATTGCCTCACCAAAAATGTTACCGGCTGGGGAGGTTGCCTCAGGAAAAATGCTACCAGGGCCTTGAGCGGTACCGTGGCTCTCTCCATCTGAACCGCCCCGGGATACCGGGAGGCGCCAATTCTTGAGAGGATGGAGTCATGGGAAACCCAGCAAGGAAGTATTCACCCGAAGTGCGTGAGCGAGCGGTGCGCCTACCTCGCGCTCCGGCCATGTTGACGCCATGATCACGAGGCACCGGCATCACGCGTCCGATGAGTTCAACGAGCTGGTCGGCGCTATCTACGCCGGCCCTCTGCAGTCCCCTCCGTGGCACGGAGCGCTCAAAGCGCTCAAAACCCGGTTCGGCGCGAGCTACATCTTCCTTATCCTGCGCCCCCCTTCGCCCCGTGAGCGGGGGATGACCATCTCAGTGGGCGATGAGGCGTACACCGAGACCGGTTATTTCGAGTCCGGCTACGCGCTCGATCCTTTCGTGAACCTGCCACCCAACCGGGTCGTAACCGTTGATGAAATGATCGGTGCAAAAGCCTGGGTGGAGGGCGAGTTCTACCGCACGTTCGTTCCGCCCGGCGGGCGGATGCGCTACAACCTCGGTGCCGATATTCATACCGAGGAGGGTGTCGAGTGCCGCCTGCGCATCTGCCGTCCGGCCTCGAGCACGGACTACACGCAGGACGAGAAAGCACTCTGTCAGCTCCTGCTGCCACACCTCGCCCGCGCCGTGTACTACCACGCTCGACTCGATTCGGCGGAATCTGAGCGAACTTTGCTCGCGAGCACGGTCGAGCGGATGCTCGTGGGCACTCTGATCTTCGATGACCGCAGGAAGTTGATGAGGATGAACCGCGCCGCCGAGGCGATTCTCGCGCAGAAGGACGGACTCGAGCTCGTTCGTCGCGAGCTGCGTGTCACCTACCTACCGGCCGAGAACGCCGAGCTGCAGCAACGCCTGCAGACGACAATCGGTGACATGGCCCGCGCGCCACCCGCGGTGATCGAGGCAATGTGCGTGACGCGCCCGTCCGGGCGGCAGAAGCTCGGCCTCCTCGTGCGAACCATCCCGGCCGGAGACTGGTCCGAGGGACGCTCGCGCCCGGTTGCCGCAGTCTTCGTTCGCGACCCGGACTACCACGCGGAGGGATCCGCGTCGATGCTTCATCAGCTCTTTCATTTGACTCCGACCGAGTCAGCGCTCGCGATGCATCTCGCCAACGGTCTCAGTCTCGATGAGGCCGCAGGGAAGCTGACTATCCGCAAGAACACGGCGAGAGCGCACCTGCGTTCGGTCTTCGCGAAAGTCGGAGTGACCAGCCAGACGGCTCTCGTGCGCGTTCTGCTCAACAGCGTGATTCAATTGGCGTAGACGCAAGCCCTGCGCGCTCGCGCGCCCGTGCCGCCGCCACTCCCGGTTCGGGCGAGTGTTGTCGGGATCGCGGAGCTCGCCGTCATCTCATCATGTTATCGATGACGGACCGATACCGGGCACCGTAGGGTGGACGAATACCGAAAAGATCCGCCGATATCGGCGACCGGAAAGGCGACTTCCCTCATGGCCGCATTGGCGAGCGAGGTTCATGCCGGCACGCTCCGGTGCGGATTCCGCGAGGCCCTACCGAGCCGGGCTTCGAGCTCCGCGAGATCGGTCGCCAGACATTGCTCGAGGAGTCCGACGATCTGGATGTAGAAGGACATGGGATTCTGGCGCTCAAGCTTCGCGCGCATCAGCGGGACCCAGCGTCCCGGGTGGCGCGCGATGAAGTCCCGTCGCCCGAGGCGGTAGGATGTGGTGTCCTCGCCCCGGGTACACAGATCCGCCTCACCAAAGGCGAGCACATGCAGGAACTCGAGCTCGGCGGTCAGGTGGTCCGGAGTGTCCCGGCTGCCAGCCACCGGTACCAGCCCGAAATGATGGTAGAAGCGCAGCACTTCTTCCATCGTGATCATCTGCGGACCGACGTGCAATCCGCCGTACAGGGAACAGAGCGGCGCCGCCGTGCCGGGATCGAACAGGCGCGTGAACTCGATGGGCAATGCCTCGTCGCTGCCGCCGGGATCCGCAAGGGCATTCCAGTCCACCCGGCTCGCGAGCGCCGGGTCCAATCTTGCGGTCCATTCCTCCAACCGCCTGGCGAGTTCGCCAGAACGGATCACCTCCAGCACATCGCCGCGCGGGTAGCGAAAGCCTTCGGCGAGCAATCCGTAGAGCGCGCTGCGCGCCGCAGTACGCCCGGTCGCCATCTCCACTTCCAGATTCATGACCTCAACCTCATCACTGCAGTGGCGATCTGCGGCACGGGCAGCGACGTGCGGGACCAGCGGAACATCATCATCCCTTCGCGGTGACCGCGCGTGTCGATCCAGTTGTCGATACCGGGATGCGTCGCCGCGATTGCAATTGTCACGGTGCCGTCTGCGGCGACCGTCGCCGTCCGGTTGTTCAGATGCGAACGGCCCGAAGGCCAGGACATTGGCTCGAACCAGTAGTTGGTGATGTCCATGCCCCAGTACGGCACCTCGTGCGGCTTCAGCGTGGCGATCAAGGCCTCGTCCGGCTCGAGGCGGAAATGGCCGGAGGAGAACCGATGTCCCTTGGGCATCTCGGGCGACTCGTCGTGGTCCTTCTCAGGAAAGGTGACGAAGCGGTTCGGCGGCGCCAGCCGCGCCTGATCGACGATGCCCGCCCAGACTGCGCTCGAGTGCGCGACGTAGGCGGCCGTGCGCGGAAGAGCTGCCATCACCTGCGCGAGCGTGATATTGGGCCGCACAGGGTCGGGGTCGATCACGCGGATGTCGAACGTGGCACCCACGATGCGGCTCCAGTCGTGGGCGTACTGCCGGATGAAAACGCAGGTGGCTTCGCGCGTGGTGCATATCCAGTTGCCCGGGTGTCGCTCGGGCGAGAGGACGATCTCGTAGCGCCCGTCGGCATTCACCTCGAGCTCATGCTCAGTGAGGCTCCCAACCGGCGCACTCCGCGCATCGATACCGATTTTTCCAGCGTAGACCGTGATTTCGATGAAGGGTGCATCGCCCCGCGCGCCGCTCAGTACATAGGTTCGACTGCCATCGATCATCGCCTGGTGATAGCGCGCATCCGATGTCTCGCCTTCTCCCAGCGTGGTCGGCGTGACGAGCGGATAGACCTCGGGGTGGCGCGTGTCCGCGTACTCGAGCGTGGCCTCCAACCCCATGCGGATCATGCGCGCGAGCTTGCGCAGGCCTTCCGCCTGCGTAAGATCGTCTTTCGGGGTCGCAGGGCGGGCGAGTACCGCGCCGGCCCCTTTCAGTTGCTCGCAGAATCCTTCCCAGGCCACGACGCTGGCCGGTGCGGTGCTGGTCATTCTTCGGCCACCTCGAAGTAATCCTGATAGAAGCGGTAGCGCGCACGCTCCTTCGCACGATCAAGCCCAAATTGCTCGAGTGTGTAGCGGTGCGTGCCATGGCGATCCCGCGGGTTCCCGGCGATGAAGGTGCGCATGCGGCGCAGGGCTTCATCAGTCATCGGAATGCCGAAGTGTCCGTAGATTTTCTGTGCCATGCCGATCGGGTCCTTCATGATCCCGGCGAAGTGCATGTCGAAGGCGCCGCGTGCCGCCGGGAGGTCGCTCTCGCGGAAGACCACGCCCCGGCGCATCGCTTCCTCCCAGGACTTGCTCCACATTTGCCCGATCTCGTTCCGGTCGACCGCCTCGCTGCCCATGCTGCAGGCCATGGAGACGAGTGAGCAGTGCGAGGGGATTATCTTCAGCGGATCGCGATGTGTCATGACGATGCGTGCGTCCGGATACAGTCTGCAGATCGCCTCGAGTCCCCAGTGATAACCGGTGCTCTTGAGTACCCAGCGTTCGCGGGGGTTGTGCCACTGCATGTACTGAAGTTGGCGTTTGTGGGTACGGTAGAGGGAGGTCTGATCCGCGTTTTCCACCCACCGCTGATAGCTCGGGATCCTGAACTGGTTGGCGAAGATGATGCTCTTAAAGTCGAACGCATTGAGCATCAGGCATTCCTGCGCCAGACGTGCGCCCATCTCGTGAAGCGCCTGGAACTCCGGGATGAGTGCCCGTGAAGTGCGTTCGAAGTGCTGCTCGCAGAGGGCAATGCGCGGATCCGTTTCGCAAGTCGCCGCTTCCGCCGGCGGCGACATGATGTGACACTCCCAGGTCATGGGCACCCGGTTCGCGGGATCTCTCGCCAGCAAATCGTGCATGATGGTCGAGCCGGTACGCGGCAGCCCCACCATGAAGACGGGCTTCACGATCTCGACATTCAGGATATCGGGGTGACGCCTCAGGTCTTCCGTCACGCGCAGCCGGTTCTCGAGATGGCGCAGCAGCTCATTGAAGGCAATCACCCGGCCCATGGTATTGAGGCGTGCTTCTTCGTTCAGACTGCGCACGAGGCGCTGAAAGCCCTCGCGCCAATCGGCGTCGTCGCCGAAGTCCACAAGACCGGTGTTCCTGCGGGCGGCGGCAAGCAGCTGCTGTTCCGTAAGTTGCACCTCGGTCATTGAGGGGTTTCCGGTTGTCGCAGTGGTCGTAGTCATGATAGCCCGAGGGTTACCTCAGCGATCGCGAGAGAGTATGAGCGCGCTCGTGGGCACGCCGGCGGCTGCCGTCACCAGCACGTTTTCCACGTTCTCCGGCTGATTGCAGGATTCACCGCGCGTGAGGCGCACGCCCTCGGCGATGCCGTTCATGCCGTGCAAATAGGCTTCGCCGATCTGGCCGCCGTGAGTGTTCACCGGCAGTCGGCCGCCGATCTCAATGTTACCGTCCTTGACGAAATCCTTCGCTTCGCCGCGCTTGCAGAAACCGAATTCTTCGAGTTGCGGCAGCACGAGCGGGGTGAAGTGATCATAGAGCACAGCCGCGTGGATATCGGCGGCCGAGAGCCCGCTCTCGGCATAAACCTGCTCGGCGCACAGAGCCAGTTCCGGGATACCCGTTATGCTCCTACGGTAGTAGCTCTTCATCATCTGCTGATCGTCGCAGGAGCCCTGCACGGCGGCGCGGATGACGGCGGGCTTGTGTTTCAGGTCGCGGGCGCGCTCGAGCGTGGTCACCACCATCGCCAGGCCGCCATCGGATTCCTGGCAACAGTCGAGCAGACGAAGCGGCTTGACGATCCAGCGGCTCTTCTGGTGGTCTTCCAGCGTAATCGGTTGTCTGTAATAGAACGCCGCCTGGTTATTGGCGGCGTGCCTACGGCAGGCCACGGCCACGCGACCGAAGTCCTTGGTGCTCGCGCCATATTCGTACATGTAACGCTGGGCGAACATGGCGACCCAGCTCGCGGGCGTAAGCAGCCCGAACGGCGAACTCCAGCCGAAGTCCACTTCCATGGGTGTGGGCCGGGGAGTGCGCTCCTGCACGCCGACGCCGAAGCGTGTCTCGGAGCGCTCATTGAAGGCCCGATAGACGAGGCAGTGGGTCGCGGCACCACTCATCACGGACATCGCGGCCTGGTGAATCGTGCCGCAGGCTGCGCCACCACTATGATGGATGCGGCTGAAGTGCGTCAGGCGATCGGTGCCGAGGCTGCGACAGACGTCGATCTCGTGATTGTCGTCGACCGTGTAGGTGACCATGCCGTCGATCATGTCGGGCGTGAGGCCCGCATCGAGGATGGCTGCCTCGCATGCCTCGACCGCGAGCCTGAGCGTACTGCGCCCCGAGCACTTGGAGAAATCCGTGGCGCCGATACCGGAAATCGCGGTTCTCCCGGAAAACGCCATGGTCATTGTCTGCGTCCCGCCGGCGGCAACTGCAGAGTCACATTGCCGGTAACGTGATCGCCCACGGCGTTGTAGCTGCGCAGACTCACCCGCACGCTGCCGGTACCTTTGCCGACCGTGCAACTCTCGATTGCGCCCGACAGCGTCATCGTGTCGCCCGCCACGTTGGGTGTGCCCAGGCGGATACTGATACCCGTGATTCGGGCTTCCGGTCCCGCCCAGGCCTGCACGTAGCGCGTGCATAGGCCGTTGGTGGTGAGGATATTCATGAAGAGATCAGACCGCCCGGTACGTTTCGCCGCCGCCACTTCATGGTGAATATCCTCGAAATCACGCGTGGCGATTGCGCCCGCGACGATGCGCCGGGTGGTTATGTCGATCGGGCGTAGCGGGAGCTCCTGCCCCGGTTGCACTTCCTCGAAGCGCAATGTTCTCCGATTGAGTGGCGGCGAAGCCGGACGAAACATCGGCAACCGCAATTCCGGATCGGTCTGCTGAAACACGAGTTCGAGCGGCATGCCGATACGCACGTGTTCGGGCGCACAGTGAACGATGTTGCTGATGAGACGCGTACCTTCCTCGAGCGCGATCAACCCTACCACGTACGGATAGCGCATGAAGGGCATCGGCGGATGCACCGGCTCGACGAAGCTGTAGAGCGTGGCCTTCCCACCGGCTACACGGTATCCGAGATCCCAAGAACCACAGGCTGGGCAGCGCACCACGGGCGGATGCGCCAGGCGTCGACAACCTCGGCACTGCTGTATACGCAGTTCGCCCGCCTTCGCGCCGTCCCAGAAGAAGGCAGTCTCGCGGATCACTGCCGGACGCGGTCGCAGCGACGGGTCCTGCGGGACCGGCTTCGGCTGCTCCTGGCCGGTGGGCGGCCGCGGCCGGAAGTTGAAGGTGCGGAATTTCGAGCTGCTGACCCGTTCCCCCGTCTGGTTCGTGAACTCGGTAACGGTGGTCACGAAGTGACCGATGCCGAGCCCCGTGGTCTTCTGCTCCGATACCTCGAGCAGCGACAGCGTGGTGGTCAGCAGCTCACCCACCTCGAGCGGCCGCAGGTACTCCTCCTCGGAATTTGTGCCGATTATCGAGGCGAAGCCCGCCTCCTGCAGCAGCATGAAGACTTTGCCCCGCGGGCAGTCGAGATCAGTGCGCCGCGGCACATTGCCGGGCATGGTCCATACCGAGAGCATCGCGGGTGGTGTGCGGACATTGCTGCCGGCAGTGGCCTGATCCGTTGCCTCGCCGTCGAAGCGCATGGCATCGCACCAGTTGCGAATTGTGGCGCTATTCACCGGATCCCGTGCCGCCTGCGGCGTGCCGGTCTGACCCACGTAGGAGCGCAGACGCTCCAGAAATGCGGCTTCTTCCGCGTTGGTCACGAGTGCCTCATCCGATGCGCTCGATATCGACGCGAGTGGCGCGATCGGTCGCGCCGGCACTGAACATCGCCGCTCTCTGCTGCAGATGGTAATAGCCACCCGCTAGCGACAGCGGGTTGATGGGATTCGGTGTAAGTGTGGCGAAGCTCCTGTGACTCTTGTACATGAACGGCTCCCAGGCGTGGTAACAGGTGGCCTGCCCGGGCCTATGGGCCGCCGCCACCTTCACCTGCATCTCGGAAGAGTTGATGTCGTTGAATACGCGCACACGATCGCCGTCCTGAATGCCGCGCGTCTCCGCATCCTCCACACTCATGAAAATCACCGGCTCGCCGCGATTCAACCGTAGCATGTACTTGTCGTCGCGCCAGCTCGCGTGGATCGACCAGCGCGCGTGCCCGCCGGTCATGTAAAGCGGGTACTTGCCGCCGATACCCGGTTCGTCCTTGTGCACCGGAAGGCGCTCACTGAGCTCCTCGTAGACGGGGTGATCGATGCAGAACTGGATGCGGCGGGTAAGCGTTGGCCACGGCATCTTCTTTTCCGTGTGCCAAAGGCCTGCCGTAATGGTCTCGTTCTCCTTCACGTCCGTGGCATTGCCGATATTCATGTAGCTGTTGTCGCCGAGGCCGGTGAAGCGCTGGAAACCCTTCTCCTTGAGCTTCTGCCAGTCGATACCACCGACATTGGTCGAGACGCCGAGGATCAGATCCAGCAGTTCGTCGACGTTGTTCTCGGTGTAGCGCCCGCTGAAGGTGAACTGGTCATAGACGTCGAAGCTCCGAACGGCGCCATGACGATCCTTGAAAGTCTTCAGGCCGCGCTCGGCCGCGCGCCGTTGGATCGTCTTCAGCAGCAGGCAGTAAATCTCCCAGTCTGACTTGGCTTCCGCGAGCGGTTGCGCGGCGCGCGTCACCACCTGCGAGAACGGGGTAAGTGGTGTCGCCCAGGTGATATCGTCCTTCTCGTACCAGGCGGCGACCGGCAGCACGTAGTCGCTGTAGAGCGCCGTATTGCTCATGCGCCAGTCGATCGTGACCATGAGATCGAGCCGGGGCACGAGCTTCTCGATCATCACGTCGTAGGCGCGAAACCGGCGCAACACGTTGCCGCCCGCTTCCATGAAGATGCGCGGACGGGTGCTGGGCTTCAGCTGCCAGCCCTTCTCGATCGCCTCGTCCAGGAAGGACGACAGCGGCCGCTTCATGTACGGGTCCCACTCCGCCGAGCGCCCGTATATCTCCTGGTAGCCGGCTTGGTAATAGAGCCAGAGCAGGGTAGGCGGGAAGGCTCCGTCGCGCGCCGCCTCGCGCGCTAGATCGTAAATGATCATCTCCTCGGTTTCGCCACTCATCCTTTCCCTGTCGAAGTACGGCGCCATCTTCAGGCCAAGTGCCGCGAGCTGCAGCTTCGGATTTCCCGCCCTCTTCAGGTTTGCGAGTCCTTCGGCGCCATCGATCGAGAGGTACGGAAAGGCCATATAGCCCGCCCCCTTCCTGCCCATCTGTCCGGCGAGCGCGAAGCACAGGATCTGGGCGCGCTCCATCTCGACACCGTGGTAGTACTTGGAGAAATTGGATTGACAGATGCAGGTCGCGGCGCGGGCCTTTGCTAGATCGCGTGCGAGTTGTCGGATGGTTTCAGGATCGATGCCGCAGATGGCGCTTGCCTTCTCCGGCTCGTACTGCCGCAGATGCTCACGCAACTGGGCAAATACCGGGCGCACCTTCAGTTTGCCATGCAGGGTTTCGAGCTCAAACTCTCCCTCGAGCGCAGGATCCAGTTCCCCGAGCTCGAGAGTCTTTTTCGACACTTCGACCGGACGTTTGCCTGCAAGGTCGAAGCAATAGAAAGCGTCTTCGGCGCCACCCGCCTGCAGATCCGCGCCACGCAGGAAGCGTCCGTTGTCGACACGGGTCAGCAGGGGCAGATCGGTCTGTTCCTGGACGTAGTGCTTGTCATAGATGCCTTCGGCGATCATTACCTGGGCCATGCCGAGGCCGAGCGCCGCATCGGTGCCGACCTTCACCGGCACCCACTGATCGGCATGAATCGCCGAGGCCGAATAGTCGGGGGAGACGGTGATGACGCGCGCGCCGTTGTAGCGCGCCTCCATAATGAAGTGCGCATTCGGAATCTGGGTGTAGATGGGATTCCCGCCCCAAATGACGATCAGGTCGGAATGGAAGAGATCATCCAAGGAACTGCAGTACACCATTTTGCCTGTGGTCACGCAGAAACCCGGGCGTTGATCGCCGATCTCGGTGTTGACATCGAGCACCGGTGTGTCGAGCACCAGGGATGTGCGCATCATGGCAAAACCGGCGCCGCCGCTGGTTTGCGCCGTGCCCTGATCCCAGATGATCGAGCCGGGTCCTTCCTCGGACTGCATGGCATCGATCATCTTGTCGGCAATGGCGGTCAGCGCCTCGTCCCAGCTCACGCGTTGCCACTTGGCCGCGCCGCGCTCGCCGGCCCGCTTCAACGGATGGCGAAGCCGGCAGCCGTCGTACATGCGCTGCGAGTAGCACGCCCCCTTGTTGCAGCCGCGCGGGTTGTAGTCGGGGATCCTGGGATCGGTCGGTTCATAGGTCCCCGACTGCTCCTCGCGCCAGACGATCCCGTCCTTCACATAGACATTCCAGTTGCAGCCGCGCTGGAACCAGCAGTTCACGAAGTGCGTGCCTTTCGCGACGCTGTCCCAGCGCCATTTTGTCCGCCAGATGTCCTCGAAACTCGCGTACGCCACCGGCGGCCACGGGGGCGACATCGGTGTGCCGTCGACGCCTTGTGCCCATGCTACGTTTTGCAACGAGCGCCAGCCGAGATAGCTCATCGAGAGCACGACTGCACTGCCACCTCCGGTCAGGAACCTGCGCCGCGAGAGCTCGATTGCCATGAGTTTCCCCCCTTACAGCGTCAGCGTGGATGGATCCTGGGTGAAATCCGGAAAGATGTCCTTAGGCCAGCGATAGACGATCAGGATGTCCATGAGCTCGGAGGCCTCGCCGCGCGCCTTCTTCGCCTTCTCGGCCTCGAGCACCGCGAGCGCCTCCTCGACCCGCGGGCCGAACAGACGCCGCAGGTACTCGAGCGGAATCCTCGGCTTGGACGGATCGGGCTTGCCACTGGACGTCACCTGGGGCGGGGAGAGCGGCGGAACATAGAACACGTTTGGCACGGTACCGTAGTCCTCGTGCAGCGGCAGCGCCACCTCCCAGCGGTGTACCAGCTGGTGGATCGGCCCTTTCTCATCATCGAGATATCCCACGAAGCGCAGCCGCCCCGGGCACTGACGGGCGCACGCCGGCGCCACCCCCTTTTCGATCCGCGGGAAGCAGAACATGCACTTCTGGGTAACCTCCCCCACGTGGTTGTAGTAGATCCGCTTGTACGGACAGGCCTCCATGCAGAACCGATAGCCCTTGCACGTCTGATCGTCGATTAGCACGATCCCATCCTGTTCGCGCTTGTAGATCGCCCCGCGCGGACACGCCTCGAGACACGCCGGGTGCGTACAGTGATTGCAGAGGCGAGGCAGGTAGAAGAAATGTGAGTTCGGGTACTTGCCCCCTCCCTCGTCCTCATCCCAGTTCGGCCCCCACGAGGGCGTCTCTCCCGTGCAGTTCTTCGGCTGCAGATAGCTCTCCGTGCCCTTGCCCCCGGGGAACACCTCCGCCCGGTTGAACT
>VFSW01012599.1_pt1 | contig 11798 bp, 7 predicted proteins | sample 5358111 | NCBI WGS metagenome assembly VFSW01 (sample SAMN11554181, study PRJNA540505) | mine drainage metagenome | isolation source: sediment from site ElyBrook_90M | place: USA: Ely Copper Mine, Vershire, VT | collected 2017 | reverse complement strand
CGATAGCGGCCCGCTTTTCTGGCGCAATGGCGGCGAGCCGTTGCGCATACGTGCGCGGTGTTTGCGAGGGACGCGGAGGGACGCCAGCCCAGACGCCGAGTAAGATCAGTCGCGCGAAACTGGCGGCGACAGGCGAGTAGGCGCGGAACAGCGAGCGCCACCACAGCCAGAGTGCGCCGAGCGCCAGCAGCGCCACAAGCAGGAGGACGAAGATGGCCACGCCGACGTGGATCAGGCCGCTGTTCTGGGCCACGCTTCCCAGCGTGGTTGGCTTGGCGGCGGCTTGCTGGCGATAGTCGTGGACGGTCGCGCTGGCTTTCGGCGTGGGTGACGTGTTGGCGCCAGACGAAGAGCTTGCTCCGGCTACCTGAGGACGGAAGAATGGCGTGAAACTGGCAGTCGGCTCAAAATTTATCCAGCCATATTGCGCGAAATACACCTGCGTCCAGGTATGCGCCTGGGAGCCGCGCACAACGTACGTGTGCGTCTTCTGGTCGAATGTGCCTCCGGTGTAGCCGCTAACGATGCGCGTTGGCATGCCGAGCGAGCGGCCCATCAGCGCCATAGCTGAAGCGAAGAAGGTGCAGAATCCTTCCTTGCGTTGTAAGAACCAGACTGTCGCGTCGGTATTAGCGGGCGGATTGGGATTATGGGCATTATACGTGAAGGTGCGCAGGTAGTCCTGCATATCGAGGGCGGCCTGATACATGTTCGGCGCGCCTTTGGTCACCTGCTGCGCCAGGTTGGAAATGTACGGGCTGACGACTGGCTCGCTCGGCAGATACTCTTCGAGGATTGACTGTGGATAGACGGTCTGCCCGGCGACAGCTGCCTGTGAGGGGAATGGTACGGCATCGAGCTGGTCTACGCTGGCGTTTGAGACGTAGCCTGTGGCCACGTAGCCATCGCCAACACTGAGCGGGCGCTGCGAGAGCCAGGTGATTGGCTCCTGCGTAAAGACGCTGTTTTGCGTGACCGTTGGAATGGAGAAGCTGGCCGCAGTCGAGCCTGGAGCCAGAATGAACCGCTCGCCGCCCGATGGAACAGCGTCGAAGACAATATGATAGGTATCGAGGTGAAATGCGCTGGTCGAGGCAGGCTCCATCAGGCCCGAAGGGTAGTTCTGGTCGGCGGTCTGGCTGCGGGTCCACAGCGCGGTGCCATCATAGGTCGAGAACGCTTCGGTGACGAGGTACTGCGAGGGGTCATTCTGGAGTGGGTCAGTAACGGTGTAATGCAGGATCGCTGTGGTTGGCAGATCCACGTTGCCCAGCAGCTGCAGACTGGAGCCGAAGAAGTTGACGCCACCCGGTCCTTTGCCGTTGACACCGCCGAAGAGGCTCTCGATGCGCTGGCTCGCCGCCGCGAGCGGACTATTGCTGGAGTTCCAGAAGTTGACCAGCGCCGGGTCAGGCTGCACGATGGGCAGCAGATTCGGCAGCAGCGCGACGATGACCGCGAAGATCGCGCCCGCCTGCATGAAGTCCCAGCCGAGATCGGGCGAGAACCGAATGCCCACGCGCCGCCAATGGCGGACGTTCTCTGCCAGGGTGAATCGCACCAACAGCAGCAAGGTCAGCACGAGAAAGACGATCAGGAAGTAGAACTCGTCGTTGGTGGTCTCATTCAGATTGATCATCAGCACGACGGCGTTGGCCACGACCGCGAGCCACGGGCGGCGCGCGTGGAAGACGAGCCACATCGTCATGTACGCCAGTAGGAACGTGAGCGTGGTGAGGAACAGCAGAAAGACGCTGTTGTCGGCGCTGCTGCCGTTGGGCGAGAAGGCGCGCTGGAACCAGACGAAGGTGTTGCGTAGGAGCAGCAGGCGCGCTCCATCGAGCGCGACGTTGGCGGTCACCTGCACTGAGACGAGGACGCCGACGACGGTGGCGATCAGGTGCATCCACCCGTTGCTGATGGTGTTCTGCTGGGTAGCGATATAGCCGAGCGCGATTCCAGCGAGCATCGAGCCCGTCAGCGAGTCGAGTCCAGTGGTCCAGACGGGTTGTACCGACTGCACGCTCACGACCGTGATGTAGATAATGAGCACCGTCAGCAGCAGAGTCAGCCAACCATCGCGCGGCAACAGATAGAAGCGCGGCCCGGCTGACGCTGGACGCGGCGGGCGCGGCGCGCGTGGAGTACGCCGTTGCGATGCTGGCTGCTCGATGGACTCTGTAGTGATCTGCATCTCTCGTACGCCTCCCATTGGCGCGTGTGATGGCTTCTCGCTAGGGTGCAGCAGACTTCTGGATCGATTGCGCTCGTCCGCGCGGGCGCAGAAGTGGCGGTTATCAGGCTCCTGTCCTGGCGAAGCCCGCGGTCGTCGCGCTGCCCTCCAGCACGCGTGCCAGGGCGTCGCCACGCTTGACGCTCAGCGACGGGATACCGATGCCGTCGAGCGCCTCGATGACGCGAGCGTTTCCGCCTTGTCCCTCGGCGAATGTGCTGGCGTCCAGCGAGATCACGACGGGGCGCACGCCACGTCGCCGCAGCCAGCCAAGCTGTTCGGGCCAGTCCAGCTCGCTGGTAGCCGTGATGACGATCAACGCGGTGTTGCGCGAGAGGCGCATCTCCAGGTCGGCCAGCGCGTGATGTAGCGTGAAGTGGCGGTCGGCGCGCACAATGGCGAGCGCCTCCAGCGCACGGTCGAGCTGTCGCTCGCCGCGATCGACCGGCAGCGAGGCGCCACTTGGGCCGGGCGCCTCCAGCGCGACGGCAAGATCTCGCTGCCGCAGCAAGTAGGCGGCGAGGCTGGCGGCGATGGTTACCGCATACTCCTCAGTCGAGCTTTCGTCGTCGCCTGCCTGGGCGTCTTTGTCCAGATCGAGCAGCAGCGTGACATCGATGGTCGGATCGAGATCGAACTCTTTGACCATGAGTTGTCCGTGGCGCGCGGTGCTGGCCCAGTGGATGCGCGTCAGCGCGTCGCCAGGACGGTAGTCGCGCACCGTGACGACGTTGGTGGTCGTCTGGAGCGAGCGCTGCGCGCCACGACCGCGACCCGGCATCACTCCGGGGAAGAGCGGGAAGGCGCGCAGGTCGAAGACGTTGGGCAGCACCAGTAATTGGCTGGAGGGCGCCAGCGTCAGCTCACGGCGAAACATGCCGAGCGGGTCGCCTGTGGTCGCAGTGACGGGGCCAAGGGTATAGCGCCCGCGCTTGCGGCAGAGCGTGCGCGCGCGCCAGGCGATGCGCTGGCGCGGGCCGACGCTCGACACGTAGCCCGCATGGTGGCCTGGAAGCGTGGAGCCGTCGCTGACCTGCACCCACAACTTGGGAATCCAGGAGTGATTCTCCAGCGCGAGCCGCTCCTCGATGCGGTCGCCGACCTCCGCGCGCGCGCCGACAGACGAGCGCGTAAACTTGAGGCCGCGCACGCTGAGCGCAAGCCAGAGTAGCGAGAGCGTAAAAGCAACCAGCAGGGCATAGAACAGGACCCAGAAGGGCCTCCAGCCATTGAACACGGCCAGCAGACCCATCAGAAAGATGAGCGCGATGAGCTGCCAGGGACGCATAGCGTTAGGCCTTTCCGGCGGCTAGCCGCGCGCGATCAGCGCCGACGGCCCGCTTGGCGTCGGAGTCTGGCGCAAGACATCGTCGAGAATCGTGAGCGCCGTCACGTCGTCGCGTCGCAAATTCGGATGCAGGATGATGCGGTGGCTCAGCGTCGGCTTCAGCAGCGCCTGTACGTCGTCCACATCCACATAGTCGCGCTGGTCAATCGCCGCTAGCGCCTGCGCTGACTGGAAGAGGGCAAGCGAGCCGCGCGGACTGGCGCCGAGGTACACGTGCTGGTGCCTGCGTGTGGCGGAGACGAGCGCCACGATGTACTCGCGGATCTCCTGTTTGACACGTACCTCACGCACCTGCGTCTGCATCGCGATGAGTTGGTCGGCGTCGATCACGGCGTCCAGGTCCTCGATGGGATGGCGGCGCTGCTGCCGGTCGAGAATCGTCACCTCGTCGGCGGCGTCAGGGTAGCCCAGGCTGATGTTGAGCATGAAGCGGTCGAGCTGTGCCTCAGGCAATGGGAATGTGCCTTCATACTCGATGGGATTCTGCGTCGCCATCACGAGAAAAGGCTGTGGCAGCGCGTAGGTTGAACCGTCAACGGTAATCTGCGTCTCCTCCATCGCTTCGAGCAGCGCCGATTGCGTCTTCGGCGTGGCGCGGTTGATCTCATCGGCCAGCACGAACTGACTCATGATCGGGCCGGGCCGGAACTCGAATTCGCCGTTCTGCTGGTTGAAGATGGAGACGCCTGTTACGTCGCTGGGCAAAAGATCGGGCGTGAACTGGATGCGCTTGAAGCCGCAGCCGATGCTGCGCGCGATGGACTTCATGAGCGTGGTCTTGCCTACGCCGGGGACATCCTCGATGAGCACATGGCCACCACAGAGGACTGCGACAAGGGTGAGTCTTACCGAGTTCTCTTTGCCGACGATGACACGCTCGACATTCTCGATGACACGTCGCGCGGTGTGGCTTAATTCCTGTGTCGAGAGCGCGGGACGATCTTCTAGCTTCACACGTCTTTGCGGCTCTACTCCGCTGGCCAGCGAGCGACGCTGCGCCGAGGCTCAACGGGATTCTGCCGCGCTCCTTTCTCATCTCAGACCCATCACCACGTCCGCAGGATGGTGGTTCAGACGCGTACCGCGCCGTTGCGCCATCAAGCAGTATCTCCGGGGTTTGGCGGCATTGTATAACAGTATGTCACGCTGTTCATGAGAGCGTGCGCCGCGGACAGACGCACACGTCAAGGGCGTATGCCGAACGTCACTCCTCGGCGCACTGCACGCGTTTCAGGAGAGTACGGTGGCGCGTTACCTTCGCGCGCAGTGGACGGAACAGGAAAGCGAGCGTTGACCCGCTATAGCTATGATGACGCCTGCGGACGAGGATGTTTACACGGCGTCCAGTCGTCTTCCAGTCGGCTAGTGCTCGTCACATACTCGGTTCTGCATCCTGTGTGAGATACGCTCTCGGCCGAGAGCTTCGCACCGCCTGTGTGGGCGCGTTCTCGTGCAATAATAGCGCAAGAGATAGGCCCGTCAACCGACTGACCGCTGATCTTCGATGAGGTATGAGGAGTCCAGTTCTAAATGCCTGATATTCAAGCGATCCAGGCCGCTCTACGCGCTGCGCAGGTAGATGGCTGGCTGTTCTACGATTTTCGCCGCTCGAACGCTATCGCGCATCGCGTGCTGGGCCTCGCGCCAGACGCTTTCTTTACCCGGCGCTGGCTCTACTTCGTACCCGCGCAGGGCGACCCAGTGGCGATTGTCAGCGCAGTCGAGGCGCATGTGCTGGCGAGCCTGCCTGGCCACTCGCGCGTGTACCGCTCATGGCGCGCATACCGCGAGGCGCTGAGCGACACACTGGCAGGCGCACGCCGCATCGCGATGGAATATGTGCCCTACAATGCCAACCCCTATTGTTCGCTGGTCGACGCAGGTACGGTGGAGCTAGTGCGGTCGCTCGGACCAGAGGTCGTCTCCTCCGCCGACTTTGCGCAGGTCTTCGAGGCCACGCTCACTGTGGCGCAGATCGACTCGCATCGCCGTGCGGGAGCGGCCCTGACACAGGCGGGAGAGCGCGTCCTCGGCTGGACGCGCGAGCGGCTGCTGGCGGGCGAGGCGCTCAACGAGTATGCCATCCAGCAGGAGCTGGCGACGTACATGCGCGCCGAGGGGCTGGCGGTCGGCGATGATGACCCTCCGCTGGTCGCCGTGAACGGCAATGCGGCCAACCCGCACTACAGCCCGTCGCGCGAGCGATTCTCGCCTGTGCGGGCAGGCGATTTGCTGCTGATAGACTTCAGCGCGCCACTGGCTGAACCGCGCGCCATCTTCGCCGACTACACCTGGATGGCATACCTGGGCGAGCATGTGCCGCAGCGCGTGGAAGCCCTCTTCGCCGTGATTCGCGACGCGCGCGACACGGGCGTGGCAATGCTGCGCGACGCTTTCCGGGCGGGCCAGCGTGTTGAGGGCTGCGCGGTGGATGACGCGGTGCGCCAGGTGGTAGCGGCGGCAGGCTACGGTGAGGCGTTCGTGCATCGGTCGGGTCACAATATCGGTGAGCGGGTGCATGGCAACGGCGCGCACCTGGACAATCTGGAGACGCACGACACGCGGCCGCTGTTGGCGAATACCTGCGTCAGCATGGAGCCAGGCATCTATCTGCCCGACGAGGGGCTGGGCCTGCGCACCGAGGTGGATGTGCTGCTGCTCCCCGGCGACATCGAGGTCACAGGCTGGGAGCAGTCGGACGTGCGTCCGCTGCTGGCATGAGCGTGTCACGCGCTGTCCCATGCCTGCGCCAGCGTCGGCGCGTAGCGGTCGAGCCAGAGCCAGAAGCGATCGGCCCAGGCCAGGCGAGCTAGCGTGTCATTCTCGTCTATCTCGCCTTCGAACTCGCTGGCGAAGATAATGTCCTCGGCGACACCGTTGGCGAACGCGATGGGGAAGACGAGCGTGAGCGCGCTGGCGAGCAGGCTCGCCTCGTCCTCAGCGGGTGGCGCTTCGCGACCATACGCGGAGAGAAAGCTGTGAACGCGCAGGATGTCGAGGCCGTCATCCACCAGTGGCGGCGTTTGCGCGCTCTCGGCCTCCCAGCGCAGGCCAGTAAAGAAGAAGAGCGCATAGGCGAGTTCGTAGATGCGCTGCTCCCAGCGCGAGGCGTCGAAGTCGTAGATCGCGGCGACGCGCTCGTCCACAAACGCGAGGTTGTGCGGCTGATAGTCGCCATGGATGTGCAGCTGCGGCGGGCCGGGTAGGCCCAACCCGAGCAGGTCGGCCGCTGGGCCGATGCGCTGCTCGCAGCCTTCCGCCACCCGCAACAGCCCAACGCCGAGCTGGCGCGACTGGGCGGAGTCAGCCGCCTGTCGGATGAGCTGGGTGTAGGCGAGCGCAAGCCCTGCCGCGTCGCGCTCCTCTGGCCAGCGGTACGGCTGCCAGGCGAACTCCGTCGAGGCCTGGTGAAGCGCGCCGAGCGTGGTGGCTGCGGCGGCCAGCCAGTCTCGCGCCTGCGGTGACTCTGTCGTGTACCGTTCACCAGGCAGGAAGGCCTGCAACTCGTAGAGGGCATCATTGGCCAGCGCCCAGGTATGCCCGTCGGGTCGCAACCGCAATGCGGGCACAGGTAGCCCCGCGCTGGCCAGATGGCGCATGAAGGTATGGCGGAAACGCAGATCGCTCTCCGTCAGGTCAGGCGACTGCCTCCGTAGCACCCAGCGCTGCCGTTCGATCTCGACCACTGGACGCAGCATGCCGCCCTGTGCGCCCGGTGTCGCGCCGACGATGCGCCACTGGCCCGCTCGCAGTCCCCAAGCGTCGAGCGCGGTCTGCGTCTCAGTCTGCAGCACGGCCAGTCGTGCCGGTTCGGGCATATGCATCGACATCCTCCTGCGTCACAAGTCGGTCTCTTCAGAGCGCGGCGGCCGCCATCCATCGCTACCCGCCACAGAAAGCATTATGCGACGACACTGGCAGTTGCGGCGGCGGGCGATGCGTCTATACAATGGCGGGAGCGACGCTGGCGGCCGGCAAGGTGAGCACGGCGACGAGTTGATGGGAGTGAGAAGTGGAAGCAAGGTCAGAGGGTCGCATCGTACAGGTGAATGTCTCGCGTGGCGGCGTGCCGAAACTGCCCGTGTCAGAGGCGCAGGTGACTGTTGATGGCCTCGTGGGCGACTGGCACAACGACGTGCGCGACCACGGTGGGCCATCGCGAGCGCTCTGCCTCTTCACCGTCGAGGAGATCGAGCGGCTCGCGGGTGAGGGGCATCCGATCTTTCCCGGCGCTGCGGGCGAGAACGTGACCCTCAGCGGGACGCCACTCGATGCGCTCACGCCAGGCGTGCAACTGGCGCTGGGAGATGAGACGCTGATCGAAATGACAGGCTATGCCGCTCCGTGCAAAACCATCACCGAGGTGTTCAATGATGGCGACTTCACCCGCATCTCGCACAAGCTCCATCCTGGAGAGAGTCGTGTCTACCCGCGGGTGGTGCGCGCGGGTGTGTTTATCCCGGGGGATGTAGCCCGCAACGTGTGGGCGGAGGCGCGCGTGGGTGAGGAGCTCCCGCCACGGCTGCAAGAGGAGCAAGAGGCGTGATTCCGACAACGCTGTTTGACGAGCGCCCTGAGCTGACTGAGCTGCATTGCCACGTCGGCGGCGCGGTGGATCCGGCGATTATGTGGAGCATCGCCCATCAGCAGGGTATCCGCCTGCCGAGCAAAAACTATTGGGATTTCGTCGAGCTCATCACCGTCAGTCACCCGGACAAAGTGAACAACCTGACCGAATACGATAAGATCTTCCGCTGGACCGAGCTGATTCAGTCCAGCCCGCTGGCGGTAGCGCGCTCGGTCTATGAGATCATCGGCGGCGCGTACCGCAAGTGCAACATCACGCTGCTCGAGCTGCGGCTGAATCCGATGAAGCGCAACCGCGAGGGCGAACAGGATCTCGACCACATCATCACCGCCTCGCTGCGCGGCATGGATCGCGCGCTGCTGGAGTATCCGCTGGCGCGCGCTGGGCTGATTCTGATGATGGATCGCACTTTTCCGCTGGAGCTCAATACCATCATCCTCGAAAAGGCGTTACGCTACACTGCTCGCGGCGTCATCGGCATCGACATCGCTGGCCCACCGAACTCTGACTTCTCGTATCGCGCACATGCCGGGTTGGTGGAGCGTGCGCGCGACGCTGGCCTCGGCGTCACGATCCACACCGGGGAAGAAGGGCGCGTCGAAGATATGTGGGAGGTGCTGGAGTATCTCCGCCCCGACCGCGTGGGCCACGGCATCCTCTGCGCCACCGATGAGAAGCTGATCGAGCAGGTGAAGCGGCAGGAAGTGACACTGGAAATCTGCCCGACCAGCAACCTGCGCACGCGCGCGGTGCGCGATGTGGCGGAGCTGCGCGCGATCATTCGCACGCTGATCGAGCGCGAGGTGGCTTTCACCATCAATACCGATGGGCCGGAGATGCTGCTGACGACTCTGGTGAAGGAATATCGCCTGCTGCTGGGCGAGGGCATTCTCAGTGAGGCGGAGGCGCGCGCCTGCATGGCGCAGGCGCAGCGGGCGAGCTTCCTCAGCCGCTACTGCCCCGTGTAGGAGGCGTGCGGCCCTTGCCCTTGGCCCATCCTCTCTCGGAGACTGGAGTAGGAGAACAACCATTACGGCTTGAGGACGAGCGCGCCATCCTTCAGCAGTAACTCGCCGTCCACCCAGACCTCGCCACCGCCTGCTGACGAGCGCAGATCGCAGACCATGTCCCAGTGGAGCTGCGAGACATTCTTGCCGCCGCACTCGCGGTAGCTGTTCCCCAGCGCCATGTGAATCGTGCCGCCGATCTTCTCATCAAAAAGGATGTTGCGGATGCCATGCTGGATGCCGAAGTTGTTGCCGACCGCGAACTCGCCCAGGCGGCTGGCGCCCTCATCGCTGGCCAGCATCTCGCGCAAGTAGTCGCCGCCCTGCGCAGCGCTTGACTGGACCACGCGCCCATGCTCGAACGTCAGGCGAATGTCGCTCACCAGGTGGCCGTTGACGACGCTAGGGACGGTGAAGCGCACATGGCCCTCAGCGGAGTCTTCGAGCGGGCTGGTGAAGAACTCGCCGCTGGGGAAGTTGCGCTTGCCATCGCTGTTACGGAAGATGCGCCCGCCGAAGCGCACGCGCAGGTCGGTGTCGGGGCCGATGACATGCGCCTCCTGCTTGTCCTTCAGCCAGTCAACATAGAACTGCTGCTGGCGACCCAGCTCGCGCCAGCGCTCGGCTGGGTCCTCGCTATTGAGGAAGCAGGCCTCGTAGACGAACTCAGTGAAGTCGTGCAGCGACATCTCGGCGTCCTGCGCGTACGCGGCGGTTGGGAAGAGTGTCAGGCACCAGCGGTCGAGGTTGGGGTCCACTCGCTCGCTACGGGCGCTGGCTAGCTCACGTCCCGCCTTGCCCGCGACCGCCTGGCGCCTGGGGTCCACTCCGGCGAGCTGTCGCGTATTCGTCTCGCTCATGACGTGCAGACGCGCATCCATGGCGTCGAACAGCGCGCGCTCACTGGGGCTATGCCAGGCGAGCTGCTCGTCGCTGCCCTCCTTCAGCGCGATCTCGCCGAGCTGCGGCAGGCGCAGGTTGACGACGGGATGGCCGCCCGCGCGCAGCGTCTCCCGGTAGACCTCGGCAAGCAGTTCCTCGGCGGCTGGCGTCGAGTTGATGGCGAGGAGTTCTCCCGGCTGAATCGACAGGCAGTACTGGACAAGCGTCTTTGCCCAGCGGCTGATTCGTGGGTCCATGAGTGTTTGCGTGTCCCTTCTGTTGCGATGTAGCGACGGTCAGGCGCCTTTGCGCGCACGCTGCTCGCGGAAGAAGGCGAGTAGCGCGTCGGTGTCGAGCGCATTGAGGCATTGTGCGGCAGTGAGCCAGCCCTTGCGCGCCAGGCTGACGCCGTAGCGCAGATTTTCCAGGCCAGCCGGGCTGTGCGCGTCGGTCGTGATCGGGATGCGAACGCCGCGCTCGGTGGCGAAGCGCAGGTAGCGCCAGTCCAGGTCGAGCCGGTGCGGGTCGCCGTTCAGCTCAACGGCTACCCCTAGCTCGCCCGCCCGTGTGATGACCGCCTCCAGGTCAGGATTGTATCCCTCACGCTGCAGCAGGATGCGTCCAGTCGGATGGCCGAGGATGCTGCAATAGGGGTTCTCCAGCGCGCGGATGAGGCGCTGCGTCTGCTCATCGGGCGGCAGGTTGAAGTTGCTGTGGATCGACGCGACGACGAAATCAAAGCTGGCAAGCGTTCCATCGTCATAGTCGAGCGAGCCATCCTTGAGGATGTCGCACTCTGTCCCCTTGAGGATGCGTAGCCGACCGGCGAACTCGTCGTTTAGGTGGTCGATCTCGTCGTGCTGGTGCTTCACGCGGTCGGGCGTCAGGCCGTTGGCATAGGCGGCGACCTGGCTGTGGTCACACATGCCGAGGTAGCGCATGCCCATCGCCAGTGTCGCCTCGGCCATCTCGTGGATCGTCGCGCCGCCATCGCTCCAGTTGCTGTGTACATGCAGCATGCCCTGGATGTCGCGCGCCGTGACGAGCGTGGGCAGCTGATGCGCCAGCGCCGCTTCGATCTCGCCACGGTCCTCGCGCAGCTCTGGCTCAACGTACTGCATACCGATGGCGGCGTAGATGTCGGCTTCGTTGGCGCAGGGGATGCGCTCGTCACCGCGGAAGAGGCCATACTCACTCATCTTGACGCCACGCGGATGCAAGCGTGTGCGCAGCGCGACGTTATGCTCCTTCGATCCAGTGAAGTGATGCAGCAAATAGGGAAAGTCCTCATCGCGCACGACGCGCAAATCGAGCGCTATGCCCTCGCGCAAAACCACGCTGGTCTTAGTGTCGCCACTGCCAATGACGCTCTCCACATCGGGATGCTCGACCAGCGCGCGCATGAGCGCCGCGCGGTCTTCGTCGCGCGCTACGCTCGCCACGATGTCAGCGTCCTTGACGATCTCTTTGCGTCGGCGGATGCTGCCTGCGACCTCCAGCCGCACCGTTTCTGGAAGGGCGCGCAGCGTCTCGGCGATGCGGCTGGCCAGCGCCTCAGCGATGTCGATGCGAAAGCGGTTCTGGTGCTCGGTGACGAAGACAAGCCCTTTGAGGATGTTCTCCTGGCTCTTGGCGCCGAAGCCGGGCAGCGCGGCGATGCGCCCATCCTCCGCGGCCTGGCGCAACTCATCGAGCGTGGTCACGCCAATCGCCTGGTTTATCTGGCGGATGCGCTTCGGC
>VFSW01012598.1_pt1 | contig 11798 bp, 10 predicted proteins | sample 5358111 | NCBI WGS metagenome assembly VFSW01 (sample SAMN11554181, study PRJNA540505) | mine drainage metagenome | isolation source: sediment from site ElyBrook_90M | place: USA: Ely Copper Mine, Vershire, VT | collected 2017 | reverse complement strand
ACGCGACGCTGTTCCAGCGCGCCGATATGGGCGAAGCCGGATGGAAGGTAGTGGATCCGGTGTTGGATGTGTGGAGAGCGCTGCCTCCACGCAAGTTTCCGAATTATCCATCGGGCAGCTGGGGGCCGGCAGACGCCGATCAGTTGATGGAGGGCGACGGCCGCCAGTGGAGGAGAATTGAACCATGATTCTTATTGAACAATGATTCTTGCAGGGGAGCTCGGCGCGACCCGCACCCGGCGGGCCGCTTTTGAGACCGAAGGCAATCGGCTGCAACTTGTGGTGGAGAAAGACTACCCGAGTCAGGAGCGCGACGGGCTATCCGGCATTCTTGGGGACTTCATCAAAACCGAGGGCATCCCTGTGCACAGCGCCTGCCTGGGCGTGGCGGGACCGGTGCGAGCGGGGCGCAGCAAGATTTCCAACCTCCCCTGGGTCATCGATGCACGAGAAGTGGCTAAGCAACTCAGACTGAATTCCGTGGGGCTGCTCAACGATCTGGAAGCCTTCGCGTATGGGATCGATGGCATGGAATCAAAAGACTTCATCACTCTGAGTGAGGGTTCGGAAGAAGCTGAAGGCAACCGCGCTGTCATCTCAGCCAAGACTGGGCTGGGGATGGCGGGGCTTTACTGGGATGGCTTCCGGCATCATCCTTTTGCCTGCGAAGGCGGGCACGCTGACTTCGCGCCCCGGAACGATCTGCAAATGGAATTGTTGGCCTACCTGCAGAAAAAATACGGTCGCATCAGCTGCGAGCGAATTCTCTCTGGACCGGGAATCAAGAATATTTACGACTTCCTGCGCGATGCGCACAAGGCAGAAGAACCGGAGTGGTTGCGAACACAGATGAACACAGCGCCTGATCCTCCGGCGCTGATCTCGCGGACTGCGCTGGAGGGCAAAGCCGCAATTTGCGATCAGGCCTTGTCGATTTTCGTCAGTGTGTTCGGCGCACAGACTGGGAACTGCGCTCTGAATTTTATGTCTACGGGAGGAATTTTCATCGGCGGCAGCATTGCGGCAAAGATCCTCCCCAAGATGAAGGATCCCGTATTTCTGGAGTCTTTCCTCGACAAAGGCCGCATGGAAACCATCCTGAAAGACATGCCGCTCAAAATTGTAGCCAATGATGACTCCGGCTTGATCGGCGCGGCGCGCTACACTCTGGTCCAGAAAGCGTTTCGCACGGCGAGCTGAGGGCCGGAGTAGAGGAACGGTAACGCCGCCGTCCGGGCGGCTGTCCTCGCCCCCCATGCCGAGCGTAGCAATAAGGCGGTCACGCTACTAGGCTGGCGCCGGGCTTTTTCGCACCCCCTCGAAGTGCGCCTCGATCTCTTCCAGGGTCTTCCCTTTCGTTTCCGGCAGGAATACGGCGGCCGTGATGAAATAAATCACAGTGCACGCTGCGAATCCAAAAAACATCACGGCATAGCCATGCTTGCCCACGGTCGGCAGGAAGATCGCGGCAATGGTCGTGGCGACGGCCTGGTTCAGCAGCAGGGCGATGCTCATGCCGTTGGAGCGTATGCGCGTGGGCATCAGTTCCGAGAGCGCCAGCCACACGCATACGCCAGGTCCGATCGCGTAGAAAGCCATGAACACAAGCAGGGTGACCGCCACTAACCAGCCTTCGTGCTCGCTGGGAACGGGGGTGATCAAGGCGTTCTCAATTTGCAGCGGAGCTTGGCGCGAAGCGTCGAGGTTGCTGAAGGGATTCGAGAAGAATGCCACCACTTTATTGGCCGGGAGGCAGCTAGCGAGCGTGATCTCAACCGGCTTGGCCGAAATGTCGTCGGAACGCACGGCGTTGCTCGCGGCAACAAAATCTCCGCAGGAATAGATGACGATGAGCGATGTGGGCTGATTGCGGATCGCGCGGCCAGCCGTCCCGCTCGCAGTGAGGAGAGTATTGGCAGCCTGATCGTCATAGTGGAGCGAGACTTTCTGATCTGCCGTGACCATGGACTGAACGGCAGCCCGGGAATCGACACGCAGCCGCTCTGTCTGGCGGAACAAGATCCCGGTGCAGATCAGCGACACAATAATGCCTGCGGTGCCCAGGGACAACAGAAATTTGCGTCCCTTGCGATCTACCAGCATGACACCCCCGATGGTCGTCAGGAAGTTCACGAGGGTGAAAAGAACGTAGCCCCAATGCGCATGGACATCGGAAAGACCACTCTGTAAAAGAATGTTGGCGTTGTAGAGGATGATGGAATTGATACCGGTGGCCTGGTTGCAAGCGAGAATGATGCAGGCCAGCACGAAGGGAATGATGTATTTGCGGTGCAGAAGCGACTCCTTGATCTGAGCTCCCGTCGAAGATTGTCCTTTCTCAGCGGCGGCCGCTTCTTCCATCTCCTTCAGTTCGAGGGCTGCCTGCTCTGTAGTGCGAGAGCGGAGAAGAGCGGCGTGGGCAGCATCGCGTTTTCCATGACGGAACAGCCAGCGCGGAGACTCGGCAACCATGAAACTGCCGATCACAAACAAAATACCAGGAGGCAGCGAAACCCAGAAAATGCTCCGCCATGCGGTATCCTTAAAGGCGAAGAGGCGAGCGGAATCTCCGAGCTTCGCCACCTCGGCGACGCGAAAGCTGAAGAACATGCCAACTACGGCGGCGGCAAGAATGCCGAGCGTCAATAGCCATTGGAAAATTCCAGTTCCCTTGCCGCGACTCGAGGCTGAGAGACACTCCGCGAGATACAAGGGGACAACTACTCCGATCAGACCGGCGCTGACGCCCTGCAGGAGACGGCCAAGCACCAGAGATCCGTACCCATGGGCGAGCGCAATCGTGGGAATGCTGACCACAAACAAAAGACCGCTCAGGGACATCAGCACGCGGCGGCCCATCCAGTCGGCCAAGATGCCTGCGAAGAGCGTGGAGATCACGCTGCCAAGGAGTACTGCGGCGGCCACGATGGAAAGCTGGCCCGCATTCAGGCCGGACGTGGCCTCCAGATAAGGCAACGCGCCGGCGATGATGCCCACGTCGACTCCGTAGAGCAAGCCTCCCAGCCCCGCCACCAGCAGGAGAAAGCGGTTGTATCCAGCCTTTTCATTGGTCGCCAAATGAGCAGTCCTTTCGCGGATCGCACGAACCAGAGATTTTATGCTCCCGAGGATACATTACAAACCGCGCGAAGCTGAATGTTTACTCCCCGGTTTGATCGAGGCAGCCGAAATGATTTACTCTCAGCCGCAATGACCAGAACCCCGAAAAACAGTCGAAACAAAGCTACCAACCATTCTTCCTCGTATTCTTTCTCCCATGCCATGCAGCGGGAAATTTACGAGCAGCCGCAGGCCATCGCAAAGACAGTAGAGAAACACCTGAAGAATGACATCATCTTCCCCGGGGAACTACAGGCAATAGAAAGTGCGCTGCTCACGTTCGAGAAGCTGATTATCGCGGCCAGTGGTTCCAGCCGCCACGCCGGGCTGGCGGGTGAAATTATGATAGAGGACCTCTCAGGCGTGGCCGTGGATGTGGAATACGCCAGCGAGTACTGCTACCGGTCGACCCACGCCGCGGTGGATCCGATCGTGATGGTGATTACGCAGTCGGGAGAAACCGCCGACACCATTGCCGCGCAGCGCGAAGCGCTGACCCGCGGCGTAAAGACCATTGCGATCTCGAATGTGGACAAGACGACCATTGTGCGCGAAGCCGGAGCGGCCCTGATCAGCGGGGCGGGGCCGGAACTGGCGATTCCAGCAACCAAAAGCTTCACCACACAATTGACCATCCTCTATCTGATGGCGCTGTTTCTGGCGCGCAAACGGGGCAGGATGACGTCGGAAGTGACGCGGTCTTATCTGCAGCGGCTGCAACGGCTTCCCGAGGCGATTGAAGCGAGGCTTAAAATCTGGGACGAGCTGGCGGAGAAATTTGCGGGCAAGCATTTCCAGGCGGAAAAATTCCTCTATCTAGGCCGCGGAGTTCATTATGCGATCGCCCGCGAGGGAGCGTTGAAGCTGAAGGAGATTTCCTATGCGCACGCCGAGGGATATCCAGCGGGAGAGCTGAAGCATGGGCCCAACGCACTGGTCGACGAGAAACTGCCGGTGGTCGTGCTGGCTACTTGCGACCATCGCGATCCCGACTCGCTATTGCGTTACCGGCGAACCCTGGAAGTGATGAAGGAAGTGAAATCGAGACGCGGTCCGCTGGTCACCGTCGCAACCGAGGGCGACGAGGAAGTGAAGACGATCGCCGATTCGGTGTTCTACGTTCCGGCCGCGCCCGAGTTGCTGCTGCCTATTGTGGAAGTGATTCCGCTGCAGCTTTTCGCCTATCACGTGGCGGTGGGCAAGGGATACGACGTGGACCATCCGCGAAATCTCGTGAAGGCGGTGGTTACCGAGTAGCTGCGCAGCGCGAACTCAGGCCCGGACGAAGTCGATGAAGCCATGCTGCACGTCGGTGCGAATGAGCTTGGCGCGGAGCTTGTCGCCGACATCGAGTCCCTTCTGTCCTTGCGCCAACAGTCCTTCCACGTGAGGCTGCCGGACGAGGACGAACGTTCCCTTGGGCGTGACGCCGGTAACGATAGCGTCAAAGATTTCGCCGATCCTGTGCTGCATGGCGATAGCGGCCAACCGCTTGGCCATTTCGCGTTCCACCTTTTTGGCGGCGTTTTCCTTCAGTGTGCAGTTAGCGGCAATGGCGGTGAGTTCGTCGTCGGTATAAGGATTCTTCTGGCCAGCCAGAGTGGCCTTGATTAGCCGCTGCGTAACCATGTCGGGAAAGCGGCGGTTGGGAGCCGTGGAGTGGGTATAGTCCTGCACGGCCAGACCGAAATGTCCCGGAGCCGTGTCGCCGGCGCGTTCGAGAACGTATTCTCCCGGTCCGATCAGTTTGATGACCGCCAAAGAGAGGTCGCCGAAATGGGCGGGGTCCGCAGCCTTTTGCTGGATGAGAAACTCGTTCAGCGCTCTGGAATCCGGATCTGCCGGAAGCTTCGCGTCCTTGCCTGCGGCCAATTGCACGATGCGGTCCCAGCGTTCGGGCGTCCTCACAATGCGGCGCAACGAGTCGACGTTCTCCAGCTTCCGCGCCACCACCCCGTTGGCCGCGATCATGAAATCCTCGATCAGTTCGGTTGCGCGATTTTTCTCCTGCTTGACCATGTCGAGCACCTGGTCATCCAACATAAGCGGACGCATTTCGTCGGTCTGAAGGTTGAGGGCGCCGTGTTCAAAGCGTTGCTTTTTCAACCGCTGCGCAACTTCATCCTGAAGTTTAAGTTGTGCCTGTAACGCGCTTGCAGCGGCCACCTTTGGCGGAGCTGGGGAGTTCCCTTCCAGCCACGCGCCCAGCGAGTTGTATTGCAGTTGGGCCTTATTGCGGACGAGCGCGCGGTAGAGCTGGCCGCCGCTCACCCCGCCCGCGGCGGCAACTACGAACTCGCAAACCACGCTGAGGCGATCCTGATTTTCGAGCAAGGAAGTCAGCCCGGTGGACAATTCTTCGGGAAGCATCGGGAAGTTCCGGACGCCCGCGTACACAGTGGTGGTCTCTCGACTCGCGTGCTGATCGATAGGGGTTTGTTTCGGCGCGAAGCTATCCACGTCGGCGATTCCCACCATGACCCTGACATCGCCATTGGGAAGGCGCTCGGCGACTTCGATCTGGTCGAGATCACGGGAAGTGTCGTTGTCGATGGAAGACCACAACAGGCTGCGAAGATCGCGAACGTCAACTCCCGCAGCCAGCTGCGGCGGATGCGCACGTAGCTGGGCCAGCTGCGCGGGCACCTCCGGAGGAAAATCCGGCTCGAAGCCGTGCTCGATCATGACTCGCTTCGCGGTAGATTGCAGGTCGACGTGAGAAGAGCTAGCAGCGTTCATGAACTCCCCGGACCAGTTATGCCAGCGATGAAGTCCCCTTAGGCTAACACGGCGAGTCAGCCGGCCTGATGCAGCCGGGTGATGTCTTTATTGGTAAAGACGTGGCGAGCGGGCACCTTGTGAGTTTTCCAGTAGCTGGCAGTCTCCGCGAGGGAGACTCCGTAACCACGCATGTACATGGCTGGGACACCACTGATTCCTGAGACTCCGCTATCGAAAAGGCTAGTGGGAAGCGCCGCGACCGATTCTTCGGGTCCTTCCGGAGAACTTAACTCCACCACGCTGCCGCCCGGGACACGGTAGTGATTCGACGCTCCGTAGTAGACGGGGATGAGATCGGCGTGGTGCTCGACCTCGGGACTTGCAGTTAACCCCACTCCGCCTTCGGGTTCGGGAGTCGTGGTGATGCTGGGAGGGACCGGAGGTAACGGCGCCTCCAGCGACATTGACGGCGTGGCGAGCGGACGCGCGAGCAGCGGTGACCCAGTCAGCAAATACTGCGGCCCGACATCGAAGTTGGTGTCTTGAGCGGCGGAATATCCGGTCACAAGCAGCAGAAGCCAAAGAAGAGCGCAGATGCGCATGAAAACCTCCCTAGTCACGGCGTTACCAGAATTATGGCGCAAGAAGCTAGGATTTTCCAGCCTGGATGAGGCGCTCCCGGCTCCTGGTGCGGGTTTCAAGGCGAAATTCAACCCATGGGAGGGTTTGCCGCTTCCCGACGCTCGCGCCGGTTAGCACGCAGAAGATACAGCATATAAAACACGATGGCCAGGTTCCCCACGAAAAGAACAATGCGAAGCACCGTAATACCGCGGGAAAGCTCGCGGACCTCCAGCGGGAGAAGCAGGGTTCCCGACACAAAAGCAAGCCACTCGGCCCAGGCGCGCTGTCGCCACAGGCCATAGGCTTCGGTAAAGCGCAAGACGGCGTAGGTGAAAGCCACGCTGGCGATGGTCCAGAGGCGGGCGTCGGTGGCGCTGTCGGCGAAATCCAGAAACATTTGGGCGTATCGGCGATCGGGATTGATGTGAAAGAGCGCGAGAAGGCTCTCAGCCAGCAGCCAGGCGTCTTTGTGAACCAACAGCAGGGCGCACAGGCCCATAGCCAAGACAAAGACTCCTTTGCCGAACTCGAGAAAAGCAACTGCGCGCAACAGAGGTTTCTGGGTACGAACCAAAAGCACCGGGTGTCCCGTATGCGGCTTATCTCCGGACGGGCGCAGTTTTGCTGAGGAGTCGGTCAAGGCAGAATGTCACCCCACAGAGAGTATGCGCGGCAGGCGATGTGCGGACGACACGAGCATTTTAGCGTCCCTTTTGGCGAACCGCAGAGCGTAATTCTTCCACGATCTCATGCGAAGCCTGGATCGCGGCCGGGTGCTGGTTCACGTTGAACGAGATCGCGCCCACGCGGGCATGACCACCGCCGCCGTAGCGCTCGCAAATCCTGGCCAGGTTCACTTCTGGCGGTTGCGGCGCCCAGGGGTTCGATCCCACTGAAACCTTTACTCGAAAACTGCTCTTGCTGAGCCCGACGCTGTAAATGGATTCAGGATGCAGATAATAGGGAATGAACTTGTTGTAGCCCTCCAGATCGTGATCGGTGACGTCGAAAAAAATGGTGGCGTCTTTGCATTCCGTACGCTGCTTCAGGATGCCCATCGAAAGTTCGTGCCGCCTGAGCAGCGGCGGCAACAGCGGCGCCACGAAAGGCTCTTCAAGAACCTGCGCGAGAGGCTTCGTTGCCAGAAGCGGAATCAGGTTGGGGACAAAACCGTGGTCGGGGGCGGACTCGATGACCATGGTCAACTTCATGGCCGGCGCCTGCATTTCGACGGCGGTCTTGGCGTCCGGATAAAGCGCCCCGTCGATGACATCCGTCCAGTGCACAAGATCTGCAACCGATGCAGGATCGAAGCCGAAACGCTGCTGCGCAATCATGGCGATAAAGCTGGTGCAGGACTTGAAGTCGGGATCATAAAACTTGCGGTTGCTTTGATCCTGCTCGAAGTGGGCCGCGTCGGCCGGAGACAGGAATGCGCTCTCGTGATGATCGAACCACCAGGTGATCTTGGGCGAACTGGAATACTTAAAGTCGACGATCGCATTCTCGTCGCCGTCGAAATGAGATTCGTCGAACAGCGCTCCGGCACGATGCACCAGGCCGGAAAACGTGAACTCGGCGTCGCCGCGGATGCGCTCGCGGTAAAAGCGGGAAAAGAGAGCGGCCGAAGAAGCTCCGTCAAAACATTTGTCGTGATAGAAAACCCGGACTCGCAATGAATGCCTCTTGCTCAAGATTCCTGCCGGGGAGACTGCTCCCTCAGCGCTCACCTCGGGTGGAGTAAAAGCTAATAGGAATGACAGCTTGGAAGAAGAAAGTCAAGGGCGTGCGGCGCGATGATGTTCCCGCACGCCCAATTCAGGAAGCCGACGTCCCAGCCACGAACAGCAAATCGCAACGGCTGATAAAAACTAACCGCACTACATCGCGTTGGCCTGTTTCTCCGCGAGGTCCCCGATCACGGGCAGCTTGTACATTATGCCCTGGTTCGCTTTCATGAGCAGGATGATCCAGGCAATCAAAAATCCCACGCAGAGGGCGGCCCAGATAAGAAACGAGATCAAGTGCCCCAGGATCGGGATAAACGCCAAAACTATGGAGACAATGAACAAGCCTATCCAGAGCACAACCGCAGCCAGATGCAAGAACAGGTTCTGCCATGAGTGGAAGCGTACAAACCGGCTCCTGTTGTAGGGCTCCGTCACCAGGAAGATAATCGCCGGGATAATGGTGATGTAGGCCAGCATTCCGGCCACGTTGTCGGCCATTCCGCCGCCACTGGCGGCAGTCGCTTGGGGCGCGCGGCTGCTGCAGGCCGCGCAGGTGGTGGTACCGTCGGCGATCTGTGCGCCGCACATGTTGCAAAAAGCCATAGCGGGTCTCCTTCAACGCTAACTTGAAAACAGATGTTCTGACTTAGCTGGCAAGTGCGCGCCGCCCAAAGAACGTGGCGGCAAAGTACCAGAAAGCCGCGCCCGAAGCAATGCACAAATTTATCGTCGAAACATTCGTTATCCATCATTGTCGATCAGGTAGTCCCGCAGGAGAGGATCGCTTCAGGAAGGCTGGCCCGGAATCAGCGTGGCTTGTCGTTCGGCAAGGAAGCCCAGCACTGGAAGCATGAACATTTCTCCCTGAAACGCTTTTACCACCAACACCAGCCAGAGCACGATTGCCGCGAGAGCCGCGACCACGGAAATTAACACGACGAGAAGAGGTCCAAGGACCGGTATGAAAAACAGAACCAGACTGGCAAGCTTGATCGCGCCCCCAATCAGCAAGCATGCCAGCGTGAAGAAAAGGCACTGGAGAGAGTGGAAGCGCACGAAGCGGTTCCGGTTGTGTGGGCTCACGGCAAGGAAGAATGTCGCTGGAATGAAGGTGAGATAAGCCAAAGCACCCGCAATGTTTTCGGGCAAGGTGCCCACCCGGCCCTGAGCGCGCGTCGTATGCATGGGGCAACCGCAGCCGGGACAAAACGCGGCAGAGTCGGGCATTTGCGCGGAGCAGTGAGAGCAGGAAAGGGACATGGCTGGGTTCAGGCGGGGCGGGATAGGGCGCCCTTCTTGCGGACATCCTCTTTCCGATTCTCCGTTCGGCATTTCTCGCAGATGCCGTAGATCTGAAAAGTGTGGCGGGTGGTGAGGTATCGGTGCTTATGCCCGATTTCCTGCTCCAGGCGATCGACCTCCTGGGAAAAGAACTCGACGGAACTGCCGCACTCCGTGCAGACCATGTGGTGATGGCTGCGGCGGTTGTACTGGTGCTCAAAACGGGCGATGCCATCGTGAAAGGCGACTTCACTGGCCAGCCCGCATTCCGCCAGCAGTTTGAGCGTGCGGTAGACGGTGGTGTAGCCAATGCGCACGTCTTGCTTCTGCACCAGGCGATGAAGTTCGTCGGTGGAGAGGTGGTCGCGGGTTTCAAGAAAAGCTCGCAGGATGGTGTCGCGCTGGGCGGTCTGCTTCAGGCCGACGCGCTTGAGATGGCGATGCAGAATATCCTGCGCCTCGCGGACCATCTGGCGCGAGAGCGTGGGCTGATCATCGATACGTTTTTGCAGCATGGTCAAAAATAACGACTAGAAGCCGGACGCGGAGACTGGCGTCCACGACGAACAGAAGCTCCACTCCGGCTGATCAGAATAGCACCCGCCATCTTGAAAATGAAATTCATTTTCGACAGGACCGGCACGCCTCAGCCCGCCTAGAATAGAATCTTCGGATGCACTTTTTCCTGCGCGAATCCCGGGCGAGCAAGACTTCTTCATGAGCACACTTGCCACCTCCACGCCTGCCGCCCGTCGTTCTCCCACCGCGCGAATCCTGTTCTGGATCCTGGGGCTGATCGTCGCAATCCTCGCGGGCGCCATGGGTTATGTCTATTTCGTCGCGCGCTCGGCCTTGCCCCAACTGGATGGGACCTTGCAGGTAAGCGGTCTTTCGGGCCCGGTCAGCGTGACCCGAGACACACACGGCGTTCCAACCATCGAAGCCCGGACGTTCGAAGACCTGTTCTTCGCGCAGGGTTACGTCACGGCCCAGGACCGTCTCTGGCAAATGGACGTGATGCGGCGCTTCGGGGCGGGAGAACTCTCTGAGATTCTGGGCGAAGACACGCTCAAGATCGACCGTGAGCAGCGCATTCTGGGATTGCGGGCAGCGGCAAGGAAATCCCTGGAGATCACCAACCCGCGTGATCGCGGTTACTTTCAAGCCTACGCGCGCGGCGTGAACGCGTATATCGCAACGCATGGCGGCCGCCTGCCGCTTGAATTCCGGATTCTGAAGTATGCGCCCAAACCGTGGCAACCAGAGGACTCGGTAGTCATCGCCAACCAGATGGTGAAAGACCTCAATTACCACTATTTTTACGACGCACTCGACCGCGAAAAGATTCTCGCCAAGCTGGGGCCTGAACTGACGGCGGATCTTTATGTGAACCGCTCGTGGCACGACCGTCCGCCGACCTTGATGCGGGAAGATCTGAACGAGCCGAGCACGAACAATGGCAACAACAACGGCGACTCGGACGACGATGACGACAGCGACGACGATTCCTGTCCCGATAACTCGGTCACGCAACGTGGAGCCCCGGCGATTGCAGTAAGCGCACCCGAAGAAGCGTTACCGGTCGATGGATCGAACGACTGGGTCGTTTCCGGCGCGCACACCACCACGGGTAAGCCTCTGCTCTCAAACGATATGCATCTCGGCCACCAGATGCCCAACCTCTGGTACGAAGCGCATCTGCAAGCCCCAGGGTTCAACGTTGCCGGCGTAACCCTGCCCGGCATGCCCTATGTGAGCGTAGGCCACAACCCGCGCATCGCCTGGGGATTTACCAACGTGGGGCCGACGGTCACCGACGTCTACATTGAGAATTTCAACTCGCAGGGGGCTTGCCAGACGCCGCAGGGTTGGGTTCAACCGGAACATCGCGCCGAGGTCATTCATATCAAGGGAAAGCCCGACGTCACCATCGACGTGAAGATTACGCGTCACGGGCCGGTCATCACGGATCTGGTTCCCGGCGAAACGCGGCCCCTGGCGCTGCGCTGGACGCTCTTCGACGGACTGCGCATACCCTTCTTCGACGTAAACACGGCGCAGAACTGGGAGGAATTTCAGCATGCATTCTCGCAACTCGATGCGCCCGGACAAAATGCGGTGTACGCCGACGTAGATGGAAACATTGGCTATCATGCGACCGGGAAAGTTCCGATTCGCCCCTCCGGAGACGGCAGCCTGCCCGTGAGCGGCGCCGACAACGCCCATGAGTGGACCGGGTTTATTCCGTTCGAGAAACTGCCCAGCGTTTACAACCCAGCTTCCGGCATCATTGCCACCGCCAATGGAAGAATTACGCCGGAT
>VFSW01012597.1_pt1 | contig 11798 bp, 10 predicted proteins | sample 5358111 | NCBI WGS metagenome assembly VFSW01 (sample SAMN11554181, study PRJNA540505) | mine drainage metagenome | isolation source: sediment from site ElyBrook_90M | place: USA: Ely Copper Mine, Vershire, VT | collected 2017 | reverse complement strand
GTTGCAGATGGAACTCCAACCTCTTGACATGGCGGTAGCCATCCGCGCTTCCCAGGCGTTGGACCGTTTTCTGTCCCAGGTGGACGTGCTCATCGGCATCAATGTGACGTTTGGGGAAGGCAACTGGCCGACGGCTCACCAGGTCAGGCAAGCGGTGGAAGCTCAGGGACTTGTCCTCGACCGGGACGCGGGCCTGTTCAATTCCCCCGAAGGGAAATTTACCCTGATCCAGCAGGACTCGGCACCATTTCTCGATGTGGAGCATGACCCTGCTCCCGTTGCAGGTGTGACCTGGCTGCTGGATGTGCCACGTACGAAAAATAGTTTCCAGGCTTTGCGCGACATGTACTCGGGAGCCGAAAAACTGGCGTCTGTTCTGGGGGGGCGAGTGGTAGACGATAATGGTGCGGCATTTGGCGCGCGCCAGCTTGGCGCAGTTGAAAAACACCTGACGGCCATCATCCAGCAAATGGACAAGCAGGGCATTCCGGCAGGCAGCCCGCAAGCGTTGAGTCTTTTTTCACACTGACACATGACGGATTTCCGGATGTCCAAAGAACGCGCTCGAAAATTGCGCGAGCAAATCGCCTTTTACGATCACCAGTATTACGTTCTGGATTCTCCTACCGTCCCTGACAGCGAATACGATGCCCTGTTCAAGGAACTGCAGGACATTGAAGCCAGCCATCCTGAATGGGTCACGACGGATTCACCGACCCAGCGCGTTGGAGGACACCCGCGCACGGGTTTCAATGAAGTGCGGCATCATGTCCCCATGCTGAGTCTGGCCAACGGTTTTGGTGAGGAGGACATCCGAAATTTTGATCGCCGGGTGCGTGAAGATTTGGGAATGAGTGAGGTGGAGTACGCTTGCGAACCCAAGTTCGATGGCCTGGCTGTCAGCCTGGTTTACGAAGGTGGTGTGCTGGTGGAAGGCAGTACGCGGGGGGACGGCACGACCGGCGAAGAAGTCACGGCCAATTTGCGCACCATTTCCGCCATCCCACTTCGTCTGCCGTTGCACAGCCCTCCGGATCGCCTGGAGGTGCGCGGTGAGGTCCTGATGCTCAAGAAAGACTTTGAGGCTTTGAATGAAATGCAGGCGCGAGAGGGGGAGAAACTGTTTGTGAATCCCAGAAATGCGGCGGCGGGTGCTTTGCGACAGCTTGATTCCAGGCTGACGGCGCGCCGCCCCCTGTTTTTCTATGCCTACGGGGTGGGGGAAGCCATTGGGTTTTCCTTGCCGGATACCCATTCCGGACTTCTTGACCTGCTTTTTTCCCTGCGTTTCCCGGTAGCCATTCAGCGCCGGGTGGTGGTTGGTGCTGCAGGATTGCTGGGGTTCTTTTCAGAGTTGCAGGCCATGCGTGAGTCATTGCCTTACCAGGTAGACGGCGTGGTGTACAAGGTCAACCGCCTGGCCTTGCAAGAAACGTTGGGCTTCATTTCGCGCGCACCGCGTTTTGCCATTGCCCACAAGTTTCCGGCAGAGGAAGCGCTGAGTGAGGTGCTGCAAATCGAAATCCAGGTGGGGCGTACGGGAACACTCACCCCTGTGGCGCGACTCAAACCGGTATTTGTTGGCGGGGTCACGGTGACCAATGCCACCTTGCACAACGAAGATGAAGTGCTGCGCAAGGATGTAAGGGTGGGTGATCATGTCTGGGTCCGTCGGGCCGGGGATGTCATTCCCGAAGTGGTCGCCGTGGTCATGGAACGGCGGCCTGTGGGTACCCATCCCTTTCGTATGCCGGAAAAATGTCCCGTATGCGGCAGCGCTGTGGCGCGGGAGGAAGGCGAGGCGGCCAGTCGCTGCACGGGGGGATTGTATTGCCCGGCCCAGCGTAAGCAGGCACTTCTGCACTTTTCCCAACGACGCGCCATGAACATCGCCGGCTTGGGCGACAAGCTGGTGGATGCCCTGGTGGATCATGGGATGGTGCAGACAGCGCCAGATCTTTATCAGCTCACTGTGGAACAGTTGTCGTCATTGCCTCGCATGGGGCTGAAATCGGCAAAAAATCTCTTGGACGCAATAGAAAAGAGCCGTTTCACCACCCTGGCGCGATTCATTTTTGCCTTGGGCATCCGCCACGTGGGCGAAACCACGGCTCAGGACCTTGCCAGGCATTTCGGCATGCTCGAACCGTTGCTGGCCGCCACGGAAGAGGATCTGCAATGTGTTCCGGATGTGGGGCCGGTGGTGTCGGCATCATTGCGGCAGTTTTTTTCCGAGCCGCATAATCAGGAAGTGATCCAGCGTTTGCTCGCGCTTGGTGTCCACTGGACGGCAGACCCTGAAGGGGAACCAGCCCGGACTCGTCCCCTTCAAGGCAAGTCCCTGGTATTGACAGGCACCCTTCTCCACATGGGACGGGACGAGGCCAAGGCACGCATTGAAGCGGCCGGCGGGCGCGTCACTTCGAGCGTGTCGCGACGCACCGATTTTCTGGTGGCGGGTGATGCCCCCGGGAGCAAGCTGGATCAGGCGAAAGCACTTGGCGTGACAGTGCTGGACGAATCACAATTGATGTCCTTGCTGGAGAAAAACCACACATGAACAAAAAACCAATCAGGAAAGCCGTATTTCCCGTGGCGGGTATGGGGAGCCGGTTTCTTCCAGCCACCAAGGCCAGCCCCAAGGAAATGCTTCCCATTGTGGACAGGCCACTGATTCAGTACGCAGCTGAAGAAGCGGTTGCGGCGGGTATCACAGAACTGATTTTCGTGACCGGGCGTGGCAAGCGAGCCATTGAGGATCACTTTGACAAGGCTTATGAGCTTGAGGTGGAGCTGGAACAGCGGGGCAAGACCAGACTGCTTGAACTGGTCCGCAATCTTCTGCCGCCGGGCGTCACGTGTGCTTATGTGCGTCAGGCTGAAGCGCTGGGCCTGGGCCATGCAATCCTGTGCGCGGCTCCCCTGGTGGGAGATGAACCCTTTGCCGTGGTCCTTGCAGACGATCTGGTAGATGCGGAAGTGCCTGTTCTGCGCCAAATGGTGGACCTGTATGACCAAACGGGGGCCTCGGTTCTCGGGGTGCAGCAGGTGCCGGCTGAACAGACTCGCCAGTACGGCATTGTCAGAACGGAACCCGGCGAACATGGGTTGCAGCGCATCGTGGGCATCGTGGAAAAACCGGAGCCGGACAAGGCACCCTCGCGGTTGGGCGTAGTGGGTCGGTACCTGTTGTCATCATCCATTTTTGATCTGCTCAGGGAAGTGCAACCTGGTGCCGGTGGTGAAATACAACTCACGGATGGCATTGCCCAGTTGCTCTCGAAGGAAACGGTTTTGGCATTGCCGTTTGAAGGGATGCGCTACGACTGCGGCAGCAAGTTGGGTTACCTGATGGCCACGGTGGCTTATGGAGTGCGTCACGAGGAGGTCGGCGCGGAATTTGGCAAGTGGCTCCGTGAATCGGGAGTGACCACGCGTGGCTGTTAGGCCCGTGCTGCGTATGGGTCATCCCCTGCTTTTTCAGGTGGCCCAGCCAGTGACCGATCCGACTGCGCCTGAAGTGCGTGAATTGCTCCGTGACATGCGCGACACCATGGCCCATCTTGATGGGGCGGGCCTTGCGGCTCCACAAAGCGGCGGCAGTTTGCAGGTGGTGATTTTTGGCGGGGCGGACAACTCTCGTTCTCCAGATGCGGAGGCCGGCCCTCCTTCGGTTCTCATCAATCCTGTCCTGACCCCGCTCGGGGATGACCTGGTGGAGGACTGGGAAGGTTGCCTGTCCGTGCCTGGTTTGCGCGGCATGGTTCCAAGGCACGCCAAATTGCGCTATCAGGGACTGGGGGAACAGGGTGAAGTGATTGACCGGACCGTACAGGGGTTTCATGCCCGCGTGGTGCAGCATGAATGCGACCACCTTATGGGCATTCTGTATCCCATGCGCATGCGGGACTTCAGCCGGTTCGGTTTTCTCGAGGAGTTGTTTCCTGGAAAATACCCGGTGTCGGGTGACGACTGACCGGGGCTAATCGTTTAGCGTGGCTAAAAGCTGCTGCTTCAGTGTTTCCTTTCCTGATGGTGAAGAAAGTTCCTCGCCGGAGATCAGGAAAGTGTCTTCAGCACGATCCCCGAGGGTGTTGATGCGTGCCCCATGCAGGTTCAGCCCGTGCATGAAGAGCAGCCAGGAAATGTTGTAAAGCAGGCCGGGTCGGTCGCCTGCCACGATGGTCAGGGGGCGCACGGCATCTTTTTCCGGATCGCCCAGATGGATCATCACTGGAATGGGGAAATGACGCAACTGGCGTGGCAAACGTCCCTTTTGCGGCGGGGGCAGCACGGTTTGTTTGACCAGCAGGGCTTTCAGTTCGCTTTCGATCCGTTGCAGGGTCTTGCGGTAATGTTCGCCTTCCGGATTGCGGTGCATGACCTGAAAAGAGTCCAGAGCATGGTCATCCTGAGTGGTGTGAATGCGTGCTTCGACAATGGAGTATCCGATGCGGTCAAAGTAGCCGCAGATTCTGGCAAACAACCCTTTCTGGTCCGGAGTATAGATCAGGATCTGCAGCCCTTCCCCCACAGGAGAGAGCCGGGCGCGCACTACGGGTTCGCTTGATCCCACTTGACTGTGCAGACTCCTGGCGTGCCAGGCCAGATCCGTGGCTTCGTGTCGTTGAAAGTAGCTGTCGTCCAAAGTCGGCCAGAGCCGGATTTGGTCCGTGCTGCCAAAACCGTATTGGCGCAGGATGCGCAAGGCTTCTTGGCGTTTATGGGCCATTTCGCTTTCCTGGTCCCTGATGGCCCCGGCCAGATATCGTTGGGTGGCCCGGAAAAGATCTTCCAGAAGTTTGCCTTTCCAGGCATTCCAGACCTTTGGGCTGGTGCCCCGTACATCGGCTACGGTTAACAGGTAGAGGGCCGTGAGGTGACGCTGGTCACCGACACGTTCTGCAAACTTTTGGATGACCTCGGGATCCGACAGGTCCTGCTTCTGGGCTACAGCAGACATTTGCAGATGCTGTTCCACAAGCCATGCCACGAAACGACTGTCAGCGCGGGACAGGCCATGTTTCATGCAGAAGTGGCGGGCATCTGACCGGCCCAACACGGAGTGGTCGCCACCACGTCCCTTGGCAATATCGTGGAACAGGGCGGCCAGGTACAGGAGATCGACGCGGTCAAAATCGCGCATCAGTTGCGAACAGAAGGGGAATTCATGGTCATGCTGGGGCATTGCGAAGCGTCTCAGGTTGCGTAGCACCCTGAGGATATGTTCGTCCACCGTGTACACGTGGAAGAGATCATGCTGCATCTGTCCCACGATGCGTCCGAAGGAAGGAATGTAACGTCCCAGCACGTCGTAGTAATTCATGCGTTGGAGCACATCGGCGGTGCGCAGCGGCTGGCGCAGGATCTCCATGAACCTGCGCTGGTTGTCAGGGTTCGCGCGAAAACGCGCATCAATGTTTTTTTTCCCTCGCCAGACGGACCGCAGTGTGGCCGGGGTGAACCCGCGCAGGCGGGGGTGTCGCTGGAGAGTCAGGAAACCTTCGAACATCAGCTCGGGATGTTTCTCGAACAGATCTTCGGGTGACGTGCCCAACAAGTCACCCTGGCGTACGAAAGGGCCTTCCATGGGCTCAGGCTGGGCCGTTCCTGGCTGTGCACGGGACCTGAGCTGTTCCATGAGGATCGTGTTGAGCAGAAGCACTGCCTTGGCCGTTTTGTAGTATTTCTGCATCATGGCTTCGCTGGCGCGGCGGTAACCCTGGGTGGTGTAACCCAGTTGCTCTGCCAGAGGACTCTGGAAATCAAACAGCAGCCGGTCTTCACGGCGGCCCGCCAGATAGTGCAGCCGAATGCGCAGGTCCTGCAGGAATCGTTGCAGTGTCCTGGCCTGTCGAACCTCATGATCAGTGATGAGCCCCTCGCGTTCCAGCGCCTTCCAGTTCGCCTCCAGCCGGCTTCCCCATGCAAGCCACATGATGGAGTGCAGGTCGCGCAATCCTCCCGGGCTCTCCTTCACATGAGGTTCGAGGTTGAAAGCCGTGTCGTTGTGCTTGAGATGCCTGACACGCTGTTCTTCGATTTTCCCCATGACGAATTCCGGGGTACGCAGGGCGCTGTCCAGAGACCCTTGTAGTGCCTGGATTGCCTGCCTGTTGCCAGCGAGAAAACGAAGGTTCGACAGCGTGGTGGCAATGGTCAGGTCCTGACGGGCTTCTTTCAGGCATTCGTCAGGTGTTCGTGTACTGTGTCCTACTTCGAGGCCGATGTCCCATAGCAGGCCCACCAGGCTCTCCACGCGTTGGGTGGAGGTTTTCCCTGCGTCTTCTGGCAGAAGCAGGAGCAGGTCAATGTCGGAGTAGGGGTACAGTTCCTCGCGTCCATACCCCCCAGTGGCGACCAGAGCCTCACCCGAGGAAAACCCGGTTTCGTTCCACAAGGTGACGAGCACGCGATCCACGGTCTGCCGCCAGCTTGCAAGAAGCTGGGCAGGGCGGGGCGAGGCAAGATAAAGGGTCTTGAGGGATTCACGGGTGTCCAGCAGTTCCTGGCGCAGGGCCCTGACCCGTTCCGGTGTCATGGTGGTGGAGGCGACCCTTCCGAAACTGTCAGAACCTCAAAGCCCGTGTCGGTGACCAGCACCGTATGTTCCCACTGGGCAGAGAGACTGTGGTCAGCGGTCACGATGGTCCACCCGTCCCCCAACTGGCGAATGGCTTTTTTTCCTGCATTTATCATGGGTTCTATGGTGAACACCATGCCGGCCTGCAGCTTGGTACCGGTGCCTGCCCGGCCGTAGTGCAGCACCTGAGGCGCTTCATGAAAGTTCCGTCCAATGCCATGCCCGCAGAATTCACGGACCACGGAATAACCGGAAGCCTCCGCAAAGGTCTGAATGGCGTGACCGATGTCGCCCAGATGTGCCCCTGGACGTACCATACGAATGCCGCGCCACATGGCCTCATAGGTGACTTCACACAGTCGGGCGGCCTGGCGGTTGGGTTCTCCGACCAGAAACATGCGGCTGGTGTCGCCGTGAAAACCGTCCTTGATAACAGTGATGTCCAGATTGACAATGTCACCGTTTTTGAGGGCCTTGTCGCCGGGTATGCCATGGCACACCTGATGATTGATGGAAGTGCAAATGGACTTGGGATAGGGGCTGTGGCCGGGAGGGGCGTAATTCAGTGGCGCCGGAATGGTGTGCTGCACGTTGACCATGTGATCGTGGCACAGCCTGTCCAGTTCTCCGGTGGTGACGCCCGCCTTCACGTGTGGAGTGATGAAATCAAGTACTTCCGAAGCGAGTCGACCTGCCACACGCATTTTCTGGATGTCATCAGGCGTTTTGATGTGGATGCTCATGATGCCGCAAGGGGTACCTTTCCTCAAAACCGCATATTACCGGAAGCTTGTCCCTTGCATGAGGGATGGCCGGAATGCTAGAATGGGAGGCTTTCGGACGGTTTGTCCGGAGGCCATGCATGGCAATGATTCATTGCCAAATTCACACACCGGTCAAAGACAAGGGTGCCTGCCTGAATGGGCGGGTCTGTTCGGCCGGTGGAGGCTCAACCCTGAACTGAGGAGTTCGTTATGACTGTCAATATGCGCCAAATGCTTGAGGCAGGTGTCCACTTTGGCCACCAGACCCGTTACTGGAATCCCAAGATGGCCCCCTACATTTTTGGCCATCGCAACAAAATCCACATTGTCAACCTGGAAAAAACCCTGCCCCTTTATCTGGAAGCCATGAAATTCGTGCGCCAGCTGTCCGCCAAAAAGGGCACGGTGCTGTTTGTGGGAACCAAGCGTCAGGCCCGGGAAATCGTTCGCGAGGAAGCCCTGCGCGCTGGCGCGCCCTTCGTGGATCACCGCTGGCTGGGGGGCATGTTGACCAATTACAAAACGGTGCGTCAGTCCATCAAGCGCCTTCAGGATCTGACCGCTATGTTCGCGGACGGTTCCATGGAAAAGCTCTCCAAGAAAGAGGCTCTTAACTACCAGCGCGAAATGGAAAAGCTGGAACGCAGCCTTGGTGGGATCAAGGACATGGCCAATCTTCCCGATGCCTTGTTCATCATTGATGTGGGCTACCAGAAAAACGCCGTGGTGGAGGCCTGCAAGCTCGGTATCCCCATCATCGGCGTGGTGGATACCAACAATTCTCCCGAAGGCGTGGACTACGTAATTCCCGGCAACGATGATTCGGCACGCGCCATTCGGCTGTATGCCCGTGGCGTGGCTGATGCCGTTCTGGAAGGCCGTGCCCAGTCCCTTAACGAGGTGATGGAAACCGGTGAGTTTGTGGAAGAGGAAGTGGCTTCAGAGTAAGCATTCCGTGCCGGCCCTTTGACTGAAATATCTGGAGTGTAAGGAAATGGCGGAAATTACCGCATCGATGGTGAAAGAACTGAGAGAAAGAACAGGCCTGGGCATGATGGAATGCAAGAAGGCGCTGACGGAATCTCAGGGGGACATGAAGGCTGCAGAAGATCTGCTGCGCATTCGTAGTGGCGCCAAAGCCAGCAAGGCTGCCGGTCGCGTGGCGGCGGAAGGGGTTGTGACCGCATTCATTGCTGCCGATGGCAGGACCGGTGCCCTGGTGGAGGTCAACTGTGAAACCGACTTCGTTGCCAAGAATGAAGATTTTGTGGCCTTTGCACGTCAGGTGGCCGAACAGGTCACCCGCACCGGTCCGGCCCAAGTGGAAGACCTGGTGAACAGCCATTTGCCGGAAGGGGGCACCCTTGAGGAAGTGCGCAAGGCCCTCATCATGAAACTGGGCGAAAACATGACGGTGCGCCGTTTTGTGCGTTATTCCACCGAAGGTGCTTTAGCCTTTTACCTGCACGGCTCGCGGATCGGTGTGCTGGTCGATTTCCAGGGGGGTGATAACGCTCTTGGTCGCGACGTGGCCATGCATATTGCAGCCAGCAAGCCCGTATGCGTTTCTCGTGATGAAGTGCCTGCCGATCTCTTGGCACGCGAAAGAGACATATACACCGCCCAGGCCGCCGAGTCTGGCAAGCCTGCGGACATCGTGGCACGGATGGTGGAAGGACGCATCCAGAAATACCTGGCTGAAGTGACGTTGCTGGGACAACCATTCGTCAAAAATCCCGACCAGACTGTCGAGCAGATCCTGAACTCCAGGAAGTCGAAGGTGAACCGGTTCAGCATGTTCCAGGTAGGTGAGGGCATCGAGAAGAAGAGCGAGGATTTTGCTGCAGAAGTGGCCGCTGCCGCCGGTGCCGCGGGCGGTTGAGGAATCCGGGCCGTGAGCGGACTTGCCTATCAGCGGATTCTCCTGAAACTGTCAGGGGAAGCGCTCATGGGCGATGATGCCTATGGCATCAACCGGGCCACCATCGACCGCATCGTGGATGAAATCCAGGGGGTGACCCAGTTGGGTGTCCAGGTGGGTGTGGTGATCGGTGGCGGGAATATTTTTCGTTGTGTGGCTTTAGGCGCGGAAGGCATGGATCGGGCCACCGCAGACTACATGGGTATGCTGGCCACTGTCATGAATGCTCTTGCCCTGCAGGATGCCATGCGTCGAGTGGGAGTTGAAAGCCGTGTCCAGTCTGCCCTCCATGTGGAACAGGTAGCCGAGCCCTACATACGAGGCAAGGCGCTCCGCTATCTGGAAGAAGGCAAGGTGGTGGTTTTTGCGGCAGGTACGGGAAATCCATTCTTTACCACGGATACGGCTGCAGCGCTACGCGGCGCTGAAATTGGCGCGGAAGTGGTTTTCAAAGGAACGAAGGTGGATGGGGTGTACACAGCCGATCCCATGAGGGATCCCACGGCCCGTCGCTACAACCGGCTTACTTTCGAGGAGGCCATCGTCAATAATCTGAAAGTGATGGATGCCACGGCATTGACCTTGTGCCGGGATCAGAACCTTCCCATTTGTGTGTTCAGCATTCTCAAGTCCGGGGCGCTCAAGCGCGTGGTCATGGGCGAGAACGAGGGAACATTCGTCACCAATTGAGCGCTTTGGAGAATGACATGATTGCCGATGTAAAAAAGTCAGCCGAACAGAAAATGCAGAAAACCATAGAAACACTCAAGGCCGATCTGGGCAAGGTACGCACGGGTCGTGCTCATGCGGGACTGCTCGACCATCTCCGTGTGGACTATTATGGAACGCCAACGCCCATTAACCAGGTGGCGGGCGTCAATTTGCTGGATGCGCGCACTATTGGCGTGATTCCTTATGAGAAGAAAATGTTGGCTGCAGTGGAAAAAGCCATTCGTGAATCCGACCTGGGACTGAATCCGACCACTCAGGGGGATACCATTCGCGTTCCTATGCCGTCATTGACCGAAGAACGCCGGCGTGACCTCACGAAGGTGGTGCGTTCCGAAGCAGAAAATGCGCGGGTGGCGGTGCGCAATGTGAGACGGGACGCCCTGGCCCATCTCAAGGAACTCCAGAAGAGCAAATCCATATCAGAAGATGAGGAGCGCCGTGCCCAGGATGAGGTTCAGAAAATGACGGACCGTCACGTGGCTGAAATCGATAAGCTGCTCTCTGCCAAAGAAACCGAGTTGATGGCCGTCTGACCTTCGGGTCATGACAGCGGGGGGGCTCATACCGAATGACGCACTCGCAAAGTTCAATACGCTCCGTACCCGAAGTAACCGACATTCCGAAGCACATTGCCATCATTATGGACGGCAATGGGCGGTGGGCACGTCGTCGCATGCTGCCTCGCGTGGCAGGCCATCGCCAAGGCAGCGAGGCGGTCAGGGCGCTGGTGAAGAATGCACTGCGCATTGGCATTCCCTGCATCACCCTGTTTGCTTTTAGCAGTGAAAACTGGCGGCGCCCGTCCGAAGAAGTATCGCTGCTTATGCAGTTGTTCATCACCAACCTGGAAAAAGAAATGCAGCGCCTGCATGATGCGCGGGTGCGCATTCGAATTATCGGGGAAGTGAGCATGTTTGGCGAACGGCTGCGGGGACTCATTCAGGAAGCCGAGGCGCTCACTCGAGAAAACGACCGGCTGGTACTGACAATTGCGGCCAATTATGGGGGGCGCTGTGATATTCTCCAGGCTACGAACCGCCTGCTGGCCGAACGCCCGGAAGTGGCAGCCTGCGGCATTTCAGAAGCCGACCTGAGCCCTTACCTTTCGCTGGGCGACTTGCCGGAACCTGATCTTTTCATCCGCACGGGTGGCGAGCAACGCATCAGCAACTTTTTGCTCTGGCAACTGGCCTATACCGAGCTCTATTTCACCGACGTGCTTTGGCCCGATTTTGATGGCAGGTGTCTCGAGGAAGCCATCCGTTCCTATCAGCAGAGGGAGCGCCGTTTTGGTCGTACCAGTGAACAATGTTACGAGCAAGGGTCCTGACCGCCACGGTTTTGCTGGTTGTTCTGGCTGTTGTCCTGTTCTTGGGGCAGGGAGGGGTGTGGCGATGGACAGTTCTGGTCTTGTGCCTGTTATCGGCTTTCGAATGGGCAGGTCTGGCCCGCATGCAGAGGGTGGGAACCGTGCTTTATGTGGCGTTCACCGCCCTGTTGATTGGGGGTGTGGCCTGGGAAGCGGGTCATGATGAAAGTGCTCGATGGCTCAAATCCCTCTTTCTGTTGTCAGTGGTGTTTTGGGTGGGCTTGGTTCCTTTCTGGCTGGCGCGCGGGTGGCGTGTCAAACATCCTGCGCTGCTGGCCGTGACAGGATGGGTGGTCATCCTGCCAGCCGGATTTTCCCTGATCGTACTCCGCCTGCCCGGGCCCTGGGTATTGCTGATGTTCATGGCGCTGGTGTGGTTTTCTGATACTGCCGCCTACTTCGGGGGACGGCGCTGGGGGCGGCATAAGC
>VFSW01012596.1_pt1 | contig 11798 bp, 10 predicted proteins | sample 5358111 | NCBI WGS metagenome assembly VFSW01 (sample SAMN11554181, study PRJNA540505) | mine drainage metagenome | isolation source: sediment from site ElyBrook_90M | place: USA: Ely Copper Mine, Vershire, VT | collected 2017 | reverse complement strand
GCCGCAAGACGCTTGAGGATCAATCCGGGGCCCAGACGAATGTTGTTGATGCGCAAGATGTCCTCAGAGCGCCCCCGATCCACCTTGAACCATACTTCGCCGTTGACCAGGGCCATGGCCTGAAAGGCGCGCTGGACATTCGGGCGCAGGGCAAGGCTGCCATTGGTGATGACCACCAGCTTGATTTTCCCGATCAATGCATGGGTATGCAGGGCATCGATGGCGATGCCCACGGCTTCTTCAAACTGGCGGGCGCTGGTGGGCTCGCCATTCCCTGAGAAGGCGATGTCGTTGAGACGACGCAAATCCGCCGCCACATAAGTTTGCATGAAGGCGCCCTGCGTCACTTCGGTGAGCATCAAATCAAGCTCGGAGCGGAGCAGTTCGAGATTGATGTTCGGCGCCGAGCCACGGGTGAGGTTGGGCACCTGGCAATAAACGCAGGCCCAGTTGCAGGCATTGTTGGTGTTGAGGTTGATGCCGATGGAAACCCCGGCGGCACGCCGCGACACCACCGGGTAAACATGGGTCAACCCCATGACATCACGGTTATGGTTTTCGAAGGTCAGTGGTGTCTGGGGCATGGGGCGGTCAAACGAAGCGGGCATCCAGCTGGCCGAGCACGCCAAAATCGCAATGGATGGCATCCCCTGGCTCGACCCTGACCGGAATGACCACGGTCCCCGTTGTCACGATATCCCCGGCACGCAACCCCAGACCCAACGCGGAGAGTTCATTGGCAATCCAGACCAGTGCAATTTTGGGGTCGCCCAGGACCATGGCGCCAGTGCCCTCTCCCGCCAGTTGCCCGTTGCGGTAGGCCTGTACCGGATGGGATTTCAGATCGATGCGACGCCAGTCCGTGGCCGCCTCTTCCCCCAACACAAACCAGGCTGCACAGGCATTCTCAGCGATCAGTTGCGCATCGCCCACGACACAAAAATCCTCATAACGCGAGTCTGGCACTTCGATGCCTGGCAACACGGCATCTACAGCACTCATGACTTCAGCCTCGTGATAGGGGGCCACCCGAGGAGGCAGGGCCTGTGCAAATCGAAACACCAATTCAGCCTCGGCCACCCGCATGTGGTTGTCTCCCAACCGAATCGCCGCACCCGGTGCCAGTACTTTTTGGCGCAACAGGCGCCCGGCAAGGGGCCCCGCCACATTGATGTGACGCTGGCCGGACTCGGTGGTCGCAGCAATTTTCCAACCCACGACGGGCTGGCCCGAAATGGTGGCCATTTCTGCCTGGATGGCGTAGCCTTCGACACGACTGCGGGGGCGGCAATCCTCCGGCAAAGCGGCAAAACGCGTGGTGTGCTGCCAGTGGTCCCATAATAGTTGGGCGGCGCGATGCGAAGCTTGAGGCGTCATGAGGGGTCTGGAAATTGTCGGTTCACTAAACCGACATTCTGCCATTGAACCGGTTTTGCGGTAACATGTGGGTTTTTTTCAGGTCAGGGTGGACTGGCTGACATTTATGGCATTGATCGTACAAAAATATGGCGGCACATCCGTCGCCAACCCGGAACGCATCAAAAAGGTGGCCGAGCGGATCGCCCGTTTCCGCGCGCAGGATCATCAGGTGGTGGTCGTGGTTTCTGCCATGAGTGGCGAAACCGACCGGCTGATCAAACTCGCCCGGGAAATCCAGACGCAACCTGACCCACGCGAACTCGATGTCGTGGTCTCTACGGGCGAACAAGTCACCATCGGTATGCTGACCATGGCCTTGATCGAACGTGGCATCCCCGCCAAAAGCTATACGGGGGGCCAGGTTCGCATTTTGACTGACGAAGCGCATACCAAAGCCCGCATTCTTGACATTGATGAGCAACACATCCGGGCCGATCTTGACGCCGGCAAAGTGGTGGTGGTCGCAGGTTTTCAGGGAACGACGGAAAGTGGCGACATCACGACGCTGGGGCGTGGTGGTTCGGACACCACCGGTGTCGCCCTGGCTGCAGCCCTCAAGGCTGATGAATGCCAGATCTATACCGACGTGGATGGTGTGTATACCACCGACCCCCGTATCGTGCCGGAAGCGCGTCGCCTGGAAACCATCACCTTTGAAGAGATGCTGGAGATGGCTAGCCTGGGCTCCAAGGTCCTGCAAATCCGCTCTGTGGAATTTGCCGGCAAGTACAAGGTCAAGCTGCGGGTGCTGTCCAGTTTCGAGGACAAGAACAACGGCACGCTGATCACCTTTGAGGAAAACACCAACATGGAACAACCCATCATTTCCGGAATCGCGTTCAATCGCGATGAGGCCAAACTGTCTTTGCTGGGCGTGCCCGACCGTCCCGGCATTGCCTATTCGATCCTGTCCCCGGTGGGTCAAGCCAACGTGGACGTGGACATGATCATCCAGAACATCGGTGTGGATGGCTCAACCGATTTTTCTTTCACGGTCCACCGCAACGATTACCAGAAAACATTGAAGCTGCTCAACGACACCATCAGGCCTGAAACCGGCGCCCGCGAAGTGCGCGGTGACAACCGGATCTGCAAGGTATCACTGGTGGGGGTGGGCATGCGCTCCCATGCGGGCGTGGCCAGCCGTATGTTCAAAACCCTGTCGGAAGAAGGGATCAACATCCAGATGATTTCCACTTCTGAAATCAAGATTTCGGTGGTTATCGACGAAAAATACATGGAGCTTGCCGTGCGCGCGCTCCATAAGGCTTTTGAACTAGATAGCGCAACGCCGCTGGCTAAGGGATAATACCCGCTACTGGGCGATTTTTGGCACTACCGATCCGGAGAGATGGCCGAGAGGTCGAAGGCACTCCCCTGCTAAGGGAGCATAGGATCAAAAGTTCTATCGAGGGTTCGAATCCCTCTCTCTCCGCCACCGAGTCACCCGCCCAGAAAACAGCACTGGGCCCCTCCTAATGCACCTTTCCTTTCACGGCGCCGACCAGGAAGTAACCGGCTCCTGCCACCAGGTCAGCTGCGCGGGCAAGAATGTCCTGATCGACTGTGGTCTGTATCAGGGCGAACGCGAGCTGGATGAACTGAATGCTGCCCCTTTCGGTTTTGATCCGGCCAGCATCGATGTGGTGTTGCTTACCCATGCCCACCTGGACCACTGCGGCCGCCTGCCGCTCCTGGTCAAGCGCGGGTTTCGGGGTGAAATCATCACCACGGCGGCCAGCCGGGAACTCGCACGCATCGTGATGCTGGATTCGGCCCACCTGCAGGAAGAAGAAGCGCAATACCGCGCCCGCAAGAATGCCCGCCGCGGCAAGAATGTCCAGGTGGCCTCCCTCTACACGACCCTTGACGCACTCAATACCCTGGACTACTTCGGCCGCACCGCCACGTATGACATGCCGCTGGATGTGGCGCCGGGCATCCGCGCCACTTTTGTGGATGCCGGGCACATCCTGGGCTCAGCCAGCATCGTGCTGGACCTCGAAGAAGACGGCACGCATCGTCAGGTGGTGTTTTCCGGTGACCTTGGCAATGCCGGCAGTCGGCTGTTGCGTGATCCTGTGGCTCCGCCCCATGCCGATGTGGTGGTGATGGAAACCACCTATGGCGACCGCCTGCACCGCTCCTCCGCCGACTCCGTGAAGGAACTTTACGAGGCCATCAACGCCACCTTCCAGCGAGGCGGCAATGTCATCATTCCCACCTTTGCCCTGGAACGCACCCAGGAACTGCTGTTCATTCTGCGCGAAGGTCGTGAGCAGGGCCTTCTGCCGCACGCCCTGCCGGTATTTCTCGATTCTCCCATGGCGATCTCGGCCACCGAAATCTTTGAACGCCATCCCGATTGCTATGATCTCGCCACCGCCAGGCTGTTTGCGGCCGGGCGCGACCCCTTTGCCCTGCCGGGACTGCATGCCACCCGCGAAACTGCGGACAGCATGGCCATCAACCGCTTCAGGGGGGGCGCCATCATCATGGCAGGTTCTGGCATGTGTACCGGAGGACGGGTGCGTCACCACCTCAAACACAACCTGTGGCGCGAGAATTGCAGCGTGATTTTTGTGGGCTTTGCGGCCCGGGGCACACTCGCTCGCCGCATCATTGATGGCGCCCGGGAAGTGACCATTTTGGGTGAGGAAATCGCGGTGCGCGCCCACATTCACACCATCAACGGATTTTCAGCCCATGCCGACCGCGACCAACTGCTGGCCTGGCAACGTAAAATTGCGCCTGCGCGCACCCTGCTGGTTCATGGTGAACCGGCGGTGATGCAATCCTTTGCGCTGACGCTGGCGCCGTCGCAGGTGGAAATTCCGGTACGGGACCAGCAGATCACCCTTTGAGTCCGGGTCTTGGTCGAAGGTTACGGCTTGCCCGCTTCAGCGGGTTGCTCCCAACCCCCTCCCAGGGCGACAAACAAAGCCGTCGTATCCTGAAAGTGCTGGGCCTGGGCCTGGAGGGCATTGATTTTTGCCTGATGCACCTGGATGTCGGCGGCAAGCACCTGGAGATAATTGACCATCCCTGCCTGGTAATTGGTCTGGACAAGATGCAATGACGCCTGTGCAGTCGCCACAGACCGGGATTGGGCCTGCGTCACTTCCGCGTCGTGCTCCAGGGCGCGCACCGTATCGGCAACCTGGGCAAAAGCGGCAAGGACCGTTTGCCGGTAAATCGCACGGCTTTGCTGATAAGCCTCCAGGGCGGCCTGCCGCCTGGACAGCAACGTGCCGCCATTGAAGAGGGGAGCCGTGACATCTGCCCCCAGACTCCAGACGTTGCTACTGCTGGCCAAAAGCCGGCTCATGGACGTGCTGTCCTGCCCATAATTTGCGTTCAGGGAAAAGCTTGGAAAGAGCGCTGCCGTCGCCACGCCGATGCTGGCGCTTGCACCGTGCAGTTGTGCCTCGGCGGCAAGAATGTCCGGACGCTGATGGACCAGTTCGGAAGGCAACGAGAGCGGCAGATGGCGTGGCAGGTACAGATCAGCCATGGCAACCCTCGGAGGTTGCCAGGTTGCGGTCGTCTTTCCTTCCAGGGTCGCCAGTAAATGTTCCGCCTGGCTTAACCTCTGTTTCAACGGAGGCAACGTGACTTCCAGGGTCGTCAACTGGCTGCGCAAATCGAGCACGGCCCCATAAGCAATCGTTCCGGCCTGAAACTGCTTTTCGACAATCCCGATCTGCTCTTTTTGCAAGGCGATCAACTGTTCCGTTTCTTCAATCTCTGCCTGATAGGCCGCCATTGCAACGATGGTATTGACGATATTTCCCGACAGCACCAGGTAGGTTCCCAGGGCGACAGACCGTTGCAGGTCCACCTGGGACGACAGGTTTTCGATGGCGCGACGTTCCCCGCCAAACAGATCCAGCGCATAGCTCACGGATGCCGAAAGCGTTGTCAGATTAAAAATGGTGGCGGGCGCGGAACTGCCGAACAGGGCTGGAGAAAATTTTTCCCTGGACGTGCCGAAACCGGCATCCACCTGGGGATAAAAAATCCCATAGCCGGCCCGGAGATTTTCATTGCTTTGTCGGAGGCTGGCCTGGGCTGCCTGAATGCCGGGATTTTCTGCGAGTCCCTCGGCCACGGCCGCATCCAACGGTTTGGAGTTGAACAATTGCCACCAGTTTGCAACAGGTCCGACACCTGGCTCAAAACGTTGGGGCTGCCCATCAACGGGAACGGTCTCCGACGGGTCTTTTTCGTAATTGTAATGATCGACGGTGGGCGCTTCCGGACGAACATAGTCCGGGCCGACAGAACAACCCGAAAAATACAGCAGGGCAATCCCACACAGAACCCACAGACCGTTTGTGCTGCGGGTGCTTTTGACGGTGGGTGGGGCTGCCCTGTTATTTTTCCGGCGCACTTGTTTGCTCACCAATGTAAACATCCACAAGTTGCCCAGGAAAAATTGCAACGTTCTTCTGTCTCGCAAATTTAAAGATCACCGGAAGCACCCGCACATCCACCCTTTCCGTTCTTTGGTTGGACAGTTCAATTTTGGGGGAAACGTACGGTTGGATCCTGACGAATTCAAGTGGAATGCTGACCTCCGTCCCCTTGATAAACATACGTGCATGCATTTGCGACGGGATGGGGATTCTGTGGATCAGGATCTCGTCGATATAACACCGGACACTGAGGTCGCTTTGCAAATTACCCATCACCACGGCCGGGTCGAACCCTCCGGTATAACTGTCGTAAGCGCCCTGGGGAGAAACATAACTGCCGACCGACGTATTGATGGACAGGACGGTTCCCTCTGAAGCCGCTCTGACTTCATACTTTGCCAGCAGGGCATTGGCCGCCAGGTAGGCTTTCGATAACGCCTGGTACTGCTTCTGGGCCACCTCCAGGTTGGCCCTGGCAATCTCGACGCCATTTTGTGCGGTATCCAGGCTATCCCTGCTCACCGACCGGGGGTCCAGGTCCCGGGATGTTCTTTGCTTGTCCAACTGATCCTGCAGATTTTTCAGGCTGGCCTTCGCCTGGGCGATCTGGGCCAGTGCCGATTCAGCCTGGGCTTTTTGCTGCTCGGCAATCGCGCGCTGGACGGAATCCTCCACCTGGAAGAGCGGCACGCCCACATGCACCGGCTGACCTTCCGAAACCAGAATTTTGCTCACGGATCCGGAAACTTCCGGATAAATATTGATGTTCTCACCGCTCTTTTGCAGCGTTTCGACGATTCCGTTGGCGTAAATGCCCTTGTCATAGGGGTTCGACGCAGGCGTGAAAGCCGGTGGCTGGGGCTTTCTCTGAATCCCGAACACATAGGCGCTCACCAAACCCACCAAAACGCCAATGATTGCAAACGCGAATAGCAGTTTGTTTCTCATTCAAGGCTCCCTTTTTTCAACGCCTGTGATCTTGCCGTCTTCCATATTCATGATCCGGTCTGCGAACTCGAATATTCTGATGTCATGGGTCACAATGATGATGCAGCGTTTTTCATTGAGAATATCCTTCTTCACGAACTCCACGATTTTTCTTCCCGTATCCCCATCCAGTGAAGCCGTTGGTTCATCAAATATCAGGATATCCGGATGGCTGGCGATCGCCCTGGCGATGGCCACACGCTGTTGTTCGCCGCCGCTCAATTTGACCGGCGGCAACTGCGCCCTCTCCTCCAGCCCAACAATTTCCAGATACCCCAGGGCAACCTTCAGGGATTCGTTCCAGTCCATTTTCTTCAAGATCAATGGAATGGCCACATTCTCCACCGTGGTCAACCTGGGGAAGAGGTGATAATCCTGAAACACGAACCCGATCCTGTTCAGCCTGAAATCGGCAATCTCATCATCTGACAGGCTCCAGATATCCTTATCCTCGATCATGACATTTCCCGAATTCGGCCTCAGGATTCCGGAAATCATGCTCAGCAAGGTCGTTTTCCCGCTTCCAGACGGGCCCACGATGTAGAGCAATTCGCCAAAATGCGCTTCAAAGCTGGCGTCACGCACAGCAAAGGTTTTTGCGTCGCCTTCGCCAAACCACTTGGTCAGCCCCTGGGCCCTGACGGCCAGATTTGCCACGTCAGCTCCTGAAGATGTCAAACGGTTCAATCCGGATCACCTTGCGGATACCGATGTAGCTGGAAACGCCTGCGATGATCAGCACCATGACAAAAGCCAGCCCAAGATTGCCGTAGGTGATCTGGGCTGCATAATCGGGCAATCTCAGCCTCGCCACCACAATGAGCGTCGTGGCCAGGCCCACCCCCAGGCCGTAGGCCGTCAGCGCCGTAAATGTGGCCTGGAACAGAATCATGGTGATCAGCTCGCGCCCTTTTGCGCCGATGGCTTTCAGTGCACCAAACTTTTCCAGGTTTTCAAGGATGAAGGTATAAAACGTTTGTCCCGATATGGACAGGCCAACGATGAAACTGATGATGGTCATTAACAGCACGTTGATCCCCAGGCCCGTGTTGTATTTATAGAAATTGGAAATTTTCTGGATGAATTCATCCTTGGTCAGGGCTTCGTAGCCCAGTTTTTGGACTTGCTGCTTGATGTACGAAAGATCTCCACTGCCTTTGGGCTCAATCAAAATGTAGGCTGCCGTAAATCGTGTCGAGGGAATGTAGGTGATGGCCCTGCTGAAGGTGGTGTAGAGCGTGGGAACCCCAAACAGGCCGGAAGTGTTGACCTTTGCGAGGCCCACCACCACCCCCCGGTGATCGTTGATTTCGAACTCGGTCCCAATTATTGGGTTTTCCAGCTTGGCAAATTCGGCATCCTGCACGACCACGAAAGCATTTTCTGCAAAGATATCCTCAATTTTTCCTGCCAGCAGCTCGGGTCTGCCAAACAGCGTGGAATCGTCCAGACCCATGACCGTCACAAACTGGTAGGAGCCACTGCGCAGCTTGACCAGCGCCCCGCCTGAATACAGGGGAACGGCATATTTGACCCCGTTGATGCTCCTGACCGCATCCAGGACATAATCCGGCATGGGGATACTGCTGGCGACATTGTTGACCGCCGGATCCATCACCCAGACTTTTGCACCAATGTTAAGAACGGTGGCTGAGGCGCGTGTCAGGATTCCCGAGAACATGGACGTCATCATGACCATGAGGAACACTGCGAAGGTAATTCCGACCAAAAGCGCAGAAAACTTACTTTTGTCATTGACAAGGAGTTTGAGCGCAATTTTAAGGATTCCCGTCACTGCGGCTCACCTATTTGCCCAATTTGACGTCGTTCGATAAGACCCATCCTCCATGTTAAGCAATCTGCTACGGAAATGCCATAGCCCTGTTCAGCCGTGCGGTTTGCGCCACACACTGGCCAGCCAGGGCTGCTGTTCAAGCGGCAGGCCTGCGGGCCGGTAGTAGTGCATCAGTTCGACAAATCCGGCCGCCAGCATGTGGCTACGCCAGCCTGCAAGATCATGGAACACGCCGTAGCGACCGTTGCTCCATCCTTCCTGACCTTCACCGCGCGGATTCGAGCTGAAAAGCACGCCACCCGGTTTTAGTGCGGCCTGCAACTGACCCAGCACCCGTGGCAATTCCTGACTGGGCACATGAAACAGTGCGGCATTGGCAAATACGCCATCGAAATGCGCCGCGGGCAAACTCAGTTGCAGGAAGCTTTGCTCCAGGACCTCGCACCCGCTATGGGCACGCGCCATGGCTGCAAAACGCGGCACCCCTTCCAACCCGGTGGCGTGATGCCCCAGCCCGACAAAGGTTTGCAGGTCTCTGCCGGGGCCACAGCCAAAATCCAGGATTTCGAATGGCGGCTCGACCTCAATAAATTGCAGCAAGGCGGCAATGTTCTGGCTGACATCGTGGTCGCGCGTGCCCTCCCAGAATCGGTCAGCCTGCCCGGCATAATGCCGGATTGTGCGGGCAGTGATTTGCTCAATTTCTTCAGGGCTTAACGCCATGAAATCCAGGGCTCAGTATAATTGCGAAAAGGGAGAGTACCGAAATGGGAATTGTTGAAGATCGTCGGCCAAACAGTCATTTTTGGTATTCCAGGCAATCGGTAATCATGTTTCTTGCATTCCTGCTTTTGCTTGTGCAAGCGATGTCCTATTTGATCCCGCCGTTCCAGTCGCCAGATGAATTCAACCACCTGAAACGCGCTTATCTCTTATCCAAAGGCGATATTTTTTTAAAAAGCAAAGACAATCTCACGGGTGGAAATATTGACTCCGGACTTTTAGATTACATGGGGTATTTCAAAACCCTTCCTTTCGACTATAACAAGAAAATAACCAGCCGGAATAATTCATCCTCAAAAAATGTCGTATGGAGCGGGGAAAGACAATTCAGTGATTTACCAAACACCGCAGAATATTTTCCTCTATCTTATATGCCGCAGGCTTTGTCATTTGTTATTGGCGAACAAGCCGGTTTGAGCGTTAGCAGCACTTATTACCTCGCCAGGTTTTTCTCGTTAATGGCGACCCTTGGGTTGCTTTGGGCTGCGTTCACGTTATTTCCAGTGCCGCCAATCGTTCTCGCACTGTTTGCCACACCGATGACCTTGTTTCAACTCGGCTCTGCAAGTTTGGACTCGGTTTCGTTTGCAATGACGGTATTGGCAGCCTCATTGTTTATGAGGGGTTCGGATAGAAACTACACCTTTAGTTCTGGAATGCTGATTGCCTTGTCTGTATGTTTGTTCGCATTGGCAACAACGCGGATAAATTTAATTGTTCTAACGTTGCTCCCTGTGATCCTGTACTCCATACGAGGCAACAAGTCGTACCTGATCGCCTCTATCGCATTGATTTTTTTCTCACTTGCATGGATTGGTTTCGTTTTGAATACGGTACAAGGCATGCCCACGCGTGAACTCACTACGATAGGCATTATAAAGTACTACCTCAGCGACCCGGCTTCGTTTTTTCACGTTTTATTTGTCACCCTGACCAGCGCCGATGTATGGGAGAGTTACTGGAAATCGTATATTGGTATCCTGGGTTGGCAGGACGCTCCGCTTCGTCACGGTGTTTATGTCATGTTTGGCATTCTGTTGTTCATCCTGGCGTTAATTTCCCTTCAAAGGGATAAGGCCCGCCTCCTGGACTGGGGAAGCCTCTCCCTGACCTGTGGTGCTTTGGCCTCGATTTTTTTACTTTATGTTATTTTTCTGACAACGTGGATGCCTCATCCTGCCAAAGTCATATTGGGAATACAGGGCAGGTACTTCACCCCACCCCTCATTTTATTGGCCTTCTCAATCTTTAACAAAACCCTGTCAGGGGTTGAGAGAAAAATCGGATTATTTATTATCTTCGTGATGATCGCCTGCTCCATCGCAAGCATGGCACCAGAACTGCTTGATCGATACTACATGAATTAAGCAGCGCATAACCTCCGGCGCCAATCCGGATCACTCCTGCAAAAGAAGGGGAGCAAACAGGGGGGCGTCGTAACTCGGGAAAGTTTGCCAACCAGGGATTGGCTTATATGAATGAATCAGGGCCTTGGCGCCCACCCGCAGCGCTGCGAGCCCGTCACGCTCTGGGCGGTTTCCGATGAGCACCGCTTGGTCAGCCTCCACGTTGGCAGCTTGGAGCAAACGTTCGAAACCACGCGGATGGGGCTTCAGATAACCCACCTCTTTATCGCCGGAACAAATGACATAATCTGCGGCAAGGCCCATTGCGGCAAGTTTTTCCTGCGCAGGGTAGTCAGAGAGGATGGCAACCGTCTTGCCGTTTCGTTTCAGGCCGGCAAACAAATCTGGCAAACCCTGGTACATGCATCTCGCAAGGTATGGAAGGGGCTTTTTTTCCATCCAATCTGCCACAATGTTCCGTACGATCGCCTCTGTACACCCCACAGCTTTCGCAGTTTCAGCAACCAGAACCGCTTCAAAATTACCAATCTCTTCGCCACCCATCCTTTCCCGGATGCGTCGATAAATCCTGAGAACCGACAAAACCTTCAAACTGCAGGTCGCGATGGTATGGACCATCAAATCACGCATCATGTACAGTTGCATCGCGTGCTGATTATAGAGCGTGCCATCAACGTCAAAAACCACAAGTTTGATTCGGCCCCAATCCGACGCCTTTATGTCTGACGGTGAACTCATTGAAGACCAATATATCTTTGCTCGACAAGCACTGACAGCATCGGAACATTGACGAGGGTGGCAAGTAGAAATGTGATGACGAACAGGATAACCAAAAAAACCAAACCACGTTCCCGATAGAGCTTTTCCGGGCTTTGTGCCGAAGAGCCCGTTTTCATCGAAATTGCCAGGTAGTGCGCAAACAGTATCGTGACCCAGGGCATGACCAGGATGTATTCCACGCGGTACTTGATCAGGAATATGGCCAGGAAAAAACTGGATAACATGGCATAGACAAAACACGATATCGTC
>VFSW01012595.1_pt1 | contig 11799 bp, 14 predicted proteins | sample 5358111 | NCBI WGS metagenome assembly VFSW01 (sample SAMN11554181, study PRJNA540505) | mine drainage metagenome | isolation source: sediment from site ElyBrook_90M | place: USA: Ely Copper Mine, Vershire, VT | collected 2017 | reverse complement strand
CTTGGGGCAAACCCGGGAACGCCAATCTCCTGATTGGCGTTTTGCCACGCGCCAATCAGAAGATTGGCATTCCCAGGAAACATACAATTTCGTGAGAAATGGGGGTTAATGGATGCGTGAAATTGTCTCGGTCACGAATTACGAATCACGAATCACGATTCACGAATCACGTCCGAACGAGGAAAAGGCCCCGGGTTCGTCAGGGGGGTGCGAACCCGGGGCCTGGGGGATGAGACAGAGGCAGGGCCGGAGTAAACTCGATTCAATTTTTTTCAGCTAGGCGACCGGGCCGACCATCAGGCGGCATAGCTTGTGCAACTCCTCGTACGTAAAAACCAGGATTCCCGGATACAGACCTTCTTCCACATGGCCAAGTCCGGAAAATTCGCAGATCTGACGTAACTGCTCTCTCGGCAAACCCAGCAGGACTGCGGCCCTGCTTTCGTCAATCACCGCTTTTTGCGGCGGGACTGCTTTTTCTGCAGGCGTGTTCATCATATTGGCTCCCAGGGAACCGCATGGAACGACGCACTAATTCATGACGATGCTGGCCCAGTTGTCCTGCTCCACGGCTAGAATCATTGGCTTGTAGATATCAATGTCCCAAGTCTCTCCAACACGAAATCGAACCGTGCCTTCCGACTCTCCGACGATAACGCCCCGCAGCGGCACTCGCAGATCCCCAGTGGCTACCTGCAGAACAACTGCCTGGCCCATCCACGATGCGTAAGCACTCGGCATGTCATTGCCCCCCTCAGGTCTTCTCAGTACCGCTCGAACATTTGTGATTTTCCACGCAGGGTGGGAGCGGACCAATGGTACGGGGGCCTCAAATTGATGGGAGAAAAGTACTGTTAACAATTGAGGCACAAGGATTTGGCGCATTTCGGGGCACAGTACGGGGGTACCCGCCGTGTAGATCACTGGCTTCATTGCCGCTGCCGCAGCGGCCAAACACAATGGGTTCATGTCTCCGTATCTCGGCCACGGACCCGGGCCCGCACCGCAAGGCGGTGTTGAACCCAAGTCTGGCAAACCGCCTGGAACATGCCCCACCGCGGGAGTCTCACTGGCGCTGGGTGGCGGATTCGCACGAGGTTTTGCGCACCTGGGCGTCCTGGAAGTCCTCGACGAAGAGCGCATCCCGATCAGCGCCATTGCCGGCACCAGCATCGGTGGAATTCTCGGCGCGGCGTACGCGGATGGAGTATCGGTTCGCGACTTGTGCGATCTTCGGCGCCGGGTTCGCCTCCGGGACCTCATCCGTTTTCAACGATCCCGGAAAGAGTCACCGGCAAATGACTGCATCGGCCTGTTTGTGCGGGAGTGGATGCATGCCAGCCGTGTGGAAGAGCTCGCCATCCCGACAGCCATCGTGGCGACAAATATGGATACATGCGCGGCTCACGTGTTTACGCGGGGACCCCTCGAAATCGCGCTTCGCGCGAGTTGCGCATTCCCAGGGCTGTTTCCGCCAATCGAATATGAAGGCAAGCTGCTCGCGGACGGGTGCATTGCGGCTCCCGTGCCGACGGCGATAGCCGCGCGGATGAATTCGCTGTGCGTGATTGGCGTTGCCGTGAGTTCCGAAGGGCAGCACAGCGATCCGGCTGCGCAAGGCCGCGTCTGGGCGCGCCACGCGGACATTTTGCTTGAGCCGGCTGTTCAGCAAATCGGCTGGGACGATTTCTCGAGCGTGGATGAAGCCCGCTCCGCGGGCGCGGAAGCGATGTGTCGCGCGCTTCCCGTCGTGCGCGAATTGCTCGCTGGTCTCGGGGAACACTTTCGTTTGCAGCCTGCTTCCGCGCGTATTCGGAGCGAACTCACTCTATGATGACTGGCCACGTCCTCAAAACGATTATTGTCATGTTGGCTTTAGAGTGGGAACTCTGCAGTGAGGATCCGCTCGTTTTCTGTTACCGTATAGCTGTGGAGCCTGCGCGTGTTTTCCTCGATAGATTCCGCCGGCCCGGATAACAGAATTTCATGATTGGATCGGTCGAGCATCTTCTTCATTTCCTTTTTAATGTCCAAGGCCTGATCGAATGGGGCGGAACGCTGCTGGTGTGCGTTATCGTCTTCGTCGAAACGGGCTTTTTCGTCGGATTTTTTCTGCCGGGCGATTCCCTGCTGGTGACCGCCGGAGTGTTTGCCGCGACGGGACAGATCCACATTGGCAAATTACTTCTGCTGGTGCCGTTGTGCGCCATCGTAGGCGATCAGATCGGATACTGGATCGGGCGAAAGGCGGGACAGGCGCTCTACCGGCGCCAAGATTCCCTGCTGTTCCGGCGAAAACATCTGATTCGCGCGCACGAGTTCTATGAAAAGCATGGCGGGAAAACGATCATCCTCGCGCGATTCATTCCCATCATTCGGACATTCTGCCCGCCGGTGGCGGGAGCTGCCGAGATGCCGTATGGGCGCTATTTCGCCTACGACGTCGCGGGAGGATTGCTGTGGGTCGGCACTATGATCCTCGGCGGATATTTTCTGGGGCTGAAAATTCCGAATATCAGCCAGAACATCCATTACGTCATTGCGGTTGTAATCTTCCTTTCACTTTTGCCGCCGATCATCAGCCTGATGCGGGCGCGCTTTTCCGCCGCACCCAAGGCTGCCTCCATAACAGAAGCGGCGCCTTCCGAACGGGAGTAGCTGTGGCGTTTCTCGGGTCATCTCCAGGCTGCGTTCCCCGCGCGATCCTCTTCGACATTGGCCGCGTCATTATTCCTGTGAATCTTTCGCGATGGTCGGGAACGCTGGGATCTTCCTCCGGATTATCCCACCTGAAAATTTTGAAGGCACTCGAGACGGACCCGCTCTGGTGCGACTGGCAGGAGGGCCGGATCACGCCGCACGACTGGCACGCGCACGTCACGCAGAAATTCCAATTGGCGCTCAATTTCGAGGAGTTCTGCGCGGCATGGAATAGCGTGCTCGACCCGGCCACGATCTTGCCGGATGCGCTGTTTGAGCGCCTGTCGCAAAAATGCCGCCTGGGGCTGCTCTCGAACACAGACCCGATCCACGTGGCGTATTTCGAGATTCATTTTCCCTTTGTGCGGCACTTCCCCGCGCGAGTTTATTCCTGCCGCGCGGGATCGAGCAAGCCCGCTCCGGCTATTTTTCATCACGCTTTGCGCAAGGTGGACGTATTACCAGAACAGGCCATGTTCGTTGATGACGTGCGCGAAAACGCCCAGGCCGCGACGAATCTGGGCATGGCGGGCTTCCATTTCACTTCAGCCGAAGAGCTACTCTCCGAGTTCTCGCATCTCGGCCTCTAATCCTTCCGCAAGGATTCAATATCACATCGAATTTTGGGCTTTCCTCCCGCCCATTTTGCCGTAAGATGAGGCGTCCAGAATCAATTGAAAATAGTGCGGCGCCAGCTTTGCGCAAAGCGCGAGACGGCGTACTACCTGCGAGCGAGGAGCGAACTCATGAAGAATCCGGAACAGCCCGAGAAGCAATCAGGAATCGGCCGGCGCGATTTTATGAAGATCGGAGCCGGAGGCGCGGGCGCCTTGATGGCGGGCGTGCCGGCGGCATTGCCCGTGGATCAAAAAGGTGTGGACTGGTGGGACGCGCAACCCGGCAAATCCGGAGTCGGAAAGCCTACGGGAATTGATTGCCACGCGCACTGGTCTCCCACGCCCTATAACAAAGCGCTTGCGGATCTCGGCATTCCCATCGCGAATCCCTATCCACTCGACAACGATCTCGCCAAGCGCCTCGAATGGATGGACGAACACGGCATCCAGACGCATTGCCTGACGCTCTCCGGCGCGATGCCCTGGCAGAAAACTTCCGCGCAGGACGGCGCGCGCCTCGCACAGATCATTAACGATGCCGGAATCGAAGCGCACATCGCGCATCCCAACCGGTTTCTCGTAGGGGTGGAAATGCCGATGCGCGATCCGAAACTGGCGCTGGCGGAACTCAACCGCGTCGCGGGAAAGCCCGGCGTTTGCGCCGTGCATTTGCCCGATGCCGTGGCGCGCCATGACTATCTGCTCGATCCGGAATTCGGACAGGTCCTGGCGCGGATCGAGGAACTCGGCTACCCGATCCTGTTTCACCAGATGGACGGAGTGGAAAATGCCTACGGCGGAGAACTGGCGGCCGGGCCAAATTATCTGTCTTCAGGGCTCGATGCGGCCATCGAACATGCCATCATCGCGAGCAAACTGATTACGAGCGGCACGCTCGACAAGTATCCCAAACTCGAAATCGTATTGCCGCACGCCGGCGGGGCCTTCCCTTATCTTGCCGGGCGCGTGGATCACTTCATTAATCATTTCAGCGGTCCGGGAATGAAGCCGATGTTTCCCCTGGCGATGCCCTTCCGCAGTTACCTGCGCCGATTTCACTATGACTACCTCATCTACTACCCCGAAGCGTTTCAATTCCTCGTGGGTCTCGTGGGAGCCGACCGGATCGTGATCGGGACGGACCTGTTCGCCGCGAAAGACATCCAGTATCCGATTCAAGTGCTGGATCAGTTTCATCTGTCAGCGGCGGACCGGGAACGTATTCTGAACGGAAACGCAAAGCGCCTGCTGCGCTTGTGAGCGGAAGCGGAAAAGGAGACGCCAAGGACTTTGAGTCATTCCGAGAGTCTGTGACTTTTTTGATTTTTCGCGCAGAGCGACGCTGAAAACAATGCTCATATAAGCGCAAAAGTCGCCAAATCGCAATTTAGTCACACACTCCGAGCGGAGCGAGAAATCCCTCCGCGTTCCTTAGCAAGGCGCAAAAAAGAAAGAGGGATTCCTCGCTCCGCTCGGAATGACGGCGTACACCTTAATATTTCAGGGACCTACGTTGCCAAGCTGGCGTTCTGACCGGATTGCCCGGCCGTCCAAGGCAGAGAAAACTCGGAAAAACCATGTAGATATACAGAAAAGTGATGGTATGCGTAAAGATTGCACGGAGCCGCCCGGAGACGAAAATCTGACAATTCCATATCGCCTGTATTTACAGACGATTACGCATACGTTACACAAGAGTTAGATTGGCGTCCGGCATGCACCTTCCCCGCTATAGAGTTGGCAGCACAAAGGGGGCAAAATGACGGACGAAATGACTTCTTCTACAAGTAACAGCAACAGCCATGGCATTCCGGGATGGATGATAGCCGCGGTGGCTGTCCTTGGGGTAGTTGCCCTGGTCGGACTCGCCGTTGCACGCAACGCTTCGACACAGACACAGGAGATCCAACAACAATTTGACGGCAAGGTGAAAGCCATGCAGGTGGACTTTACCGCACAGGTGGCCCAGGTGCAGCAGCATCTTTCGCAATCTGACGCGGCCAATGTCGGCCTGCAGAGCGACCTGAGCGTCGTCACCAAGCGGCTCCGCCTAACGCAAACCGATCTGAAGAAAGCCCGTGAGGAAGCTGCACAGATTCGCACGGAAGAACAACAGAAGATTGACGAAGTGAACGGCTCGGTTACTTCCGCTCTGGCCACTAAGGCGAGCACGGACGATGTGAAGGGCGTGGACGGCAAGGTAGAGGGCGTACGCACGGACCTTACCGGAACACAAAACGACCTCAAGATGGCACGCAGCGAATTGGGAACCCTGATCGCACGCAATCATGAGGATGTCGAGCAACTCCGGCGCCTCGGCGAGCGGGACTACATCGAATTTACAATTGACGCCAAAAACAAGCCGCAGAAGGTCGGAAGTTTCCTCGTGGAACTCAAGGGCACGAACGTCGCCAAGAAGCGCTACAACGTGGCGCTCGTAGTGGACGACTCGCGCATCGAAAAGAAGAACCTCCCTGTCAACGAACCCGTCTTCTTCCATCAGGGCAACGATCGCCGCCCGCTGGAGATGGTGGTCAATTCCGTAGCCAAGGATAAAGTGACCGGCTACATCAGCATACCCAAATCAGCCGGTACTCAGAGCGCGGCAAGTAACTAATCTGCGTTTTTCAATGCCACCCGAGTAGGACAGGCTTCGGCCTGTCCTACTTTTTTTGGAAGCGATTGGAAACAGGTAAAAAACGCAGGTGGAATTCCGCACTAAGTAAGCCTCCGCTAAACCTTTGCGCATTCCCCGTATCGTTCCGCTTCCGCGCGCGTTACACTGTGATTCGCTTTGTTAGCCCCTCGCCATCTTATTTTTTCCGCTGTGGACGGCGCCATCGTCCAGCCCGGCGCCGCTTCTTATGACGAAGCGGAGGAAGCGCTATCCGAACTGGAGCGCCGAAATATCCCGCTCGTTTTACTTACTCCGCGGACACGCGCGGAGATCGAGCCGGTGCGCCGCAAGATAGGCCACATTCATCCGTTTATTACCGAGAGCGGCGGCGGAATCTTCTTTCCGGACGGCTATTTTAACGTTCGGATTCCCGACGCCGTGAGAAATGGGCGGTACTTGTGCATCTCTCAAGGGCGCCCGTACGCGGAAGTTTGTGAAGAACTGGACGATCTCGCCGAAAAATGCCATGTGGGCGTCGCCGGATTTCACCATATGAGCGCGCGGGAGATCGCCGAAAATGCCGGAATGCGCCCGCGCGACGCGGAAATGGCCCGCAACCGGGAATATGACGAGCCGTTCTTCTTCACTTCGGCGGACGAACCGGCAATCGCCAATTTTGTGAAGTCCGCCGAAGAGTCGGGCTTCCGCGTGCAACGAGGGCAGCCGTTTTGGCATTTCTCTGCGGGATGCGATCCGGCGCGCGCCGTGCGTACAGTCACGAAGCTCTTCCGGGACGCCACGCGCACGAAACTGCGCGCCGTGGGAATCGGGGCGGGCTTGGATGATGCTCCGTGGCTCCGGGCCATGGATCAGGCGATCCTGCTTCCAACGCCGGGTGCGGCATTGGACCCTGCCAGCGGCGGCGCACAGGGCATTTCCCTCGGTCACGCGCCAGGGCCCGCTGGATGGAACGAAGCAATACTCAATATTATCAGCTAGTCTCAGTAGTTCTGGTACCGGCACTGCGCCTGTGCGATACGCACTGTGGTAAGCCGGGAACATTATTCGGCTAAACTTTGCATTTCCGCTCCTTCGTCCTTTTTTCCGCACGATCCTAATTCCCGTTAAATCTTCCGGTTGGCTTCGAGCGTTGCTTCACGCGGATTGGCCCACGATTTGCCATGCAAAGGCGTCACTGTGAGGAGCGCGACGCGTGAGCCGCTGGTTTCAACGATGGAATGTACCGGCTCGAGAATCCCAATTGGAGATAGCTCTGGCTGTGGCTGCCGCGGCGCTCGGACTGATGCTCTGGGCCGTCATCTGGCAGGCGGACATCATCCGTAACCAGCGCGACGTGATCCGGTGGCTGTGGAATTCGCGGATGGGCGGATAACGCTACACAGTTTTCTGAAACTTTCGAGTAAATGGTTTGGCTTATCCCTGCCGGGGGGATGAGCAGGGCGGCACGGTTCCTGTGCCGCCCTTTTCAATTCCGGCGCCAATCCTGGCGCTGGAATGTATCCCATTCCCATCCCAACCAGTTGTGTGATAGAGTTTTGTCACGTTTCGTGACTACTCGGAGGGAATGCCGTGAAACGGCTGTTTGTCGTTCTTGTCTTAACACTTGCCGTAACGGCTTCCTCCGCACCAGCGCCTGCGGGCCACCTTGCTGTCCCGCTGCCTGCCGGGCCGGCGGCAGCATCTCCCTCGAACAAGAAGAAAACGCAGAAATCGTCAGGCCAGCCGAAGAAAATCCGGCACAAATCCCGCAAACACAGCAAGAAAAAATAAGGGAAGACAAAAGGCGTCAAACGCTGGAAAGGGGAGCCTGGCGGCCCCCCTTGGCAGCACTTTTGCCAATGCCGTGGCGGCGCCAATTTGGCGTCTCGCGCGGCGCGCACCGCATGAGCGGTGTGAAATGGGCATTCAGCGCTCTAAGCCCGGTGGAGTCATCTTTCCTCCCTCGTACTTCGAGCTACATCTTCCTTCTACTCCCATGCAAGGGAAATGGCAAGCGTGCCGATCACACTTCCGGTTGGGGCACACCCCGCCCCTATGGCCGAAGGGATGAGCGCAAATTGAGAAAGGAGATTCGCTTACTTGATGAAGAGGCCTTCGCGCAGCTGGTCGCGCCCCACGAAGGTCTTGGAAGAGCGGAACCTTGAGAAGAGATTGGAAATCTCGCGATTTTGCAACACGCGCTGCGGCACAAACGGAGCGGCCGTCGGAATCAGTTCGAGAGTTTGGGCGTCCATCACACGGTAACGGTGAAACGATTCCGGTTTCTTCGTGTGGAACATGGCAAACACAACACCGCCGTCGCGAACCAGCGAAGTAGCGCGCGCCGCGAGGCGCGTCATCAGATCCAGGTCGAGATAGTCGAGAGTATCCCAAAGAAGTATGGCATCGAAGGTGGCTTCCGGAAATTGAAGCGTGGTCTCGAGAAATCTCTGTGCGCGGGCCGCAGGAGTCATGTCCGACCGGTCGGCATCGATCGGAAGTTCCTTTTTGCGTTGCTCGTCGGAAATCAGAAAGAGGTTCCATGTGGTGAGCAGGTCATCGGTATAAACTTTAAAGCCGCGTTCGATGAAAAATGTAATTGTGGTTTGGCGAGCCGGACCCAGATCCAAGAGGTGACCGCGCCCGATGCCATCCAGTTGCCAGAGGAACTCCTTCAGGCCGTTGGAGAGTCGCGTCGCGTGAGAGATATTTCCCGGCGTTGCGGCAGTGCCAACCCGATTGGCAACGGCGACTGCCGAAGCACCCTGTGCAGCGCGAACCAGCATCTGGGGCTGAGGCAACGCGGCGGCGCCTCCCGGGCGATTCTTGTTAAAGAAGCTCATTTTAGCGGGCCACTTCTCCGCCAACTTTCACAGGAACTGCCAGGGCAGTGACGGGCTCTGTGACCGCGGGTTTCACCGGCAGACGGCTGGCGCGCGCCTCTTCGCGGGCAATCTCAACTTTGCTGTGCACCTGCGCGCCCTCTTCAATGGCGATGCGCGCCGTCGTAATGTCTCCGTGGATTTCTCCAGTGCGCCCGACTTCCAGGCGCTCGCGGGCATGGAGCGTTCCCTTCACGCTTCCGCGAACGACGATTTCCCGTGCGTCCACATTCGCTGAGACCCGGCCGTGCGGGCCCACGGTGACTCGGCCTTCGGAAAGCCGCACGGTGCCCTGAATTTCTCCATCAATATATAGATCTTCGCGCCCGCTGATTTCTCCCTTGATGACCAGCGAGGACGTGATCATTCCGCCGGAGGGCTGTACGACTTCAGCCGTGAGTCCCGCGACCGAGCGAACCGGCGGATCCACGCGCGCCGGTGCCGGGGCCGGCGGCGTTTGCGCCGCGGGCTGCATTGGTTTTGTATCTTCTGGTTTACGCCACATGAATATCTTCCCCCAAACCGAAACTCTGTAGCCACAAGTCCGGGGTAGGCACAAGGCAGCCCGGAGAGGATGGTCAAGCCAAACTATAGTTCGCGGGAAATAAGCTGTAAACCGTACGTGTGGCCAATGAGGTACTGTCCCTGGGTCAGGTGAGTCCCGCAAAGATCCCTTTTGGCAAATCAGGCTGGAAAAAATTCCTGCGTAACAAGAACAGAAGAAGAGGAGTGAGCGTAGTCCCGCAGCTCCCAGCGCGCCACCACATAGCCCAGGAGCTCCCCGAAAAACAGTTTTCGTCCGAGCCGCGTTTCCCACCATCGTGAGGGATCAAAATCGGAATCGCGAGCGCCGCTGACGCGGACAGCGACGCCCGGAGGGACGACGCGCTCAAAAATAAATCTGGCGCGCCGCGCGTGGTAGTTCGAGGTGACGATCAGAATTTTTTTCCAGCCGCGCCCGGCAATGAGGCCGCGCAGCGCTTCGGCTTCTTCTTTTGTATTTTCCGCGCGGTGCGAAAACTTCACGATGGACGCCGCCGGAATGCCGAACGATTCGAGGTCCTGCTGCATGATGTCGGCCATGCTGGAGTGCGCGCGGATCATGCGGCCGCTTGCGACCACAGCAGGAGCGAGGCCGGAACGGTACAGATCCGCCGCATGAAACGCGCGATCTGCCGCGTAGTTATCATCCCCCAAAACGATGATGGCATCGGCGGACGTGGCCGGTTCATTCACCATCCAAAGCGCGCCGGCAAAACGCATCAGTGGATGACGCAGGGCATAAAGGAAAGCAAGGAATGCGATGAAGGCAAGGAAGAAGAGCAGCCGAAAAACAATTCCACCCCGCTGCCCGCGCCTCATGAAATCCCGTCCAGGTTGCGCAGACGCTCGGCGGCTTCCTCGGGCAACAGGTGGTTGTAATAGACTTCCTTGATGCTGTAAGACTTGCTGCGTGACTCCACGATCGGCAGGATTTCGATATGCCAGTGGAAATCGTCGGCGATCGTTTTCCAATAGGCGGAGATCTCGCCCTTGGGATGATGCAGATTCGGCGCCGAATGAACGACCAGATGATAGGCGGGCGCCACCTGGCGGATCTTCCGGAGAACGCGGCGCAGCAAAACCGCCAAACTCCTGCGGTCCGGACCCGGCCGTGGCTGCTCAAACAGATGGTTGTGCTTGCGGTCCATCACCCAAATCTCATAGGGAACACGCGAGGCATACGGACAAAAGGCCACGTATCCGCCCTGCGTATCCACGATGCGTTTGGACTGGCGGTCCTCCTGCTTCACAATGTCGCAAAACACGCAGCGTTCTTTCTCGGCGAAATGTTCGCGGGCCGCGCGCAATTCATAAAGAATTCTGCGCGGAACAAATGTGGTGGCGCTGATTTGCGAAATAGAATGAGCGCTCTCTTGTCCAGCCAGCGGCCCGCAATTCTTGAACGCGGTGACGTACTTGAACCTCAGATCGCCTTTCAGGTCCACCATGCGCAGGCGCCAGGCGTCCAGCACAAGAAGAATCTGGTCTTCGCTTAGATCCTCGAGATTCCGGTTGTGTTCCGGAGTTTCGATGACGATTTCGTCCGCGCCGATCGGCTGCATCGCATCATAAAGTCCATCGGCCCGCCGCGCGGGATCGCCTTCGACACGGAACATTGGATCGGGGTGTGGTTGAACCAGCACCTGCCACGGATCGCTGGCAGGCAGGCGCAAGAGTTGCTGTCGCAGCTTCGCTTGCGCCGGGCAAAACGGGCATCCCCCCGGAGCGACGCAGGTATTTTCCCAATGGCCGACAATAACCCAACTGCGTGTGATCGGGTCCTTACGAAGTTCCATGGAGAAATTTTATGCTAATTGAGGGGAATGCAGAAGCATTGATTGCAACTGAATCTAAACAAAATGCGGGCCTCCGGCCAGACTCAGGGAGGACTCTAACGCGTATAGCGAGCGGGCGTGGGACCCTCTTCAAGACGGTGGCGATCGAGGATTGCGCCTTCGCGGGAATAGGAAGCCATCTCGAAATCCTGAGTGAGTTCCAGGCAATCGGTCGGGCAGGCATCCTCGCAAAGGCCGCAGAACATGCAGCGCGAAGTGTCATAGGTAAACGTGGTGAGCACCTTGCGGCGCGTGGCGTCATCGCGGTGCCAGCCGACCACGATCAGATTTTCCGGGCAGGCCAGCGCGCAGAGATTGCAGGCGATGCACAACGTTTCGCCGGTTTCCGGATTCATGTTCAAGCGCGGCGTCCCGCGGAAGCGCTCGGCCACCATGGGCCGCTCCTGCGGATACTGCTCTGTGTAGATGTACTTGGGATTCTGCGTCCGGAAGGTGAGCATCATCCCCTTCCAGAAATCAGCCAAAAAGAGGCGCTTGAAGAAGGAATTCATGGCGCTAGTCTGTCGGCGCAGGCGAAGATTGTCAAGCCCCCGTATCGCGCCATCTAAAATGTAACCGAAGGGCGTAACGTCGCGCCATTTAGA
>VFSW01012594.1_pt1 | contig 11799 bp, 7 predicted proteins | sample 5358111 | NCBI WGS metagenome assembly VFSW01 (sample SAMN11554181, study PRJNA540505) | mine drainage metagenome | isolation source: sediment from site ElyBrook_90M | place: USA: Ely Copper Mine, Vershire, VT | collected 2017 | reverse complement strand
AAGCTGAACAGTGAAGAGAAAACAGGGATAGGGAAAAAGGCAGCAGAACTGATAAATGAACACGACACAATAATTATTGATTCGGGTACAACTACAATGGAGGTGGCAAAAAATCTGAGCCACATGAATGATCTGACGGTGGTAACGAATGCAATTAATATCATAAGTCACCTTATCCAGGAGAAAAATCTCAGTCTCATAATACCGGGAGGCTACCTGCGCAAGAACTCACTTTCACTCGTTGGTCCCCTTGCCGAGAAGAACCTTCAGAACCTTTATGTTGATAAGGTATTTATCGGAGTTGACGGATTCGATACAAAGCATGGAATATATACGCCAAATATCGAGGAGGCCTATTTTAATGAGATCATGATCAAGATCTCAAAGGAGGTGATCGTAGTGTGTGACTCAAGTAAGTTTTCAAGACGCAGCCTGGCTTATATCTGCGGAATTGATAAGATTCATACCGTAGTTACAGATAACGGAATACCTGACGAAGACCGGAAACGCCTCGAAGATGCCGCGATAAAAGTCATCATAGCTTAGCAACCGCTTGCCGCTTAATTGGGCACGATTACAAATCCGCGCCAGCATAAGGGACTCCGCTGGCGCAGGTTTGTAACCGGTGCCATAAACCATTTTATTTCCTTGATGTTTTATTCATCAGTACCTGGATTCTTTCGCTGAAATCAGGCATAGGGGTGACAACATTTCCCACATCTGACCAGTCAGAATTCATTATACTCATGGAGAAGGACATTGCATCGGAATTAATTTTAAAGACTTCTCTTGAAATCCCGAATTCCATTTTAATTGTATTTCCTTCCTTTGTTATATAGCCTGCCTTTATAGCATTTTCATTATCAAATCCGACAAAGGGCCATCCCGGATCGCCATTGGCAAGATCAACGATACTGGGTGCAAACCATCCTCCGTCATAAAGGTTTCCCTCACAACCGTAGTCGACACCCATCTCTTTCATGGGAAATCCTGTCCCGACTGAATTATCAACATCCATATAAACACCAAATATATGATCTATCAATCCTGCGTTTTCCGCAATGGAATCAAATTCAACATACACGTAAATATAGTTGGCATCATAATCGACTTTTGCAGTATCAACGGCTCCCTTTCCTGAAAGCAGAAAGTCAGGATAGGTCACACCTTTCCAGTCATCGAATGTTCCATCCTCAAGGTTAACCACCGATGCTTTATCAACTCTCAGAATGGTATGGAAAACATATGATTTGCCATCGAGAGTACCATTCATTGTTATGACATAGTTGCCGATTGCCGTATAAGTGTGTTCCACGGAATCGCCGTCCGCAACGGATGTCTGATCTCCGAAGTCCCATGAAATATCAGTGGCTCCCGCCGTTGAATTTACAAAGGTGACCATCAGCCCGTTATAGTAGGAACGAAAATCAAGCGGGGGTGTTTCTTCCAGTTTATAATGGCCCTCCTTGCTGCACGACAGGGAAAAAAGGATCAGCATTACAACTGAAAACGTGAAAATATATTTAAAGTAGTTCATAGCTCTGTTGGTTATAGGTTAGGTACGCAAAGTTTGTTTGTACTGATCTCACTCGAAGGTATCGGGTATACCACATTTATATCATCAGCATGAAAGAGAACGCCGCCGGCATTCAGTCCGGGCTCGCTGGATCCTGGTACGCCGTTGTAGCTATCGAGGTGAAAACCCCAGTAATTACGAACGATATCAGTACCGTTCCTCAGAAGGTCAAATATCCTGTGTCCTTCAAAGGCAAGTTCAATCCTTCTCTCTTTAAGGACAACACCGGTGATCTCATCTGTGTTAACATTGGCTTCATTATACAGATAGTCATCAATTGTCCCGCCGTCAGGTACAATAAGGCGGTTTTCGCGTATCAGGTTAACATCGGCCAGTGCTGACGCGACATCCCCCGATTTGGCATAGGCTTCGGCGCGGTTCAGATATACTTCAGCAAGCCTCAAAAATACCGGCGAGCTAAGGGTAGGCGATCCGTCCTGGCCCGAAAATTTGCTGATGTAATACATGTTAACCCCGTTTTTTACAATGGGCGCATCAGTCAGTATATATTTCCATCTCTGATCAATATCCACCATGTCTGATCCAAAGCCCATATCGGACATAAGTGAAGGAGTAGCTCCTTCCTCGGCCCAGCAGTTATTTCCATTGAAAATCATAGATGCCACGGAACCTTCCAGCTGATCGTCGACCGGGTTGAAGGGGATCAGCCAGATACTTTCGCTTGCTGACTTAGCTGAAGCAAAAAATGAAGGAAAGCTTTCCGGTGACTCAAGGGTGAACATTCCGGCATCGATCACTTTGTTGGCATACATGATACAGCTGTCAAGCTCTCCCTTATAGAGATAAACGCGTGACAGGAAAGCTCTTACTGCATCTATACCTGCAAATTTATGGTTATCGTTGCTCCTTTCCGGGGGCATCTCTTCGCTCATAAGCGACTCAGCAGTTTTAAGACTTTTTATGATATAAATGTAGGTATCTTCCAGGGTGGCTCTTTCCTTGGGCATATTGTCGGATTTATCCTGCCGTAGGATCACTCCGGGTTCAAGCCTGTTGGTATTATTATATGGTTTTGCGAAAAAACGGACCAGGTTATGGGTTGAATAAGCCCTCAGAAAATAACTTTCTCCCTTGAGCTGGTCGGTAAGCGGATCGCTGCCTTTCAGATCTGCCATTGATATTGCAACATTGGCGCCATATATTATCTTATATGAGATCTCCCAGAAATAATTTATGTTTGACTTTTCTGCCGTTCTGTCCCTGTACCTGAAACTGTTGATAAGGTCGTCTTCTGTTTTATATGCACAAACGATATCGTCGCTTGCAAAATCGCTCATCTGATAGAATTGCCTTATATAACAGTGACTTCCGTAATCAGCGGTCTCTTTGAACATGGCATAGAGTCCGTTGACAAGGCTTGGCAGACCGTCTGATGTATTTGTAATCTGCTCGCTTGTAAGTGCATCCTGTGGAATGACTTCCAGATTACATTCTGTGATCATAACAGAAGCGAGCAGCAGGACTGTATATTTAAGTATATTTTTCATAGTTGTTATTTTTAGAAACGGATATTCAGACTTACCAGATACTGCCTGTTGTTCGGGTATTTAAATTCAGCATACCCGGGCAGAAAACCCGGTGAAGGCGAGATAGATACTTCAGGATCCTGACCCCAGAAATCTGTAAAAGTATAGACATTGTCGGCTGACAGGGTAATGAGTACTGCCCTGAGTCCGGCCCTTGAGACAAGGGTTGCCGGAAGCTCATATGAAAGAGCTATATTTCTTATCTTCAGGAAGCTGCCATCGTCAATGAAACGGGTAGAAGGGTCGAAGGAGTTTCTGGCATTCTGAGGAAGCGGCTTTGTGGCTATATCGCCGGGTTTCTGCCAGAGACTGTAATCATCCCTTGGTTCCATAACGTTGAACTGTGTTTCATTAAGGTCATGATCAACATATCTTCTGAAGTAATTAAATATTTTATTGCCTTTGACATATGAAAAATTACCACGGAGAGTGAAGGCCTTGTATCTGAACTCAGATGAAAATCCTCCCTGGTATCTTGGCATAGGTGTGCCGTATTCAACATAACGGGCTTCCTGATATTCATGGGTGGTCTCGCCGTTATTGTTTACCCATAGCATTGATCCGTTTGCAGGATCGATCCCGTAATACTCTTTTGCATACCACGAATAAAGAGGTGCTCCGTCATGATATACCTGAAGTACCCCATAGTTGTTTGACGTAATGATTGTGTCACCTCCGAATCCCGACAATTTGTTTTTGTTATAGCCGAATGAGAAATCGACTGACCAGGTGAAATCTGATGTCCTGACAACTGTGGCACTGAGGCTGACATCTACTCCCGTGTTCATATCCCTGCCTATATTCTGCCATTGGGTCCTGAATCCGCCTGAAGGGGGCAGGGCTCTTTCCACAAGCAGATCCTTTGTCATGTTCCTGTAAAAGTTAACCTCCATATCTATTCTTTTGAACAGGCCCAGCTCAAAGCCGGCATTAAACTGATCCGTCTGTTCCCAGGTGAGGTCAGGGTTTCCCATCTGTGTAGGTACAGCAGCCGGTTGCCCGTCATACTGTGAGGAAAAGCTGAACATTTCCATGAACCGGTATGGACCGATATCCTTCATCCCCGTTTTTCCCCAGCTGGCTTTCAGCTTAAGATTTGACAGGGCACCAATACTTTTTGCAAATTCCTCATTACTTACCAGCCATGCTGCCGACAGGCTTGGAAACTTTGCAGTTCTTTTATTGGGAGCAAATTGTGAGGACTGGTCAATACGGTAAGATGCTGAAAGAAAATATTTTGCAGCATAGCTGTAGTTTACCTGGGAAATTAACGACTGCATCACCGATTTTGTTGGTGACCCGCCGATCAGGTATTGGCCGGAGGCAACTGAAGGTACTCTTAACCCTTCCGGAATACCCATGCCTGAACCCATTATGTAATCATCATTTCCACCCTGCGCTTCATATCCGATCAGTCCGCTGAATGAATGAATAGCTCCCGGGAAACTAAATTTAAGCATATCAGTTGTAATACCGCTATAGTTAAAGCTGCTTTGCGAGCTTACGTAGCCAAGCCCGTAATAGACAATGTTGTCTGCAGCTTTTGCATAATAGGTCTTGTCCAGACCACTGTAGGCGCTTAGTCTGTTTGTACTGGATGCCGTCAGCCAGCTGGTTATCTTTACATTAAGATCCAGATCGTAGTCAAAGTTGAACGACTCGTAGCTCAGTTCAGAATTCTGAGCCGACTGTATCGGATTTATTTTGTCCTTTGACCATATCCCTTGGGCGGTTTTGAAGCTTCTTGCATTGCCATTTGCGTCATACGGATTATCCCAGGGCATATTAACGTAAGCGTAGTAAATATTCATATAGTCTGCACCACGGTTTTTGGATCCGCTCAGGTTGATATTATTTGTAAGCGAAACCTTGTCGGAAAACTTATATGTGGTATTAGCCCGGAGGTTGGCCCGTTTAAAGTTGGTATTAACAAATGTACCTTCTTCATCATAATAACTTGCGCCGATATAATAAGATAATTTATCGCTTTTCCCCGAGGATGACAGGAAATAGTTCTGAATCAGAGCCGGTTTGAATGTTTCGGAAAGCCAGTTTGTATTTACGTCCAGCAGTGAAAGTGGCCGGGCAGCTTTGAATTTTCTGTCGTCAACTATAAAATTTACAGGGTCCCGGAAGAACTCCCTGTGATACTCATACAAAGTTTTGCTATCCATCATTTCAACATGTCCCTGATCGGCTACCCTGAAACCGGTTACTGCCTTGAACTCAAAGAGGGGCTTTTCAGACTTGGCCTGCTTTGTGGTGACTATCACTACTCCGCCGTTGGCTTGCGATCCGTACATCCCGGTGGCACCTGCATCCTTAAGTACCGTTATGCTCTCGACATCGTTGGGGTCGTAAGTACCGCCAATAATGCCATCCACCACAAACAGGGGGCCCTGTGGTGCACTGAAAGAAGATATTCCCCTGACGCGGATCTCGGAGCTGGACCCGGGAGCACCGGAACTGTTAATAACCTGGATGCCGGAGACTTTTCCCTGCAGCATGGACCCGATATCATTTGAAGTGATATCCATCAGTTTATCGGCTGAAACAGTGGAAACGGCGCTTGTTATTTCAGTTCTCTTCTTGGTACTGTAGCCCATAACCACAACACTTTCAATGGCGATAATATCAGGAGACAGAGTAACATTAATTTTGGTTTTACCCTCAACTGTGATCTCCTGGGACTTGTAGCCGATAAAGCTGAACACAAGCACGCTCTGTGCCCCCGGGACAGAAATGCTGTAGGAACCGTCAGGGCCGGTTACCACACCCTGTCCGGCTCCCTTAAGCAGGATATTGACACCAGGCATCGGCTGGCTATCCTCGGAAGATGTTACTTTACCTTTTACGGTGATCTGCCCGAAGAGGCAGGAGCAGGTTGTCAAAAAGATCAATAACAATCCTGCTCTTCTAAATTGTCGATACAAAACATTCATTAGGTTTAAGGTTTTATTAAGGTTGTAGAATGATTTACTTTCATTTCATGCATCGAACTAATGTACGAATTATTCAGGACAATAATTATAATTATTTATAACTTTTTTTAAACATTAAAAGTTATGAAAGCTTATTCTTAATATTCATATATTTGTGAAAGCGGGAAGCTGATTATATGAAGGTTTTTAACACTCTTTACCTATGAGCTATACGATAACTGCGGCAGAACTTTATCCATGGTGTAAGATCCCATATGATCAGCTTGAGAATAACCCTCAGCTTAAGGTCCCCTTCCGCCTTGTAAAGGATTCCGCTGAGATGGGAACGATAATGGCTGCCGAACTGGCAGAGGAGATCATGGCAAATAATTCTCTTGGAAAATCAACACGTGCCGTTATTCCCTGCGGTCCTGCATGCTGGTACAAGCCGTTCACCGATCTGGTAAACAGGGAAAGGATCAGTCTGCGCAGGCTTATTGTCTTTCATATGGATGAATGTCTTGACTGGCAGGGAAGAGAGCTGCCACGCAGGCATCCCTACAGCTTCAGGGGCTTTATGGAAAAGCATTTTTATGATCCCGTTTTTCCGGAACTGGCAGTGCCGGAAAATAACAGGAAATGGCTCAACGGATGGAATATAAGGGAGATCGGGGAGGAGATTGAAGCGGAGCCAATCGATATAACATACGGAGGATGGGGCCAGGACGGCCATATTGCATACAACCAGGCCAGGCGCCATCCATTCAGCCACATAACAATTGAAGATGTCCGTAATTCGACAATAAGGGTGCAGGAGAACAATCTTGATACAATAATTGCGCTTGCCCAGCGCACTTTTGGTTCGGCATACCAGTTCGTTCCTCCGATGTCAGTGACACTGGGAGTAAAGGAATGTCTCTCTGCACGGAAGGTGAGATTGTTCAGCGATACCGGAGCCTGGAAGCAGACTGCCCTGAGGGTTGCCCTTTTCGGGCCTCTGACACCGGAATACCCGATAACCCTTTGTCAGGAACATCCGGATGCTCTGCTTACAGCCACCGTTGAAACTGCCGCGCACCCGGTAAGCGAAAATCCTGACTGGGAACTTATTTATTGATCGGGGATGAAATTGAGAGAATTGAATTTTGATCCCTCCGCCTTACGCTTTACCGGAATAACAGGCACCGGCGGAATTGGCTCCGGTAAATTCTTTGTCCTGAACGGGGACCATACCCTGGGAAGGGAAGAGAGCAGGAGCGGCCATTTCCTTGATATACACGATTACTGCAAGCAGCATATCATATTGCATTATGTTAAAGTATTGCTTGGCCCTGCCTTTTCAGTGATACCGGTAGGGAAAATAGGGGATGATGATGAAGGCAGGACTCTTTTTGGTGAAATGAGCGATGCAGGATTTTTAATGCACAGGATAGGAAAAGCAGAAAAAGCTTCCACGTTATTCTCATTCTGTTTCTATTACCCTGATGGAAGAGGGGGTAATCTGACAACCGACAATTCTGCCAGCTCACTTGTGGATGCTAAGTTCATCGAGACTGCAGCCCCTGATATTGAGAAGCTTGGAATGGCCGGTTTGGTAATGGCCGCGCCGGAGGTACCGATGGATGCCCGCGGGAGACTTCTTGAGCTCGGGAGAAAATATGGGCTCTTCTGCACGGCCTCCTTTACCTCGGGGGAGATCGCCGGAGCAATGGAGACAGGCCTTATGGAAAATACTGATCTTGTCGCTATTAATATAGATGAAGCCTCCGCTGCTGCAGGTATCCATGAAGGGAGGGAAGATGAATTGTCAATAGTTCAGATTGCAATTCAAAAACTCCGTGAGTGCAACAGGGATATACTGCTTTCGGTCACATCAGGCAAAGAGGGCAGCTGGTGCTGGGATGGTGACCGTCTCAATCATTTTCCGGCAGTAAAGGCTAAAGCAATAAGTACCGCTGGAGCCGGTGACGCATTCTTCTCAGGGCTTATCTGTGGCCTTTCACTCGGTCTTCATCTTTTTGAAGCACAACAGCTTGCCTCACTTATTGCCGGATTGAGCGTTACTTCTCCCGATACAATACACAAGGGAGTTGACCGGAGGTCGCTGAAGCAATTTTTAATGACATCGGATATTAAATTTTCACAATCAGTTTTAAAACTTCTGGAGGAATAGAAAATGGGAATTATTATGCGAATAATTCAGCAATTTGATCCGGCACGTGAAGATGAATTTATGACGCTGGAAAGTAAATTTGATGAACTGGAAAGGAAGCGTCCTGATTTTCCGAGGGGAAAGCGGATGCAGCCGGTCTCTGCCGCCGAGCCTGTGAATACACTGATCTGGCAATGTGAATTTCCGGATATCGAGACTGCTTTTATGGCCCTGAACTTTTTCAGCGGCAATGAGGAGCACGAGAAACTTTACAAACAGCAGGTCGAATTAATGAAATCGATAAAGATTGAGTTTTATAAATCCCTCGAATTTAACACCTGATTGTACTGGCCTTCTGACCGGAATCCAATAATCTCATTCAAATGATTGTCATCTTCATTATGTTGATTAAATTTGAATATATTACACTTCATCAGATTACGATATTTTAAAATCTCTTTATATAAATTTTCAACTTAAATACCTTCAGTCATGCTTAAGCAAAATCTGTTATTTCTGTTACTAATTGTCTCACAGCTGCTAACGGGCCAGAAAGCCACAGTTACAATGCAGTCCAGGGACATACTGACCTATCCTTACAGCGACCCTGATCCCATACCTTTTCTGAGTGAAGGCAAGGGTGAGATTTATCCTTATTTCGGATTTGACGGATACAGTCTGAAAGGGATAATGAAGAAGTGGAATGTTGTTAAACTCGAAAATGATTATGTAATAGTCTATGTTCTTCCGAGTGATGGAGGAAAGGTGTGGGGCGCAATTGAAAAATCCACCGGCAAGGAATTTATATACATGAATAAGGTAATGAAATACAGGAATATCTCAATGCGCGGTCCCTGGACCTCGGGAGGTATTGAGTTTAACTTCGGATATATCGGGCATAATCCATCGACATGTGTCCCGGTAGATTACAAGCTTGTGGACAATCCTGACGGAAGCGCCAGCTGTATTGTTGGCAGCCTGGATCTGCCATCGCGCACAAAATGGATTGTTGAGATCAGGTTGCCGAAGGACAGGGCTTATTTTGAGACCTATGCAGTGTGGATCAATCCGACTCCCCTGCCTCAGACATATTATAACTGGATGACTGCTGCCGCAGTTGTTACACCCGATCTGGAATTTTCTTATCCCGGGAGCGCTGAGATCGGACATGGTGGTGAATGGGGTCCATGGCCTGTCAATAAAGAGGGACGGAACCTGGCCATGTATAAGAATAACAACTTCGAATCAAGTAAATCATACCATGTCGTGGGTGAATATAACGACTTCATGGGGGGTTATTATCACAACTCGAATTTCGGATTCGGTCACTGGGCACTCTACGATGATATGCCGGGTCATAAGTTGTGGTTATGGTCACTGGCAAGGGACGGAGGCATCTGGGAAGATCTGCTGACGGATTCAGACGGTCAGTACATGGAGTTCCAGGCCGGGCGCATGTTCAACCAGTATGGCGGATCCTCCGCTTTCCAGACTCCGATCGCACAGACTCCCTTCGATCCGGGACTGACCGACAGGTGGCATGAAATCTGGTTTCCGGTGAAGGAGATCGGCGGACTAAAGGCTGTCTCACCATTGGGTGTCCTGAATGTGGTATCTGAGGGAGGGAAGCTTGAGATAGGGGTAAATGCTCTGGCTTTTGCACAGGGAAAAGTGGTTGTAAAATCAGCAGGCAAGGTCATATTTACTGAGGATAAGAAATTCAAGCCCATGGATGTTTACAAGACCACTGTTCCTTTGGCAGCAAATGCTGATTATGAGGTATCTGTGGAAGGGATGGATCTTAAGTACGCTCCTTCTGAACGTATAATTCTGAAAAGGCCCTTTGTTTCAACTATGCCAAAAGATCTGGTTACTCCCTCATCTCTTTATCAGGAAGGCATGCAGCTTAAGGAAAGCAGGAATTATAAAAAGGCACTGATTGTTCTTAAGAAATGCCTTGAAATGGACCCCCTCCATATAGATGCTATGGCGGCGCTTACGGAATTATATTATCGTAAGATGCAGTTTGATTCTGCCCTGTACTATGCCAATAATGCACTCCAGCTTGATACCTATCATCCTGCCACCAATTATTTTGCCGGGATTACCTACCTGGCAAAGGGAGATCTGGCTGATGCCATTGAATCCCTGGGATGGGCGGCACGCTCCCCTGAGTACCGGTCAGTCGCCTATGCATGGATGGCAACAATAGAACTGAGGCAGAACAATAAGGAGCTCACAGAACACTATGCGAATCTTGCACTTGATTACGACCGTTCGGGTATAAATGCACTTCGGGCACTGGCGGTCGTTTACCGGAAATCCGGGGATAAAGCGCTGGCTGATAAATATATTCAGACAATGTCAACTGTTGATCCTCTTAGTCATTTTGCCGATTTTGAACGCTATCTTCTTCATAAGTCATCAGAGGACCTTACAAAGTTCAAATCGACAATAACAAATGAACTGCCTTTCCAGACATATCTTGAGCTGGCAATGATTTATTATGGGTTCGGGTTAAAGGATGATGCCCTTGCAGTACTCGGGGAGTCACCATCGCATCCGCTTGTAACCCTGTGGATTGCTTACCTGAAAGATGATGTATCAATGTTAAATGAGATCGCAGCTGCTTCACCGGCATTTGTCTTCCCGTACAGGGAAGAAACTGTTACGGCGTTGGAGTGGGCCCATTCCAAAAACAACAACTGGAAGTTCAGGTATTATCTTGCACTGAATTATGATGCCATCCAGCGTACTGAAGATGCCATGAGACTGCTGCTTGAATGCGGTGAGGACCCTGATTATACCCCGTTCTATCTTGCACGGGCAGCATTTTTTGCCAGAACAAATCAGGTTCAGGAACTCCAGGATCTTAATACCGCAAAACGTCTGTCACCCGATGATTGGAGAACAGAATCAAGGCTGATAAACTATTATGCCTTAAAACACGACTACAAGATGACATTGACATTATCCTCGGAAGCTTACAGGTTGCATAAAGATAACTCAAGCCTGGGGCTGCAATATGCTATCGCTTTGATAAACAACGATCAGTATGCCAACAGTCTGAAAGTTCTTGAGAAAATGAATATTTTACCTTTTGAGGGGGCAAGTGAAGGGCATGTTGTATATGAGCAGGCATGCCTGTTCCTGTCAATGGACCTGATTGAAAGAGGTAAGTATGATCCTGCTGTAAAGATGATTGAAAAATCAAAGGAATGGCCTGAGAACCTTGGTGTTGGTAAACCGTATGATGTCGATACGAGAGTCCAGGACTGGCTGAATATTTATTGTCTTGATAAGCTTAAAAAGTCTGATCAGACCGGGGAGTTAAAGAAGTCAATCGTTGATTATACCAGCAGCCACAGACGTCCGTCGTTCAGTAATCTGCTGGCAGTAAAAATTCTCAGGGAGGAGGGAAAAACGGATGAGGCCAATGCACTCGTTCAGAAAATGGAACGGTCAGATAACCCCGTTCTGAAATGGGTGGTGGCTACAGCCAATAATGACCAGACGGCTGCTGCCGCTCTGGATAAGGAATTCTCGTCAAACACCGGGTTTATGATAATGAAGAGACTGCTGGAGGTAACGGCAAAATAATAC